>JRHI01002700.1_pt1 | contig 11730 bp, 10 predicted proteins | sample 215371 | NCBI WGS metagenome assembly JRHI01 (sample SAMN02929681, study PRJNA255918) | sediment metagenome | biome: cave system; feature: Ice Cave; material: Sediment; isolation source: sediment from deep within a dark volcanic ice cave with no known source of... ... | reverse complement strand
CGATCACGGTCGGTCAGCATCGAGACCGCCTCTCGCGCAACCGCCTCCGGCGTGAACGCCTCCTGCACCAGCTCGGGCACGATCTTCTCGCCGGCAATGAGATTCACCATCCCAATGGTATCGAGTTTGACGACACGGCGCGCCAGCTGGTAGGAGAGCGGCGCCATGCGATACACCACGACCATCGGCGTGTCATGAAGCGCGGCCTGGACGGTGGCGGTGCCCGATGCCGTCAGCGCAACATCCGCCGACGCCAGAACGGTATCGGTGTCGCCTTCGACAATCGTGAACCGCGGGCCCGCGTCATCGCGGCGCACCAAGTGGTAGAGTTCCTCGTCCAGGTGCGGCGCCCGAGCGACCACGAACTGCGCGGCGGGCACGTCGCGGCGGATGAGCCGCGCCGCGGCGGCGAGATCGGGCAGGATCCGCGACACCTCGTTCGGACGGCTGCCTGGCAGGATCGCGACGGTCGGCGCGGACGGCGTCAACCCGCGGCCGGCGAGAAACTGCTCCCGCGTGGCCGACGGCTTCGCGAGATCGATGAGCGGATGCCCCACGAACTCGACCGGCACACCCTCCTTCTCGTAAATCGCGGCCTCGAACGGAAAAATCACGAGCACACGGTCGGCGATGGCCTTGATGGTGGCGAGCCGTCCCGGACGCGACGCCCAGATCTGCGGGCTGATGTAGTAGATGACCGGAACGTTGAGCCGCCTGATCGACGGCGCCAGCCTGAAGTTGAAACCGGAAAAATCGATGAGGATGAGCGCGTCGGGCCGCTCCGCCCGCGCCGCCGCGACGAGCCGCCGCCGGGCTGCCAGCAATCGCGGCAGCTTGGGAATCCATTCGGTGAGGCCGGTGACCGAGAGCTCCCGGTAATCGTCGACGAGCCGGCCGCCGGCGGCGGCGAACTGCGGGCCGCCGAGGCCGGCGATGCTGAGTGACGGATCCAGCGCGAGGAGCTCGCGGGTCAGGGCGCCGGCGTAGAGATCGCCGGACGCTTCGCCGCAGGACAGCAGGAGGCGTGCGCTCAAGAAGCCGGGCGTTTGAACAGCGCGGGGTCGATGGGCGCGTTCAGCTTGAGTTCGGTGACGCGCCGCTCGACCGACAGTGGGCCGACCTTCTGCGTCGCGCGGAACGCCATCTGCACCCCGTCGACGTCGCGGTAATCGAAGAACTGTTCCTCGACGAGCGCGCGCCCGCCCGCTCCCGTCGTATACATGCGCTTGCGGATCTGTCCAGACTGCGGATCGATCAGCAGGACGATCGGATTCAGATCCGGCGCCGACAGCTCCAGCGCGTGGGTCATGGTACCTTCGTTGTCTTTGACGTCGGGGAGCACTCGCGGCGTGAGCTTCCCGTCCTTGGCCGCCAGCAGCAGCGCGATGACGTCGCGCCGCAGCGCCGCGGCCGCTTCACGCGCAAGGCCGTCCGGCGCGTCTTGCACGCCGCGGCGGTCCTTCGACCACGAGTGCGTCCCGTCGAAGGCCTGCACGACCTCGGGCGCTTCGATGCGGAAATGATCCGGATACTCGATGTAGTTCGTGGTCGCCACCAGCGACTCGCCCTCCTGGCGCTGAGTCGACTGCGTCTGCTTCGCGATGATGGTCTTCAACGACCGCAGCTTCTCGAGCCCGCCCTTCGCCGCAATCGCGCGGTCCAGCAGCGCGACGGCGATCGCACGTTGGTCCGCGGGCTGCTCGCTCGCGGTCCGGCTCGCCAGCGGCGCCTGCTGATACGCGAGTAACCCGCCAGATTTACCTGACCCACGAGCCCAACCGGCCCTACCGGGCCCAGCCGCCTCGCCTGCCGCCTCGGCTTTCACCGGCGCACGCTTGAAGTTTGCGGCGGTCAGATCGAGATCGGCGAGCTCCACTGTCTCGAAGGCCCCGAAGCCGACGCCGCGCAGTTGCGACGCGAACGCCGCCGAGTTGCCGACGAGCACGACCGACAGCCGATCCGGCCGCAACAGCGCCTTCGCGACGCGCTGGATGTCGTCGGGCGTGACGGCGTTCACGCGCTCGCGGACGTTCTGCAGCTGCTCGAGCGGCAGCCCGTAGAACAGCGCGTTGACGACCTGCATGGCAATCGAGCCGGGCGTCTCGATCGTCAGCGGGAAGCTGCCGGTCAGGTACGCTTTGGCGCCGTCGAGCTCGCGCTCGCTGACGCGCTCGCGCTGCAGCCGCCAGAACTCGTCGACGATCAGCCGCAGCACTTCGCCGGTCGCGTCGGATCGCGTGTTGGTTTCAGCCTCGAAATCACCGGTCTCCTTCAGCGTGTCCATGTTCGCCTGGGCGCCATAGGTGAGGCCGCGCTCCGTGCGCAGCACCTGGTGCAGCCGGTTGCTCCCCTCGCCGCCCAGAATCCGAATCGCGAGGTTGACCGCCATGTAGTCGGGGTGCGTGCGCGGGATGCCGAGATGGCCGACGCGCACTTCGGTCTGCACGGCGTCCGGCTTGTTGACCACGATCACGCGCCGCGTCGGATCGGGCGGCCCGGTGAACGTCTGCACCGGCACGTCGCGCTTCTGCCAGTCGCCGAACACGTTCTTCGCCGTCGTGAACGCTTCCTCCGCCGTCACATCGCCGACGATGGCGAGAATCGCGTTGTTGGGCGCGAAGAAGCGCGCGTGGAACGCCTGTAAATCGTCGCGGGTGAGCGCGGCGATCGTCTGCGGCGTGCCGTGTTCAGGCATCCCGTACGGATGGAACCCGTAGACGAGACGGTCGAAGACGGAGTTGGCGATGTAGCCCGGATCTTCGAGGCTGACCGTCTGCCCCGACAGCATCTGCTGGCGCTGCCGGGCGATTTCCGCCGGGGCGAACGCGGGGTGCCGGGCCATGTCGGACAGCATGCGCAGACCCGCGTCGAAGCTGTCCTTCATCACGCCCATGTTCACGAACGTGAGATCGGTGCCGGCGCCGGCGCCCATCGCGCCGCCGATGAAGTCGACGGCGTCGTTCATCTCCTGCGACGACATCGTCGTCGTGCCCTGATCGAGGAGCGAGGCCGCCAGGTGCGCCAGCCCGAGCTTCTCGCGCGTATCGGAGGAGGTGCCCGCGCGCACGAGCAGGCGCATCGTGACCGCCGGCTGCTCGTGGTGCATGACGACGACGACCTGCAGGCCGTTGGGGAGCGTCTGGATCTGGTAGGGCGGGAACTTGATGTCGCGCGCCGGCAGCGGCTGCGGCGGCCGCTCGGTCGGCCAGTTCGTGGACTGCGCCTCGGCGAGGACACAGAGAGAAAGGGAGAACACAGGGACCAACACGCCACGGAGACACCGAAACACAGAGATCGTTGTTTTGATCTTGGTTGTCCTCTGTGTCGCCGTGTCTCTGTGGCCGATCATGATCCGTGTCCTCAACGTGCTCTGAGGTCTCATTGCGCCGCTTTTCCTGATGGCATCAGCGTGAGCACCAGCCGGTTCTCCGGCCTGAAGTACGTTTTCGCGACCCGCTGGACGTCGGCGACCGTGATGTTCTGGAAAATCTCGAACTCGCCGTCCGCCGTCCTGATGTCGTTGTGGATCACGACGGCGTGCGACAGCTGGCCGGCCTTCTGCTGGTTCGACTCGCGCCCCATGATGTAGTCGCGCGCGAACTGGTTCTTCGAGCGCTGCAGCTCGTGCCCGGTAATCGGCTCGGTTTTCAGTCGATCGAGCTCGGCGATGAGCGCCTCGGCGACCTCGTCGGTCGTGTGCCCCGGCTGCACGATCGCGACGGCGTAGAACAGGTTGGGATCCTCGATGAGGTTGGCGCTGCCGAACGCGGCCACCGCCATCTGCTTCTCGTACACCAGTTTCTTGTAGATGCGCGACGTCTGGCCGTCGGACAGCACCTTCGCCGCGATGTGCAGCGGGTACGAGTCGGGGTTGCCGTCCCTCGTCACGTGATACGCGACGACGACCGCCGGCAGCGGCCAGGGCGTCTGCAGCGTGACCCGCTTTTCCTTCGTCTGCGGCGGCTCCTGCGGGATGTCGCGCGGCACGGCGCGGTCGGACTTCGGCACGCGGCCCATGTAGTTGTTCACCAGCGTCAGCGCCTGCGCAGTCTCGAAGTCGCCGACGATGACCATCGTGGCGTTCGCCGGCACGTAGAACGTCTTGTAGAAGTCGCGCACATCGTCGACCGATGCCGCCTCGAGGTCCGCCATGCTGCCGATGGTGGCGTGCTTGTACGGGTGCACGGTGAACGCCTGATCGTAGATGATCTCGTTCAGCCGGCCATACGGCTGGTTGTCGATGCGCATCCGGCGCTCTTCCTTCACGACATCGCGCTCGTTGGCGAAGGTGTCCTTGTCGATGCGCAGCGTCGCCATCCGGTCGGCTTCGAGCCACAGGCTCAGCGGCAGGTACTGCGCCGGCACCGTCTCCCAGAACACCGTCTCATCGTCGGTCGTGTAGGCGTTGCTCTGGCCGCCGATCGACGCGAGCATGGAGGTGTGCGCCTCGGGCTGGACGTTCTTGGAGCCCTTGAACATCAGGTGTTCGAACAGGTGCGCGAAGCCGGTGCGGCCCGGCCGCTCGTTCTTGGAACCGACGTGGTAGACGAGCTGCACGTGGACAATCGGCGTCGAGTGATCCTCCGACAGGACCACCGTGAGCCCGTTGGGCAACGTCGTGATTTCGTATTGCAGTTTCGGCGGACGGGAGGCCGCACACAGTGGCTTGGCTGCGGCAACGAAGACGCCACCGGCCAGCAACGCAGCGGCCAGCACAGTAACGAAGCTTCGCTTCAAACCGCCGAGTGATGACGAGCGGTCTGTACGCGAACCTTCGTTACTAGACGGCCGCTGTGCGGCCGCTAAGACAGCTTCTAAAGCCTCACCAGCTATAACGTGCTTCATTTCGCCAGAACACGGCTTTGGAAGATGTCTTGGGGACCTGGCCATATGATCCGATTATCTACTGACTAGGCGGAGCCCGGCGAGGCCCCATCGCTGGGACAGGCGATCGAGCGGATCGGCGTCCACCCGCTTCTCGTAGCCAGCGAAAATCTCCAGCGCGCCGGCCCGGCCGGTCAGCCGGACCCCTGCCTCGATCAGCCCGCCCGCCTGCGTCCCGCGCCGCACGACCGTCTCGTCCACCGCAAACAGCTGCCCGGACCCATGGCCGAAGACGCCCACCCGCTGATTGATGGGGTAACGGACGAGGAGCTGCATCTCGCCCAGCCAGGTGTAGTCAACGTAGGAATGCTGGACTGCGCGTCCGCCTTCGAGGTCGACGTCGACGGTCGCCGCTCCGATCGACACGCGCCGCATCGCGCGCGCGCCGACCTCGTTGTACGCGACCGCAAACGGCTTGGGCCGATCGCTGAGGTGGCGGGAGACGTGATGGAAAATGCCGGCGATCTCCATCTCGCCCACGCGCGCCGAGACGAAGCCTTCGAGCGTGTAGCTGCCCTGGTTCGGATCGAATGGCCTGTATTGGTCGCCGAGCACCGCCTGATAATCGGCGACGACGCCCAGTCGAGCGACCACGAGATCCGCGATGTCGAACGACCCGCCGAAATGCGTGTCCCATGAATATCGCTGATCCGGCACCGCCGGAGCGGGCGTGGGCGTGGACGTCAGCAGCGAGGTCGCCGACATCTGGAAGTCGTAACGGGCCAGGAATTCGGGCGCGGCCGGGGCGGGGGCGACGATCGGCTGCGGCTGTTGCGCGAAAGCCCGCGTCGCCATCATCAGCACCAGACAAGGCGCGATGAACGCGGCGCGGACTTTCAACGATCCTTCGGTGTCTGCCATGCGGCGAGCTTCTCCTCGAGTTCGACAATGCGTTGCTCGAGCTCTTCAAGACGTTTCTTCATCGCCGGCAGGTGGCGGAACACCACCGACGCCTTGCGCCACTCCCGGTGGGGAAACGCCGGCGAACCGGTGACGAACGCGCCGGCGTCCACCGGCTGCAGGACCGCGCTCTTCGCGCCGACGATGGCGCCCTTGCCGACGCTGATGTGGCCGGCCACCCCCGTCTGCCCCGCCATCATCACGTCGTCACCGATCGTCGTGCTGCCGGCGATGCCGACCTGCGCCGCGAGCAGCACGCGGCGCCCGATCGCCACGCCGTGCGCGACGTGGACAAGGTTGTCGAGCTTGGTCCCGGCGCTGATCCGCGTTTCGCCGACCGCGGGGCGATCGATCGTGGAGTTCGCGCCGATCTCCACGTCGTCTTCGATGACGACGTCGCCGTGCTGAGGAATCTTCAGGTGCGTGCCATCCTTCTGCCGCGCGAAGCCGTAGCCATCGCTGCCGACGACGACGCCGTTGTGCAGCGTCACGCGATGTCCGAGGACGACCCGCTCGCGAATCGAGGCCTGCGAGTGGATCACGCAGTCGTCGCCGATGCGCACGCCGGGGCCGATGACCACGTTGGGGTACACGATCGTGCGCGCGCCGATGGCCGCGCCGGCGCCGACCGTGACGAACGCGCCGATCGACACGTCCGCCCCTATGGCGGCGTCGCTCGCCACGGCGCTGAGCGCGTCGACGCCCTGCGGGGGCGGCGCGCTCCGCGTGAACAGCGCCACGGCGTGGGCGAACGCGGTATAGGGATCGTCGGTGTGCAGCACGGCGCACGGCGCGTGCGGTGCGGCGCCCTTGAACCGTCCGAGGATCACGGCCGAGGCACGCGTGGTCGCCAGCTGCGGGAGATAGCGCGCGTTGGCGACGAAGGTGAGGTCGCCGGGCTGCGCCTGGTGAACGGCCGCGACGCGGACAATGTCCACGTCGCCGTTCCCTTCGAGGCGGCACCGCAGCCGATCCGCGACCTCGCCGAGCTTCACGGCTTCTTGACCTTCTGCACCGGGCGCGCGCCGTCCAGCGTCACCACCGGCCGACCGGCCTGCTCCCAGGCGCCGATGATGATGCCGGCGGTGGCGCTGATGGCGTCGCTCAGCCGCTGCTCGAGGACCGGGCGGACTCTCGTGAAGAGCTTCTCGTAGTAGTCGTCGTCGTACGTGTCCTTGCCCGCGGACGCCTCGGTGTCAGCCTGGAGAATCGGGTCGACCAGCTTGTGGCTCGCCAGGAGCGCGTCGAACGCGGCGTCGCGCGGGTTGGTAACCGCCCTGGGCCCCACCGGCCTGAGCGTCAGGCGCGATTCGAATCGCTCGATCAGGTTGCGTTCGAACCGCGCATGGATTCCGGTGTTGCCGGTCAGCTGGCCGTCGTAGTTGTGGTGCGCGTGAAGGGGCTGGTGTGCGTCCTGGATGTAGTGCGAGGCGACCGCCGCGAACAGCACGACGTCGCCGGGCGCGTACTGGCCGTCGCGCTTGAAATCCTCGAAGGCGCGGCGCAGGTTCCCGAACTCTTCCGCCTCGCGCCACGGCAACTTCCCGATGCGATTCAGGATCGACGGCCCGAATTTTTCGAGCGCAGCACCGTACTCGCGGGGCAGCCCTTTGAACGGCGGCTCGCCCAGCTCCTTCGCCCCGAAGTTGACGAAGTGATTCGGATCGTCTTCCCATCCCGCGGTGCGCCAGAGGTCGGGATCCTTGACGCGGATCACGACCTCGTCGCGGTAGCGCTCGAAGAGCGGCTTGAGCTCGGGCGGCAGCAGCTCGATTGCGCGCCGCATGATCAACTGGTGGCCCGCGAACCCCCACGCCGACGCCGGCGCAGGCACGAGCGTCGCCACGAACAGCGCGGCCGCCACGACGAAGGCGTTTCGCATGCTGGTATATTACGGCACTTGGACAATCTGACTCATTCGCTGTTTGCGGCCACGCTCGCGCGCACGCCGCTGTCGCGCGCGGGCCGGGGCACCACGGCCGCGCTCCTCATCGCCTCCAACGCACCCGACGTCGACATCGTCGCCACGGCCGGCGGCGCCGTGAAGTACCTGCAGTGGCACCGAGGGATGACGCACGGCCCGCTGGGAATCGCGGGCCTCGGCCTGCTGACCGCCGGGCTCGTGTGGGCGGGACGCCGGATGTACGACGAGCGGCAGCCGGCTGCGAAGACAAGGGCCCGCGTAGAGCCCGACGCAACGTTCGGGATGCTGGTCGCGGTGTCGATCCTCGGGGTGCTGCTGCACGTGCTGATGGATTTGCCGACCTCCTACGGCACGCGGGTGCTGAGCCCGTTCGACTGGCACTGGTTCGGCGCGGACTGGATGCCAATCGTGGACATTTATCTGTTGATGGCGCTTGTCATCGGCCTACTCGGCCGTCCGAAGCCGTCGCAGGCGCAGGCCAAAGCCGCGTTCGTGCTCCTGCTGATGGCGACCAACTACGGGGTGCGCGCGGTCGCGCACCATCAGGCGCTCGAGCTGGCGCCGCGCCTGTTGGGCCCGGCGCTGCCGCTGCCCTGTGGTCCACCGCCCTCTTCATCGATGCCGATCGACGTGTGGCCGCGTGCGAACCGGCCATCGAGCCCGCCGCCAGGCGGACGCTGTCTCGTGGAGATGGTCGCGATGCCGTCGTTCACCTCGCCGTTCACCTGGCGGATCATCGCGCAGATGTCGAACGCCTACGAGATCCACGACATCCACCTACTCGACCAGCGTTATCGCGAGCCGGGGAGCGACGCCGACGTACCGTGGCGGCTGACGCTGCGCTATCCGAACGTGTGGACGCCGGCGGTGCAGCGGGCGGCGACGATGCATCTCGGACACGTCTTCCTCGGGTTCTCGCGCTTTCCCGCGGCACGATCGGCGGTCGACTCGCGTGGTGTGACGACGATCCGATGGACCGACATGCGGTTTGCCGGCGGGACGTTTGCGCTCGACCAGCCGGCGGCGCGAGCCAACCCGTTCACCGCCACCGTCCGCGTCGGAGCGGGCGGGCAGGTCGTCGAAGAAACGCTCGGCCGATAGGTGTGGTTCTTGGTCCTTGGTCCTTGGTTGGATTGACATGCCCCTGCTAGGCGCGCACATGTCGGTGGCGGGCGGGCTGCCGCGGGCGGTGGAGCGCGCGGTCGTGCATCGGTGCGAGGCGCTGCAGATTTTCGCGAAGAACGCCAACCAGTGGCGCGGGCGCGAGCTGCCGCCCGACGAAGTCCGCGAGTTTCGTGCGCGGGTGAAGGCGGCGGGTATCGGGCCGGTGGTGTCGCACGCCAGCTATCTGATCAATCTCGCGTCGGCCAACGGCGCGCTGCGGCAGCAGTCGCTGGACGCGATGGGCGACGAGCTCGATCGCGCCGAGGCGCTCGGCCTGCTCGGCGTCGTGCTGCACCCGGGCGCGTACACCAGCGGGAGCGAATCGGAAGGGCTGACGCTCATCGCCGAGGCGCTGCTCGGGCTGCTGCGCGCGCGCCGCCGCGGCAAGACGATGGTCCTGCTGGAACACACGGCAGGGCAGGGGACGGCGCTGGGCGCGACATTCGAGCAGCTGGCGTCGATCATCGCGAAGATGAACGACCACGGGCGCGTCGGCGTCTGTCTGGACACGTGCCATCTGATCGCGTCGGGCTACGACCTCTGCTCTCCAGAGGGTTACGCGTCCACGTTCACACAGTTCGGCCGGCTGGTCGGATTCGATCGCCTGAAGGCGTTTCATCTGAACGACTCGAAGAAACCGCTCGGCAGCCGCGTCGATCGGCACGAGCACATCGGCCAGGGTCACCTGGGCTTCGAGCCGTTCCGCCGAATTGTCAACGACGCGCGCTTCACCGGTCTGCCGATGCTGCTCGAAACACCGAAGGCGGAGGGCAAGGCCACCGGTCCGATCGCGGTCGATCCGCTCGACGAACAAAACCTCAATACGCTGCGGGGGTTGATCGCTGGTTCGACACCAAGGACACAAGGGACACAAAGGTAAGACCGTATTTCTTCTCCTTGGTGTCCTTGGTGTTGACTCATCGCTCTGAGAACACCTCCGCCTCGAAGCGCCAGACCTTCGCGCCGTGGCGCCACGCGTCGCGGGGCAGGCCCGCCTTCTGACAGGTGTGCGCGAGAAATTCGCCGGCGTTCCACTTCCATTCGGTGGCCACTTGCGGCAGCAGGAGGCCGCGCTGCCATCCGCGTTCCACGACCAGCCCGTGGCGGCCGACCTCGACGTCCTGCGGCCCGGCGATCGACTCGAGCCGGCCGAGGAGCGAAATCTCGATGTCGATCTCGGGCAGTTCGGCCAGTGTGATCGGCGGAAACCGCGTATCGCTGCTGCACGCCGCCACCGCGCAGCTCGGCACGACCGTGCCGAGCCGCTCGGCCGGCTCGATGTGACCGATGCAGCCGCGCAAATCTCCGTGATTGTGCAGGGTGACGAATGCACCGCCGGGGCGATCCAGAATTGCGGATTGCGGATTGCGGATTGCGGATTCGATTGCGGATTCATCAGGAATTGCGGATTGCGGATTGACGTGCGCCGCGATCGCTTCGCGGGCGAGTCGAAGGAGCAGCTGGCGATCGTGTTCGGTCGTCATAAGACCTGAACCGCAGGCGGCGCGAAGAACGCGGCGAAACACATTCTCAGCTCTGTCTGCGATCTCCGCGATCGAAGCTCCCGAACGCGGCGGCGAGATAGCCGACCACCGACGACTTGTCGCCGGAGACGTCGCCCGAATCCGCGTAGCTGAGGATCACGGCGTCGCGCGCGCCGGCCAGCCGCGCCGCGCGCATCACGGCCACCGTCGGTCCGCCGCCGCAGGCGTGTTCGGGCCTCGCGTCGAGCGACGACTGCAGGCCGTCCGCATCGAAGCGCCTCACGCAATCGATGACGACCTGGTCGAGCGCCGCCGCGGTGGAGGCGCCGTGATAGTGCGAAAGGTCGGTGCTGGCGATGAGCAACGCCTTGCGGCCGCGCAACGCCTGGGCCAGGCCGTCGCCGAGCGCTTCGGCGGTCCGCGCCGTCTGATAGCCCATCAGCAGCGGCACGATCGGCACCCCCGGCGCGAGATGCGCTAGAAACGGCAGCTGCATTTCGAGCGAGTGCTCGCGCGCGTGCGGGGCCGGGTGGTCATGAACGAGCGGCGTCGCCGCCGAGATCGCCCGAAGACACTCGGCGTCGATCGGGGTAACGCCGAACGGTGTTGCGAACCCGCCCGAGGGATACGCGGCCACGCCGTCGAAGCCGACGAAATGCGACGGCCCCACCAGCACGGCGACGTCGAACGCGCGATCGCGCAGCAGCCGAAACGCGTGCGCGGCGACCGGGCCCGAGTACATCAGCCCGGCGTGGGGCGCGATGAGCGCGACGAGATCCCCGTGCACGTCCACGCCGGCGCGATCGGCCACGGCCAGGTGTCGATCGAGCGACAAGGCGAGCGCCGCAGTCGTCGCCGGATACCAGGTGCCAGCCACCGCCGCGCGACGGATATTCATGACCTTCGATCGACGTGAGCCCCAAGCCCCAGCCCTTCTTGAGAGCCCTGAGCCGTTCCTGAGGGCCATGCTAGCATTTGGCATGCCTGCGGGATTCACTCGAGACCAGATCGCGGCCATCGCCTCGCTGGCGCACCTGGAGCTCGACGCCGCCGAAATCGATCTCTTCACCCGCCAGCTCGGCGACATTCTCGCCTACGCCGATGCCGTGCAGCAGATTGACACCGCCGGCGTCCCGCCAACCGCCTCGCTCCTGGCGCGCCAGGCGTCCGACCGTCCCGACGAGGTCCGGCCGTCGCTCGATCGGGAGGAGGCGCTGGCTGCCGCGCCCGATGCCACGCTCGACGCCGGGCTCTTCAAGGTGCCGCGAGTCATCGGATGATCGCGTATTCGTATTGTGGATTGAGGATTGCGGATTGCGGATTGGAATCCGCCGTCGAATCCGCGATCGAATCCGCAGTCGAATCCGCCATCGA
>JRHI01002699.1_pt1 | contig 11733 bp, 9 predicted proteins | sample 215371 | NCBI WGS metagenome assembly JRHI01 (sample SAMN02929681, study PRJNA255918) | sediment metagenome | biome: cave system; feature: Ice Cave; material: Sediment; isolation source: sediment from deep within a dark volcanic ice cave with no known source of... ... | reverse complement strand
CACGCCGCCCATGTACGGCACCAGCTTGTCGGGGATGGCGACGGAGCCGTACAGCGCGCTCCGATCGGCGGCGGACCGATCGCTCATCTGCCAGGCGGCGCGGCACAACCCGATGAATGTGTCGCGATACCGCCTGATCTCGTCCTCGACGATCGACTTGACGATGGTCTGCGAGGTGTCCTGCCCGGTCATTAGCCGGATCGCCTGACGATAGGAGGCGAGAGCCGCCGACCAGTTGCCGCGCGCAAGGCTGACGTCGCCCAGGTTGGAATGCCCGCTGGCGGAAAAGGCGTGATCAGGTTCGATCAGGTCCTGCCTGATCTTGAGCACGCGGCGGAACAGAGGCTCGGCGGCGTCCGGCTGCCCCAGCTTGATGGAAACGGCGCCGAGGCTTTCCAATGCCTGGGCCACGCCGGCGCTTTCGGGCCCGTAGACCTTCTCGCGAATGCGCACGGACTCGGCGTAATACCTTTGCGCTGTCGGGAGATTGCCGGCCTTCTCGGCGACGAGCCCAAGGGATGTGTATTGGACGAGGGTCTGCTCGTGCTCGGCTCCGTACTCGCGGATGACCAGGGCCAGTGCCTGCTCCGCCTTCTGCAAGGCCAAGGCGTAGTCGCCGGCTCGATAGAGCGCGTTCGTCGTCTCCCGCAGCTCGCTGAGCTCGACAGACGGCTGCTGCGCGCAGAGCCGAGGCGCAAACGCCAGCATCGCGAGCATGAGAATGCCCCACGCCAGGCAGGGGAGCTTGGGCGCGTTGCGCATGCGGACCTTCAGGATCACTTGCCTGGGCAGCCGGTCGTCAGGTCGCCAGTGCGGGCCGCCGGCTTGCCGTTGATGAAGACACCGCCGCCGCCCCCGACGACGATGCCGCCACAGCCGGTCCTGTCGCCGACGGTCGCCGCCGGGCGGCCGTTGATGAACACGTCGGGCGAGCCTTCGACGATCGCGCCCTCGCCAGCCGCCGCATCACCCTTGCGGGCGGCCGACACTCCGCCAATCGATGTGTTGCCGCTGCCGCCGGTGACCACGCCGGGCAGCTCGCTCGGGCGGTCCTGGGCGGCCACATCGAGAGCGAGGGCGCAGATGAGGAGTTGAGTTAGGCTCGCGACAAACCAAGTGCGCATGACGAACTCCAACAGCGTGGATGGCCCCCGAAAACCGACTGATCCCAACCCTATTCAGCAGGGGAATAAAGGATAGCTCGTGGCGGAAAAAGCCATTCGGCCGCAAGCGGAAGCATTTCAAGGCAATCTGCGATCCCGCTTGCGTCGCCGAGCCCGCGGGCTCAAGCGGGCGGCAGGTATTTGCGGAACCACGCGGTGGTTTCCGTCATGACTTGGCCGAACGCGGGCTCGACATAGACCTGGTAGTGCCCAAAGCCGCGCAGGGTGACCAGTTTCTTGGGCTGGCCCGCCTTGGCAAACAGGGCCTCCGATTCTTCGGGCGGGACCAGCCGGTCGTCGTCCGTGGTGATGAACAGGATCGGTCGGGGTGCGATTTTGTCGACGACCCATTCGGGATGGAAGCCCAGCGTGTCGTCGATGAACTCGAGCGGCAGCTCGTTGACGGCGGCGGGATTGGCGCGACGCGCAGCCGCGGCCAGCTCGGCGGACTGACGATCGGGGAGCAGGATCTGCGAGCGGTCGGCCATCGCAGACTGGCCGTCGAGAACCCGCTTCTCCCGGTCGGCCTTGGTGCGGGCCAGGAGGTCGTGCCATTCGTCCGGCCGACGCACGCTGCGCATCCACCGGCCCCCGTGTCCCACCCCGACGACGCTGACGATGCATTTGACCCTGGCATCGACCGCGCCAACCCAAACGACAGTGGCGCCGCCATAGCTCGTGCCGTAGATCCCCAGTCGATCCGGATCGACCTGCGGCTGCAGGCCGAGGAAGGTGAGCGCCGCCTGCACGTCGGCCACCCGTCCATAGGGCGCCAGGCGGCTGCGCGGCCCCTCGCTCGCACCCCAACCCTTGTAATCGAAGGTGAGCACGACGTAGCCGGCTTCGTTGAGGACCCGGGCATTGTCGGGCAGGTAGAGGTCCTTGACGCCGGTGTAGCCGTGGCACAGCACGATGCCCGCGCGCCGATCTGCGGGGCGCAGACCCTCCGGCAGGTAGAGATCGCCGGATAGCTTGCACCCCTCGCTGTAGAAGGTGACCGCTTGTTTCATATCGTCGGGTCCATGCCCCGGCTGATCAGCGGGCAAGCGCGGGCCGAGGCGCCTTGGCTCCTTTGAACGCGGGCATCACCTCTTTGGCGAACCGCTCGAGCTGCTCCAAGGCCACCTTCTCCGGCACCCCGACGGACAGGCTGACCGAGACGCGGTCGAGCGCGGGGTACTTCTTCTCGAGCGCCTTGATGTGCTCGATCAGGTCGTCGGCATTGCCGCACAGGAAGCCGCCGGCCTTCACCGCATCCTCGATGCGTGGCAGCTTGGCGGTCGGCGCGCGCTTGGGATCGCGCATGATCTCGATCTGATCCTCGGTGATCGCGCGCACGAGGCGCAGCTCACCGAACATCTTCATGTTCTCCTCGTAATACTTTGCCGCCTCCTTCATGCCCTGCTCACGACTGTCGGCCATGTAGAAGTGGAAGCCGAAGCACAGGCGCTCGCCGAGCTCGATCTCCTTGCCGAGCCTGGCGTGGGCCGCCTGCCAGTCGACCACGACCTTGTGCATGGCGCCGCCCTCGGCCGAGCCGCCGCCCACCATGCCCTGGATGCCGTGCTTGGCCATGAACTCGAGCGCGCGCGGCGAGCCGCTTTGGATCGGCTGCCAGCACTCGACTGGCAGCTTGAAGGGCCGCGGCACCAGCGTCAGCTCCTTGAGCGTGTAGCCGCGATAGGGCACCTCGGGCGGCAGCGTGTAGTGCTTGCCCTGGTGCGAGAAGCTTTCGCTGTTGAAGGCCTTGAAGATGATATCGACCTGCTCCTCGAACAGCAGGCGGTTGGCCTCCTGATCGCGCAGCGGCGAGCCGAAGGTCTCGACTTCGCGCGTGTGGTAGCCGCGGCCGACGCCGAACACGACGCGGCCGCCGGTGAGGATGTCGGCTAGCGCGTAGTCCTCGGCCAATCGCAGCGGGTGCCACATCGGCGTGATGTTGAAACCGCAGCCGATCTTGAGGTTCTTCGTGCGGTGCGCGAGGTGCAGCGCCATCATGAGATTGTTGGGAATGCATTCCGTGCCTTCGCGCTGGAAGTGATGCTCGGCCATCCAGAAACAGTTGTAGCCGAGGCCGTCCATGAGCTTGGCCATGGCCTCGGCCTTGCTCAGCGCCGTCGCCAGGTACGCATTCGAGAAGCGCCGGTCGTTGATGGGCGTGCCGCCATAGCCGACGTTGTCGAGGTCGGCATGGCCGGCATAAAGGCTGTCGAACTTGGTGATCATGGCGAATTCCCCGATTGGGCCAGTCGCAAGCAGCTTTGGCGCCCGCTAGACGCGACCGATAGTGGACCTAGATCAGGCAGGCAGCAACGGGGAGGCTGAGGCTCTGATCGGCGAAGAACGCGGGGCACGGCTTCCAGATACCCAGGAGAGCTAGCTCTGGTTCTGGCCATCGCCTACGTGCGCTCGCTCACTGGGCCAGCGGTGGGATACGCTCGTGCCAGTCGGTCGCGCTCTGCCAGGCCCAGCCGATGCGCAGCGCCATCGCCTCGTCGCCACCGCGACAGACGATCTGCAACGACAGCGGCAATCCTGATGGGGTCAATCCGTTGGGCACGGCCAGTGCACAAAGGTCGAGGAAGTTGACCCAGCGCGTGAAAAAGGCCGGCGTCGTGCTTTGATCGACAGTGTCGAGCGGGATCGCCGGCGTCATGGTGACCGGCGCCAGCAATGCGTCGACGTGCTCGGTCGCGGCGGCAAACTCTCCCTTCAACCGCTCGCGCTCGGCCAGCACCTCGAGATATTCGCGCGAGGAAATCGCGGCACCGGCCCTGACGCGGGGACGCACCGCCTCGTCGATGGGTAGGTCGTTGTTGTCGACGATGCGGCTGAGCAAGGCGTAGGCCTCGGCGGACATGATGCGTCCCGATGCGCCGCCATAGTCGCGAAAGCTCCGAGGCAGGGTCAGATCGACGATGTCCGCGCCCATGCTCGCGAGCTGATCGATCGAGCGGTCGTAGGCGGCGAGGACCTCGGGCGCGACGTCGGTGCGCTCGGCGACGGCCATGCGCGCAAGGCGGAGGCCCTTCACGCCGCGACGCAAGGTGGGCAGCGGATCGGCATCGCGAAGCGCCAGCGTGCGCGGATCGTGCAGATCGGCGCCTTGCATCACCGCCAGCAGGAGTGCGGCGTCCTCGACACTGCGGGTCATGGGTCCGGGCGTGTCGAGCGTCGGGCTCAAGGGCAGGACGCCATAGGTGCTGATGCGGCCGATGGTGGTCTTGAGCCCGGTAATGCCGCACCAGGAGGCCGGGATGCGCACCGAGCCGCCGGTATCAGTGCCCAGCGCGCAGGGGACCATGCGCGCGGCGACCGCCACGCCCGAGCCGCTGCTGGAGCCGCCCGGCGTACGATGGTTCTTGGCATCCCAGGGATTCCACGGCGCACCCAGGTGCTGGTTGGTGCCCCAGCCGCCGAAGGCGAACTCCACCGTATGCGTCTTGCCGATGACGATCATGCCGGCGCTGATCAGCTTTTGCGCCAGGGTGGCCGTGCGGGTGCAGCGGCGCTCGCGCCATACGGCGGTGCCGCCGGTCGCCACACGACCTTCCATCTCGATCAGATCCTTGAGCGCGATCGGGATACCGTGCAGCGGCCCGACGGCGTGGCCCGAACGGATGGCCTTGTCGGCGGCCTCCGCCGCGAGGCGTGCCTCCTTGTCATAGACCTCGACGAACGCGTGCAACTTCGGGTCGAGCTTGGCGATGCGCTCGAGACACGTGGCGACGATGTCGACCGGCGAGATGCTGCGCGACTTCAGCCGGGTGCTGAGCGCGTGGAGGGGAAGTTGGGCGAGGTTCGTGCTCATGAACGGTCTCCTTGGGTCGCCGTAGCGTGGATCGATCCTGCCCTAGTTGTAGACTGTGGTGTGCGGAGGGAAATCCTTCGGCAACAGCCGCTACTGGCAGCCGGTGCGATAGATATAGCGAATGGCGTTGAAGACCTCGCTCATGTCGGCCTCGCAGTTGCGTCCACCCGCGCGCCGGGGGGATCATCGGCGCGATGATGGCCCACTCCTCGTCGCTGATGTCGCTCCCATAACGACCGCTGCGCGGCCTGTGCCTTTGGCGATGATCTTCAGTCCACATGGCCCCCGATTCGGCTGCCATAGACAGAATCACAGGCGATTCTTATGATTCAAGAACTTTCGAGACAGGCTCTTAGAGCGCAAGATCGCAGTGCCCGAGGTCTGCAGCCCATGCCCGCCACTTCGCCCGGACCCACCTCCCGCATCTTCTTCTCGCAGCGCCTGCGGCTGCACTACGTCGACTGGGGCAATGCCGAGGCTCCTCCCCTGCTGCTGGTGCATGGCGGACGCGACCATTGCCGCAACTGGGATTGGCTCGCCGAGCGGCTGGGCCGGGACTGGCACATCATCGCCCCGGATCTGCGAGGCCACGGCGACAGCCAATGGTCGCAGGACGGCACCTACATGATGGCGGGCTACCTCTACGATATGGCCCAGCTGGTGCATCAGCTGAGGCTCGCACCCGTCACCATCCTGGCCCATTCGCTCGGAGGCAACATCGCCTTGCGTTATGCCGGGCTCTATCCCGCGAACGTCGCCAGGCTGATCGCCATCGAGGGCCTGGGTCCATCGCCCAGGAGGATGGCCGAGCGGGAGAAGAAGCCCTTCCCCGACCGGATGCGCACCTGGATCGACGAGCAGCGCGCACTCTCCGGACGCCTACCGCGGCGCTATGCCTCCATCGAGGACGCGTGGAAGCGCATGCAGGAGGAGAACAAGCACCTCACCCCGGAGCAGGCGCGCCACCTCACGGTGCACGGCGTCAACCAGAACGAGGACGGCACCTACAGCTGGAAGTTCGACAACTACGTGCGCTCCTGGCCACCCTATGACATGACGTACGCCGAGGTGGAGGAGCTGTGGGGCCGCATCAGCTGCCCGACGCTGCTGGTTTATGGCAAGGAGAGCTGGGCGTCGAACCCGGCCCAGGACGGCCGGGTGCGGCATTTCAAGAACGCCGAGGTCGTGTCGATCGAGGGCGCCGGCCACTGGGTGCACCACGACCGGCTGGACGAGTTCGTTGCCCTGACGCGGAAGTTCCTGAAGCGTTGAAGGGGTCAGACCCCTCGCGCACACGCTTGCGTTTCGATCCCGTCATCGAGGCGAGGGGTCTGACCCCCGCATCGGAGACGCTACGCCGTCCCCAATCGACTGGCTCGAGCAGCTCACGGGAACCCCCATTAGCGCTGCAATCGCAGCTTCTCGCGGGCTCCCTCGCACCAGGCGAAGCACGAGGGCTAAGGCGTCCCCGAACCCGAGCGTGACTGCGGTCGCGGTCGATTTGTTCGTTCTGTCGAAGTGAAATGATTGGGCGCCACACTCTCCACGGAACGCGCCTGTTGCGACCCAGATCACTGAGGCATTGCCTTTTTCGCTTCGGCCAGGGCCTTTTCGGCAGCTTCCCTTGCCGCCTGCGCCTGAGCCAGTTGATCCTTCAGCGCTTGTTCCGCATCCTGTCTTGAAACCTGGAGTTGCCTGAGTTGTTCTCGCGCCTCCCTCACAGCGGTATCGCGTGATGATTCGGCGGCTTGCGCTTCTTTGAGCTGTGCTTCCTGCGTCTTGACGGTCTCATTCAGCTTCTCGCGCGATGCGTTCGCAATCGTCACTTTCTGCAGCGCATCTTGCAACTGGACATACATGTAGCCGCCGCCAGCTGCGCACCCTATCAAGATTGCGAGAACGATGATCACGATTGTCGTCGAAATGCTCCCACCACGGTTCGAGTCCGGCTGATCGTTGAGTTCCTTGATTTTTCGCACCTGCCACTTCCTGATGTAACTGGGCATGGCCCCGAACGCGCACACGGCGTGCCCCAGGACGGCGATGCCCCAGCCGAGGAACGGCCACTGAGCCCACCACATGTCCGGAGTAGTCAACCAGTTGACGATCGACAGCAACGCGATCACAAAGAGAAATATTCCAAAGTGGATGTAGAAGCCTGTGATCTTTTGAACTTGTTGTGCGGCCTTGGCAGCCTTTTCATGCTCGTTCACGGGTATCTCCCCTTTTGATCGGTTACAAGAGCTTCCGCCGGCCAAGTCGACTAATCTACAGTCCATAACCGGAGCCGTATTAGGGCTCAGCATTGTGAATGGGGCCGCACGAGTTCCTCAAGGGTCGCCCGTGCGCTGTGGCAACGCTCTAAACTAAAGAAATAGAGCAGGATTCACGCTTCAGCCCCACGTCGCATTCGAGGGCAGGTGATTCAATCTGAAGCGATCCTGCTCTGGGGCGCTGGCAGGACCGCGACAACGGCCGGCGGCGTTGGCAGCTCAGCGCGCTTCCTGTGCGGCGGATCGGGGTGCCAGCCCAGCACGGCCAGCATGACGAAGAAGCCCACGACGTAGGCGACCGTCACGTGCCAACCGCCGATCAGCCAGCGCCCGGCCGATTTCGCCTCCGGGTACATGTTGGCGAGCGCCACGCCGGCAGACGAGCCGAACCAGATCATCGAGCCGCCAAAGCCGACGGCGTAGGCGAGGAATCCCCAATCGTAGCCGCCCTGCTTCAGGGCCAGCGCCGTGAGCGGGATGTTGTCGAACACGGCCGAGACGAAGCCCAGGCCCAACGCCGTCTGCCACGAAGCGAGCGGCAGCTTCTCGACCGGCATCATCGAGGCACAGGTGACAAGCGCCAGTAGGAAGATCGTGCCCTTGAAGGTCTCGGGCAGCACGCCCCAGTCGGGCTGCCGCAGCGGCACGGCGACCAGGATAGCCGCCCAGACCGCAAGTCCGATCACGGGCAGCGTATCGAGCAGCTCGGGGTAGCGGACATTGGCGACCACATTGGACACGATGGCGGCGACGAGGATGAGCGCCACGATGAACACGCGCGCCCATTCGATGCGCACGCCGGCCGGCGCGTCCTTGAGGATCGGCGAGTACCTCTGCTGCTGGATCGCCGCCGGGATGCCGCACACGACCAGGGCAACGCTGGCGGCAACGAAGGCCTCCACCACACTCAAGGGGCTCACGCCGTCGATCCACATCATGGTGGTGGTGGTGTCGCCGACCACGCTGCCCGAGCCGCCGGCATTGGAGGCGGCGACGATGGCGGCGAGGTAGCCGATGTGCACTTTGCCCCTGAAGACCTGCTGCGCCACCGTACCGCCGATAAGTGCCGCCGCGATGTTGTCGAGGAAGCTTGAGATCACCGCGATGATGACGAGCAGCATGAAGCCGCCCTTCCAGTCGTCGGGCAGGAAGCGTGGCATCTCGTCGGGGATCTTGCTTTTCTCGAAGTGGCGCGAGAGCAGGGCAAAGCCCATGAGCAGGAGGAACAGGTTGGAGAGGATCACGGCCTCGTGCGACATGTGCTCGACGAGGCCCGGCAGGCCGGTGCCGTACTTGAAGCCCGTGAAGCCCAGCTTGTAGAGCGTGATGGCGGCGAGACCGGTCAGGGCCACCTGCAGCGTGTGGTGGTGGAACAGGGCGACGCCGAGCAGCGTCAGGGCGAACAGGATGAAGTCGACGGGGATGCCGGAAATCATTATCGGCTCTGGTGCGAAAGCACCGGCAGCTGCGACTGGCGTTGCGACTAGGCCCACTGCGCAGAATGCAACAATGAACCCTCCTGCGCGCACGCCACGGCTGCTCTTGCCCACCCCTAGTGCCCCCATGAGACGTCGCTCCTGTCGCGGGGCATATTGGACTGCTCTCCAAGCCGAAGTCGAGAGGGACCGGGCGCGCCCCCATGTCGGTGACGCCGCAGCAGATGGGCCCAACCCACGCCAGCCCTGGCAGAATTGCTTTTTGGAAGTGACCGCACCAGGATGGGATGGTCCAGAGCGGCCAGTGTCCGCTATCTAATGCCGCTTTGAGGAAACCAAGCCGAGCCGCTATGCTTGCATAGAACCAGGACCTGGGCTCAACAGGCCGCACGAGCGGATGGCGTAATACAGGAGGAAACCCTTGAGGGCCTTGCTCAAGTTCAGTCGCACGGTCGACAGGTTCAACACGCGCGTGGGGCAGATCATGGCCTGGGGTGTCTTGGCCGCCATTCTCGTCAGCGCGGTCAATGCCACCGTCCGCAAGGTGTTCAACACGTCTTCCAACTCGTGGCTCGAGCTTCAGTGGGTGCTCTTCGGAGTCGTGTTCCTTTTGTGCTCTGCCTGGACGCTCCTTTCCAACGAGCACATCCGCATCGACATCGTGAACAGCATGCTGTCCAAGCGCACGCGCAATTGGATCGATGTCATCGGCCACCTCTTCTTCCTGATCCCGGTCGCGGTGATCCTTGCGTATCTGGGATGGCCGTTCTTCTGGCGCTCGTTGATGCAAAATGAGCAGTCCAGCAATGCGGGCGGCCTCCCGGTCTATCCCGCCAAATTCCTGATCCCCCTGGCGTTCACCTTCCTCTTGCTGCAGGGCATATCCGAGCTCATCAAGCGCATCGCCATCATTAGGGGCGAGATGGAAGACACCGTATCTGGCGGCGGGCATCATGCAGCTGCAGAGGCGGAGGCAGAACGTCTCCTGCAGGTTGCTAGAGAAGAGGCCAAGAATCGCCTCCAGACGTAGAGGCCCTGGCGACCCTTGCCCTAACTGGTCACCCCCTTCACCCGCCGGAGCAGTGAAAATGGCCGAATTTATTGCGCACAACATGGCCCCGATCATGTTTGCGTCCCTTGTGGTGTTCTTGTTGCTCGGCTATCCTGTCGCTTTCTCGCTCGCAGCTGTCGGCATCATCTATTTCATAGTCGGGGTCCAGCTCGCGCCTCTCTCCCACGGAGAAATCAATCTTTACTGGCCGTTGCTGCAGTCGTTGCCGGAGCGGCTCTTCGGCATCATGAACAATGACGTGCTGCTGGCTATTCCCTTCTTCACGTTCATGGGCCTGGTGCTCGAACGATCGGGCATGGCCGAAGACCTGCTGGACACCATCGGCCAGATGTTCGGAACCGTGCGGGGTGGTCTGGCCTACGCCGTGGTCTTTGTCGGCGCCTTGCTTGCTGCAACGACCGGCGTGGTCGCGGCCTCGGTCATCTCCATGGGCCTCATCTCGCTGCCCATCATGCTGCGCTACGGCTATGACCGCCGGGTGGCGTCGGGCGTGATCGCCGCCTCCGGGACACTGGCGCAGATCATTCCGCCGTCGCTTGTGCTCATCGTCATGGCCGACCAGCTCGGTCGCTCGGTCGGCGACATGTACGAGGGCGCGTTCATCCCGGGTGTCGTTCTCGCCTGCCTCTATGCTTTCTACATATTCATTGTGACAAACCTGTCGGCCACCGCGGCTCCGGGCTTGCCGCCGGACGCCGTCGGGTTCCGCGAGGCCGATGGCGATCGAGGTCTCACATCGCTGACGATCCTCGCTGTCGCGTCTGGAGTGCTCGGCTATTTCCTCATGCGGGAACAACCCTATCGCGGGGCTGATTTCGTGATCCTGACGATGGCGGTCGCCATTGCGATCGCGTTCTCAGTCGCCGTGCTGAATTGGATCGTCGACAAGATCACGGGGTGGCGGTTCCTGTCGCATCTTGCCCAGCAGGTGACTTTCGTCATGGTGCCCCCGCTGTCTCTCATATTCTTGGTGCTGGGCACGATCTTCATTGGCGTGGCGACGCCGACCGAGGGGGGCGCAATGGGCGCCACCGGCTCGATCATTCTCGCTGCGTTCAAGCGTTTCCTCGACCGCAATCCCAACCGTTTCAACTGGACGATGCTGCGGCAAGCGGTCGAATCCACGGCGAAGCTCTCCGCGTTCGTCGTGTTCATTCTCGTTGGCGCGCGCATTTTCTCGCTGACCTTCTATGGCGTGAATGGTCACGTTTGGGTGGAGCATTTGCTGACGTCGCTCCCCGGAGGCCAGGTCGGCTTTCTCGTATTTGTAAACATGTTGGTTTTCCTGCTGGCGTTCTTCCTCGATTTCTTCGAGATCGCCTTCATAATCATTCCGCTGATCGGGCCGGCGGCCGACAAGATCGGCATCGATCTCATCTGGCTCGGCGTCATGCTGGGCGTGAACATGCAGACGAGCTTCATGCATCCGCCTTTCGGGTTCGCGCTGTTCTATCTGCGCTCCGTCGCTGCGAAGGAGCCCTACAAGGACAGGGTCACGGGCTCGATGACCGAGCCTGTCACCACAGGGCAGATTTATTGGGGTGCGGTGCCCTTCGTCGTGATCCAGTGCATCATGGTCGGGCTGGTGATCGCGTTCCCGGCAATGGTGATGCACTACAAGAACGTGGGACCCCAGGTCGACACGAAGCGAGAGCTGGTCTTGCCGCCGATGGATCTGCCGTCACCTTTCGGTCAGCCGGAGATCGGAAGCCCGCCGAAGTTCCCCGGTCCTCCGAGCGATCTCCAAATACCCCCGCCACCTCCCATCGGCCGCATCGGCCAACCGCCCCCTTCGCTGGCCACGCCTGCCCCGTCCGCGCCCTCCTCGACCGAGCCGCCAGCGGCACCGGTGCCTGCGCCGCCGCAAGTCGACCTCGGGCCGCCAAAGGAGCTGCAGCCCGGGGGCGCAGCGGAACCGGCGAAGCCGAACTAGAGCGAGATCGTTCCTGATGGAAGCACTGGGGCTTCCATCCAGGGA
>JRHI01002697.1_pt1 | contig 11742 bp, 16 predicted proteins | sample 215371 | NCBI WGS metagenome assembly JRHI01 (sample SAMN02929681, study PRJNA255918) | sediment metagenome | biome: cave system; feature: Ice Cave; material: Sediment; isolation source: sediment from deep within a dark volcanic ice cave with no known source of... ... | reverse complement strand
CTCTGTGATTGTCGGCGGCGGTGGGGGAGGGCGGCATGATTCGACATCAGTGGTTACTGATTGCCGCCATCGCGGCCGGTCTGGTCGGCATGCACCACCTGGTCGCCGATCCTGCCGGGCACACGATGCCGATGATCGTCGCGACGGACTCCGGGTCGACCTCGATGCCCACCGAGCGCTCTCACGCCGGTCCGGTGGGGGTTAATCCGGTTGAGGCGAGGTTGGTCTCGATCTCGGTAGTTGTGTCGYAGGCTGACTGTGTGTGGGGCACTGCTGTGTGGCGGTGTTGACTGCCCTCACCGGGCTTGCTACCGCGTTGATCTTTGTGGCAGCGTGGCGCCGGCCATGGGAGCCGGGGTCTCTGCTGGCGGTCGTCGGTGTGCTCGGGGCGCGGGGACCGCCCACCGGCCGCGCTCGGTTTACCCAGCTCTGCGTGCTGCGGCGCTGATCATCGCTGACCTGTCAGCGATCGATCCAGCCAAGCCCATAGACGCAGAGGAACACACCCATGACTACTCGCACGATCATGACCTTGGTCGCGGCTGTGGCCGTCGCCCTCACCGTCGGCGCCACGCTGGACGGCTGCGGCACCACCGCTACCCCACCCGCTGGCAGCGCGGCAAGCTCACAGTCAGTAGCCCAGGACCACAACCAGGCCGATATCAGGTTTCGTCCAGGGCATGATTGCGCACCATGCCCAGGCCATCGCCATGTCCAGGATGGCCGCTCAACGGGCGGTATCACCTCAGGTGAAGGATCTCGCCGCCCGTATCCAGGCCGCGCAGCAACCTGAAATCGATCTGATGAGCGGATGGCTGCGTGCCTGGCACGCCCCGGTGCCCTCGATGAACAGCCCCATGGGGGGCATGGGGATGATGGATCACGGCGCCGGCGGCGCGATGCCCGGCATGATGTCGGGTGACCAGATGCAGCGGTTCGGGCAGGCGACCGGCGACGCGTTCGACCGGATGTTCCTGCAAATGATGATCACTCATCATCAGGAGGCTGTCACGATGGCGAAGACTGAGTTGAGTGAGGGACAAAACCCCGACGCGCGCCAAACTGGCCCAGCGCATCATCGACGCCCAGCAGCGCGAGATCACCGAAATGCAGGCCCTCCTCGGCGGGTAGCGACCTGCCGCGGGGACCCTGTGAGCAGTTCACCGCAGCCCCCGATGCCCCGCGGCCCGGCCGAAGCGGTCACCAGTCGCAGCAGGACCAGGACGGCCAGCGCGGCGACGAACACGACCCCGATGGGGACCAGGACGGCCCAGCCGGGTTCGTGGCCGCGAGCGTTCGCGATGAACGGCGTGACCAGAATCGGCAGGCACGTCAGCGCCAGCCACCCGAGCTGGCCGACAGCGGTGGCATAGCCGAACCGGTGGCGGCGCAGCAGCAGAACGCCGCTGGTGACGACCCCGGGAAGGAAGATGGCCAGGTCCAGGACGTGCACGGGGTTCGTCGGAACCCGCCATGCGGAAGCACTGCGTGACGATCCTCCTTCCAGCAGGTCCGGGACGATCTCACTCAGCCACAGGAACGCGAACATTACTCCGACGATGATCAGAAACCAGGCGGGCACCGGCATCGCTCGGCCACCGAAGTAGGCCTTGACAGCGTCCGTGTCTATCGCAGAAAGGCCACCGGCCAGCGCGAAGACCGACAACCCGAGCACCGCGACCCAGACCAGAAACAGCGGCCCGAACTGCACAGAGAAGGCGTAGATCGCGTAGTTGTAAGCGGTGAACGCGAGACATCCCAACCAGCCGAGGTACGCCCACAGAGACCCGCGCGACGCCCATACGCCAAGAGCCACCAGGAGCGGCGTGACGGGTAGCAGGCCGACGACGTCCTGTGCCGTGGCCGCATCAGCGAGCGCGGCGGTCTCCTTGTTGTAAATGCTCTCGGGCCACAGCAATCCCGCGCCGTTTCCTGCCGCCGCAAGCAGCGCCGCAGCCAACGAAAGCCACAGCCCAGGCAGACGCACCACACCTGGACCGGACTCAGGCGGGAGAACCGGGCCTGACGAACCTGACGGGTCGAGCTGTGGGACCCGCATGTCAAGCAACCTCCGGCTCCGGTCGCGGACGAGGTCGCCCAGGTCGGAACAGCACTGCAGTACTACGCTGCGCGGCGCGGGGCGTCAATGCTCAGGCATGAAATGGGCTTTAACCGCGGCCGGGTGTCGACCGATCGGAGGCGCGCCATCGAGAGGCTAGACCGAGATTCCTGCCTCGCGCTGCTGGCGACCGTGAGCATTGGCCGCGTCGGATGGGCGACCCCGGAGGGCCACGCCATGATCCTGCCGGTGAACTTCGTCCTCGATGGGGAGACCCTCGTCTTCAGCACCGGTGAAGGTGACAAGCTCGACGCCGTCCGTGAAGGCCGGGTACTGACCTTCGAGGTTGATGCGGTGGAGCTGGCGTTCCAGGCGGGCTGGAGTGTCCTGGCCATCGGAGCCGCCGAGGTGATCACCAGCCCGGCGCAGATCCGCCGCATCGAGCAGCTCCACCTCGCCCCGTGGGTACCCCTGCCCGATCGGGTGTTCATCGGTCTACCGGCCGCCGAGATCACCGGCCGGCGCCTGCCCCTGCATCCAGGCAAAGTCACTTTCGTGCGGCCCGCGGATCTGTGAGCCTCGTGGGCACAGCACAGGGACTCTGAACCGTGCTTCTGCGTCATGTCCGGGCCGCGCAGCCCCAGGTCCGACTAGCGCACGCCCTCCCACAGCGTCCGTTCGGCAGGCCTCGGGTCGTCCATGACTTCCGAGGTGGTGTTGAAGCGCATGGTTGACCTGTGGTTGAGGTCGTACCTGTGCCAGTCGATGTCTCCTTTCGTGGCGAAGTCAGCCCAGCGGTGTGCACTGTGCTGGCGAGTTGTTGTGGGGGATTCGGTCCGGTCAGTAGGTGCATCTTCGCGTCGTCCTGAATGTGCGGTAGTACCAGTCGCCCTGCAGGAGCGCTAGCAGGTTCGGTCAGGGCGTGGCGCTGGTCAAGGCCAGCGTTGGCACGATGTGTTCGACCAGGATCGGCACGTAGGTCTGGATGGGTGCGTGGGCGAACCGTTGGGCGGCTTCCTCGACCCACGCGGTGATCGCCGCGGTGTCGTGTTTGCTGCTTGGCGATTCGCAGCGGGCCAGCCGAGTCGTCACGTCGGCCAAGACCCGGGAGGTGGAGTCGTCGGCCTCGCTGTTGGTGGTGTCGCCGATACTGGGGTTGCCCGGCAGGGAGGCGGTGATCAGTGCCTGGTGAGCGGTGGCTGCGTCGGCATCCGGTGCGACGACCGGCAGGGTGATACGTCGTCCGTCGGTACCGATCACGACGAGGGTGTGCGGGTTCCGCGAACTGGGACTGACCCCTTCCAGCCGCACCCCGCCGCCTCCGAGGTCCAGGACGCGTGATGTCTCGTCCCAGTCATCGAGGTCGTAGGCCACCAGCGCGATCGGGCCCAGCCGATCGGACAGCGCCGCGAACAGCGCCGGTAGTTCGATGGGTAGCTTCCGTGAGGGGGGCCACCAGCCCCCGTCGACGTGGCCGGATGGTGGGCACAGTCGTCTTGAGCTGTAGGCGCGGCGTCATCTGGGGCGGTCCGATGTTCGTGGACAGTGGGGCGCGGCGTGCCGAACCGACCCGAACTCTCGGGGTGGCTCCCGAGACGGGGGTGGCCGCTTCGCTCCTCGCGAAAAGCGGGCCTGGTGTTGACCCGGTGCTCCGCCCAATGCCGTCCCCGCTGCCCGCGTCGTCGATACCATCAGTACCGGGGCGAGGTCGCGGATCGGCGCGACCGGCTCGACATCCGGCCAACCGGGGTCTGCGGCCTGCGGCCGCTTGAGTATGTCGGCGGTGGAATCGACGGAGCCCATGTCGCCAACGGCGAGATCGGCAGGGGCAAGTGAGCGTTGAGCTGTCCACGGCTGGTGACGTGGAGGCGAACGTGGGTGCAATTCGGGTTGTGTTGGCCGATGGGCGGGTGGTGGTACTGCGACCACTGGGCCCGGACGATCAGGATGCTGTTCTGCGACTACACCGTGAGCTCGACGGGCGTGACCTGTACTTCCGGTTCTTCGGGCCGATGCCGCCCCGGGTGGTTGACCTCGTGTCCGGAATGACCGCGCCAGTGGATGCGCGACACGGCTCGATGGGTGTGTTCCTTGGCGCGGAGCTCTGGGGGGTCGCGCACTACGAGGTGCTGGCCGACCCGACCGAGGCGGAGGTCGCGCTCGCGGTGTCGGGCACGGCACAGGCCCATGGTGTGGGCACGCTGCTGTTGGAGCACTTGGTGTCGATGGCTCGCCACCACGGTGTGCGGCGGTTTGTCGCCGAGGTGCTCACCGAGAACGGCCGGATGCTCCGGATGTTCGACAACTGTGGCCTGCCCTGTCGGATGAGCCGCGAGAGTGGCGTGACGCACGTTGAACTGGTGCTCGATGAGGTCGAGACGTACCTGGATGCGATGGCCGAACGGGAGCGCGCGGCCGACGTGGTGAGTCTGCGTTCGGTGCTGCAACCGCGCTCGTTGGTCGTCGTCTGCGCCGCAGGGGGGCATCGAGGCGCGATCGGACCCGCGGTGCTGACCAACCTGATCGCCGGCGGCTATTCCGGGCAGTTGTATGCGGTCACCCCGCAACCCGAGGAAATCCTCGGAGTGCCATCGGTGCCGACTGTCGGGGACCTGCCGGTCGCCTGCGAGCTGGCCGTGTTGTGCGTTCCCCCTGCCGTTGTGCCGCAGGTCGCGCAACAGTGCGGGCAGCGGGGCGTGCGGGCACTCGTGGTGATCTCGGCCGGGCCTGCCGGCGACCCGCAACGACCCGGCCAACTGTTCGGGGTGGTGCGCCGTTACGGGATGCGGATGGTCGGTCCGAACAGTGTGGGCGTGTCCAACAGTGATCCCGCGGTGCGTCTGGATGCCACCGTCGCCCCGTCGCCCGCGCCGAGCGGGACGGTCGGGCTGGTCACCCAATCCGGCGGGATCGGCATCGCACTACGCGAGCAACTCGGCCAACTCGGGCTCGGGCTCTCCGCGATGGTGTCCACTGGCGACAAATTCGACGTGAGCGGCAATGACCTGCTGATGTGGTGGCAACACGACGAGGCCACCACGGCGGTCGTGCTGTGTTTGGAGTCGTTCGGCAATCCCCGCAAGTTCAGCCGGTTGTGCCGGGCACTCGCGCGGACCAAGCCGGTGCTGGCCCTGCGGACCGGCAGCAGCAAGGCCGCCGTCTCGCATCCTGCGCCGGCCGTGACCCCGGCGGTGACTCGCGATGCACTGTTTCGCCAGGCTGGGGTGATCGCGGTGGACACCATCGCCGAGTTGGTCGGCACACTCGCCGCATTGAGGTGGCAGCCGCTGCCGGCCGGCAACCGAGTCGCGGTGGTGACCAACGCCGGTGGCGCCGGCGTGCTCACCGCGGACGCCTGCGCGCGCGCCGGCATGGTGCTGGCCGAACTGAACGCCGCGACCGTAGCGACGCTGGGCGCCCTGCTACCCGAGCTTGCGCCGGTGGCCAATTCGGTGGATACCACGGCGGCGGTGCACGTGGACACGTTCGACAGGTGCGTCGCGGCGGTGCTCGGTGACCCCGGCGTGGACGCCGTCATCGCCGCCGCCGTGCGTACGGCCCTCGGTGATCCGATCGCCGCGCTCACGGGGATCGCCGAGGTCGACAAGCCTCTGTTGGTCGTCCGCCTGGGGCAACCGGCTGCCGTGACGGCGCTGCCCGGCGTGGCCGGGGCCGCCAGCTATGCCGATCCGGCTGCGGCGGTCGCGGTGCTCGGCCGCCTCGCCGAATATGCACGCTGGCGAGGCCGCTCCAACTCATCGGCCACGCCACCGTCGGATGTGGATGTTCCTCGGGCGCTGTCCATTCTGCGGGAGTGTTTCCGCGGTGATCCGACCGGTGGCTGGCTCGGCCCACCAGCGACGGTCGAACTGCTGCGCTGCTTCGGCATCCCCACCCTTGACACCCGCTTCGCTGCGGACGAGGGCGCCGCGGTCACCTCGTTCGCCGAGCTGGGTGGCCCGGTCGTGGTCAAGGCCGTCGCCGCCCACGGCCGCGAGTTACTGGTCGAGGTGCATTCCGACGGCGTGTTCGGCCCGTTGATCGTGTTCGGTCTCGGCGGTGTGGACACCGACCTGGTTGCCGACCGGACCGCCCGGTTGGTCCCGCTCGGTGACGCGGACGCCGACGACCTYCTGTACGGCCTGCGATGCTCCACCACGCTGTTCGGCCCGCAGTCCACACCAGCGCTGGACATCGCAGCACTACGCGACACGCTGCTGCGGGTGGGCCTGCTTGCGCAGCTACTCCCCGAGGTCGCCGAGCTGGACCTCAATCCACTGATCGTCGGTCCCCAGGGCTGCCACGTGGCAAACGCCCGGCTGCGGGTAGCACCATCGGTACCCGTGGACCCGTTCCTGCCAGGACTGCGTGGCTGACCCTATGTCTGTGTGTCGTGAACTCGACAGCCCGGACGTTTCCGACCCGCCAAAATGTCCGTGCTGTCGAGTTCACGACGTGAGTTCCTGTGCGGCTCACGGATCCGTGTGCGGCATGTAAGTGATCTTGCTTGGATGGAGCGGGTGGTTGGTCAGCGGTTGCCGTGGTGGGGGCGGCTCGGTATGCAGAGAACTGCGTCCCGGACCCCGACGACCATCACACATGAGTGGCTAGCGTCGGAGGTTGGCAGATGTCCTCTCCCGGGTGGACGGTCCGTGCCAGGGATCCGCATTCTGGACCCGAGTCGCGCGGATGGTCCGCGCCGCCGGCGCCGGGCCCCGCCGCCGCGCGGAATGGGTGGGGCATCGGACGTGGGCTGGTGGTGGCGATCCTGAACAGCCTGCTGATCTGGATCTTCGGGTACACGCACCGAGCCCCGAGGTGGTGATCGTGCGGGTGAGCGGCACCGTGAACGCGCACACCACACCGTTGTTGGCCCAGCGCGTTGGTAGTCAGCTCAGCCGAGCGCCACACGTGGTCGTGGATCTGAGCGAGGTCACTGTCCTGGACCCGCGCGGTCTGGCGGTTCTCGTCACGCTGCATCAAAAGGCCACCGCTGGCGGGACGGAGATACACATTGCTGGAGCCGGGCACCACGACCTGCGCCGCGCGCTCCGCATCATGGGTCTGGACCAGTTCCTGACCCTCGATCCGACGGCGGACGCGGTGATCTCGAGGCTTCCGCGCCGGGCCGAGCCTCGCGACGACAGTCCTCGCCGGAGCGCAGGCGCCAGGTGACACCCCGGTCGGATAGTCCGTGATCGGTTTCGTTCGTACTCGGAGGTGGTAGTCCATAGGTAGTTCGTGACCGCCCCGGACCCCCGGTGGCCAGCGCCGACGAGGTGGGGCAGGGCCCAGACGGCCATCCTGAACCAACGCACCTGTCTTGAACCAAACGATCACTGGGGCTTGGGTAGATTTTGCACGTGTTGGAATCCGAAGCGCCCTTTGATGCACAGGTGGCCGTGGGCGATGCTGTGGTCGGCCGGAGAGGTGACGTTGACGATGTTGCCCTGTTGGACGTGCAGTTCCAGGTTGCAGCCGACGCCGCAGAACGAGCAGATCGTGGTGGTGACGGTCTCCTCGTGGGGGTGCCAGTCGTCGGCCTCGCGGAGTTCGTGCTCGCGCACTGATTTGAGGGCCCCGGTGGGGCACACGCCGATGCAGTTGCCACAGTAGACGCAGGCCGAGTCGGGCAGCTCGTTGTTGAACTCGGTGGCGATCCGGGCGTCGAACCCGCGCCCAGCGGCGGAGATCGCGAAGGTGAACTGGGCGTCGGTCCCGCAGGCCTTCACGCATTTGTAGCACATGATGCACCGGGAGTAGTCGCACGTAGAGATCGTTGTCGATCTTGATCGGCTGCGCGACGGTCTCCGCGGTCGTGCCGTCGGGGGGGTGGTGGTGCCCGGGGTGGCGGGTGTCGCGGTCTCCCTCGGCGGCGGGCGGGGCGGGCGGTCCGTAGCGGCCGGCGTCGACGCCGTATTCGGCCATCCAGCGGTGGCTATCGGCGTTTGCTTGGGACATGTCAACCGAGGAGGCCAGTAGCTCCAGCACCATCCGTCGGCTGTGCCGCACCTTCTCCGAGTCGGTCCTGACGACCATGTCGTCCTCGACGGTTCGGGCGCACGAGGGCACCAGCACTCGGGAGTTCTCGACGTCGACCACGCACACGCGGCACGCGTTGATCGGGTTCAGGTTCGGCGCCCAGCACAGCGTCGGGGTGTCCGACGCGCCGCTGGCGCGGCATGGGAGCTCGCTGCGGTGTTCGTTCAGCGCGTCGAGAATCGTGGAGCCCTCCGGCACCCGGACCTCGACGCCGTCGAGCGTCACGGTCACCATCCGCCGGATCTGGCCGAGCATCACGGTGCTGGAGATGGGCATCAGCCGTGCGCCTTCCCGTTGCGGGAACCGTCAGTGGACACCATCGCGTCGAGCAGACCGAGCTTAAGCGCGGACTGCACCGCGGCAGCGCGACTGCGCGCTGTCACACGCCGTCGAGCGTGCAACGGCCGCGCGGAGCGCCCGGCTGCGGCACTGGGTCGACGTCGACGACTTCGCCGGCCGACTCTACGACGTCGCGCGAGCCCAGCTCGACGATCGCGCACCACCGACGGAGGACCGGATGCGATGGACTGCCGAATGCTACCGATGGCAGGAAGCGCTACTCGCCCTGGAGGACTCCGTGGCCGAGAGCGGTGAAGACGGATGTGGAGGGCGAGAGGGCCGGCGATAGCAAAAAGAGCAGCAGAGGACGGTGGCGAGCAGCGCCCCCATTAATGAGGAGTGCTGCAGGCCCCAGGCCACCGCCTTTGAGGATAAACGGTGGGAATCGGAGTTGATGTTTGGCTCGGGTGAGCAGACACCCACGTCCAGTGGAACTGTGCTCAGTGTCCATGAACAGCGGCTTTAAGGTAGCCCCCGAGCATCTGAGCAGTGGACCTGATTTTAAGCAAGTCGAGCAATTGGGTCGTGTTCCCATAACGAGCAGGTGAGCATGAAACGAGCTGCGCAATTCCTGTCCACGCCGAGCAAAAACGTTACGGAGAAATACTACGCACCACTCGTCGAGGCGGTCGACCAGCACCCGGGTGCCGTCCTGCGCGTGCGCTTGTCGTAGACCCGGCCGACCTGTACACGTGACTGTCTTGTCATCCGCTGGCTCCTGGCTGTCGTCGTAGCCGACGGCTGATCGACCCGGCGATCCGCGCGGCCTGGATCTTGGCGAGTTCTGCCGTCTCGCCCCCGTGGCGTTCGTCGACCGTTGCCGTCCACAGAGCGAGCCACCGTTCGAAGTGCGCCGCGGTGAGCTGGACCGTGGAGTTGAGGTCGAGGTGGGGTTGCAGCGCGTTGCGGTGGTATCGACCGGCGCGCAGGAGGACGGTTTCCCAGAAGTCACACATCACCGGCAGATGCACCGACATGTCCACCTTGGCGATGTCGATGAAGATCGGGCCGAGGAGGGCATCGGCAAATGCACGCCGGTAGAACGCGGTCACCAGGGCGGCGATGTCCGTGCGGTCGGCGATGTCCGGACGTGGCATCGGCGCGGTCATACCGCGAGCCGCAGGTGAGCAGGACCCCCGAGAACGGGCAGCAGCATGACCTTGATCCCTTCCAGAGCGATGTAGACCAGGTGCTGGCGAGAGGGCGGCGGGGTTCCTCCGGTCAGGATCTGGCGCGGTGGGAGACGGTGGGTTTAGGAGGTGACCCTCAGCTGGTTGTCGACGTGGGTCACCCCGGGGGCGAACCAGGCGGCGTGTTCGGCCTGGCGGCGTTTAGCCCAGGAGGACACGATGCCCGTCAGCCTGACCTCGCTGCCGGTGACAGCGACGTGCACGCGCTGGGCATCCAACTGCGCGTTACGCACCAACGCCGCGGTGATCTTGGCCTTGGCCTGTGCCGGCGAGACCGCGGTCGAAGGCTTCAACGTGATCGTGTTCCGCACCCCGCTCACCCCCGGTAACGCGCCCACCGCGCGCCAAGCCGCTTCACGTTGGTATTGCCAGTCCACCCTGCCGGACAAGGTGATCACATGATCATGTACCGTGGCCTGCACCGACCCGACGGCACGACCACCGTCCGGTCGAACGCGATGCCGGCCTCGCGGGCGATATCGACATCCTCGGGGACACCCCCTGCGTGCTGCACCACTATCTCGTCCGTGACCGCCGTCACCCCGCCGACCCGCATCGCCGCACGAAGCGCGGCTTCCTTCTCGGGATAGGTCGGTACCTGCCCTGACAGAGTCACCGCACCATCAGCGAGAGCCACCCCGATCCGGTCGGCCGCGACGCTCGGCGTCCAGGCCAGCTCATCGGCGATCGCGGCCTTGAGTTGATGGTCCTTCTTGCGCTGAAGGTGTGTCATGCCCAAACCCTGTCCCCGCACGCGAAGCGCCCAACAGAGCCTTTAGCCCCATCCCCGGGGGCCGATCGCTCCGACTGAATCGATCGCGGAGCGCTCTTCGCGATCGGGACTTTCGGGGCGCTATTAGTGACCATCGGCAGGTGCCTCGCGGCCCAGCGACAGCCCATCATGTGTAGTAGCCCACGGCTCACGGCTGAATTGAGGCCGGCGGAGCACCGCAACTTCCAGAAAGAAGGGTCCCGACATGATGTGGTGGTACGGCTACGGAATGAGCGGCTGGGGTTACGCCCTCATGACCGTCAGCATGGTGCTGTTCTGGGCGCTGGTCATTTTCGGAGTGATCGCCCTGGTTCGCTACCTGGGCCGAAGCGACCGACCCGCGACCACCCTGCCCACCGCCGAACAAGTACTGGCCGAGCGATTCGCACGCGGCGCAATCGACGAACAGGAATATCACCAGCGCCTTGACGCGCTACGTGACCGAGCCCGGTCGGTCGTCGAGCCCTGAGCTCGTCCGTTCCGAGGCCGCGAGGGTAGCGGGACGACTGATCGGGCCCCGGGCCCGGCGGTGCGCTCGCAGATCGCTGCCGCGGCACAAGGAATAGCAAGCTCGTGTCGTCTGATAGGCGCCGCACACACTGCTGCTGGGAGGACCCTGATGGCTCACCTGTCCGAGATGCTCACCCTCGACCGCGACGAGTGCCTTCGGCTGTTGCGGACGGTGACCGTGGGGCGGATCGTGTACACCGAGGGCGCGCTGCCCGCGATCCAGCCGGTGAACTTCACCGTCGACGGCGGTGAAGTGATCATCTGGACGTCCAGCGGCGGAAAGCTCGCCGCCGCCGTCGGCGGCGCTGTGGTGGCCTTCGAGGCCGACGAGATCGACACCGCCACGCGGAGCGGGTGGAGCGTCGTCGTGGTCGGCCACGCCGCTGTGATCCGCGACATCGACCGGCTGGTCGCGCTGGCTGGACCCGGCAGCCAGCCGTGGGCGCCGGGTCGCACCAACCACGTCATCCGCATCAAGGCCGAACGGGTCACCGGCCGGCGCATCGTGCCCGGTGTGAACGGGCACTGACGCGGCGCTGCCGAGCTCTCACACCCGCTGCGCGCAACACAGGCTGCTCAGCGGCACCTCAGCTTGGGATGTGTTTCGCCTGGAGGAAGTCGACGGTGTCGGCGATTTCGGGCAGCGCCCGGCGCACCGCGGGCGAGAGGCGGTCGCCGTAACCGAAGAAGGACCCGGTGACGGTGACCAGGAACACCGGCGGCGAGGCACCGTACAGCGTCTGGGCCAGGCCGACCAGGGCTGCAGGGTCCAGGTCGTGCGACCAGGCGGGCGCCAGCGGGGATCCCGGCTCGACCCGCCGCACCGAGAC
>JRHI01002696.1_pt1 | contig 11743 bp, 8 predicted proteins | sample 215371 | NCBI WGS metagenome assembly JRHI01 (sample SAMN02929681, study PRJNA255918) | sediment metagenome | biome: cave system; feature: Ice Cave; material: Sediment; isolation source: sediment from deep within a dark volcanic ice cave with no known source of... ... | reverse complement strand
GTCATTGGCTGATGAGGATGCGGCGAGCACCACTAGACTTCCTCTGATTTGGATCTCCACGAGGCCGCGGCTGTGAGGGTTCCAAAGCTTCGAAAGGACGAATCGCAGCCGGCCGGCGGCGAGGTTGGTGACCCAGGACCGGGCCGGCACTCAGGTCGGCGGCGCTGGGTGCGGGTCGTGGCTGCTTCGCTGGTCGTGCTCTTGTTGGTGGGCGCGCTCGGGGGGAGCCTGGCTTATTTCGTCGGGCGGCCCTGGGCGACCGGCCTCGTTGCCGGCGTCGAGCGCGATCTCCGTACCGGAGCCGCCGATCTCCAGCTTGCATCCGACGAGGTGAAGAAGGCCAACCAGACCCACGACGTGGCCCTGCTGGATCAGGCCAAGGGCCACTTTTCGAGTTCACAAGCTGCGTTCGCGAGTGCCGCTTTGCGGGTTCGACGCGAGTGGCTCCTGACCCAGGGCCAACGAGTGCCCATCGTCGGACGAAACTACCTTGCGCCGCGGCTCGCCGTGGTCGGCCAGATGGCCGCAATGGGTGAGGCGCTAGATCAGGCCGGCCAGGATACGGTCGAAGTGGATCGCCCACTCTTGGCGCCGGCGGCGCCAGGCCAGAGCGGAGGCCAGCGTCTGCTCGCAGTCCTCACCGAGTCCGCGCCTGGCCTCGCCAAGATCAGATCGGACTTGGCTCGAGCAGATGATGCTGCGCGACTAGTGGACACAAGCCTGCTTCCAAAGTCCCAGCGCCAACCCTTCCTCAAGGCGAAGGGCGAGATTGAGAAGGGACTGTCCGGCATTGCCGAATTCCAGCGGCTCTCACCCGTGCTGCTGGAGATCCTCGGCGCGAACGGACCGCGGACCTACCTGATAGAGCAGGTCGATCCGGCTGAGCTGCGGGGCGGCGGAGGGTTCATCGGCAGCCACAGCCTTCTCTCTGCCGACCAGGGAAAACTCAAGCTCGTCGGGAGCGGCGATGTGGCCAACATCGATGTTCCCTACCCGCTACCCGGGAGCCGGAGGTACATCGCTCCGCCCAATAGCTCCCGGCAGTTCACCCAGCACGGTTGGGTCTTTGGAGATTCCAACTTCAGCCCTGACTTTCCAACCAACGCTCGCGAAGGAGAGAGGCTGTTCGAGAATCAGACAGGAAAGAAGGTGGACGGGGTGATCTCACTCGATCCCACCGCCGTCGCGGCGCTGCTCCAGGTGTCCGGGCCGATCGCGGTTCCCGAATACAACACCACGGCGGTGGCCGCAACCTTCGTCGACGAGGTCTTCCAGCGGGAAACCAAGCTCGTGAACATCGTGGTCGGGAAAAAGAACTTCTTTCCAGTCGTGGCTGACCGGCTGATCGAGAAGATCTCCAACCTTCCCAGCGATGGCTGGCCCAATTTGCTCAACACCCTCAACGGTGCTGTCCAGGGGCGGCATCTCCAGGTTTATTTCAACAACGAGGCTGCCCAGACTGAGATGGTTCGGATCAATTGGGCGAGTGCCACGCTGGCGCCGACCCCTCGCCGGGAGTTGATGCTCGAGGTCGAGTCGAACTTCGGCGGTACGAAAGCGAACCACTTCATCGAGCGCAACTACGAGCTGAGCCTGGTCAATGCCAACGGCAAACTGCGCCACCATCTCGTCATCAACTGGAAGAACTCGACCCCCGACGGGTACGAAGGAGGGCGCCACTACACCTCCTACGTTCGCTTCTACTACCCAGCATCGGCCACCGACGCGGTGACCCAGAACCTGAGTCCGGACCAGTTTCCTACTGATGAGAAGCCCAACGGTCTGAAGTTGGCTGACGGCTGGCTGCACATCGAGATCACGAGTCTCAAACTCGGATTCGCCACCTACCAGGCGGTCATCGATTACACGACGGACATCGGCGACCTCGCCGGCGGGCACGAGATCTACTGGCAAAAGCAGGCCGGCACGCTGAACGACAAGGTTCACGTCAGCTTCCAGACCGGCGGGAAAACCTACCTGGCTGACGCCGACCTGAGTCAGGACCGTCTCCTCACACTCACCCCCCAAGGCCTTCAGGTGGCGGCTGCCAATGTTGCCGCTGCCCATCTGCCGATCCTTGGCACCTGACCTCGGCCTTGCCGGACGTCCCTATTGACCACCCCCGTGGCTATGGAGCGCCGGGATCAGGGCAACTATGTCCGTCGGACCGGGAGAGAACGTGGTACAAACCTACCCGGCCGTTCTATGACGTTGATGAAATACGGGAGCCGCGAGGATCGAGTGGTTTCAGGACCGCATCGCTAAGCTGTTTTGAGTTGATGCCTCACTGTGCTGCTCGTCCGTCGATGGCTCTCGCCAAGCGAACGGCCGTACTAACGTTTCCCGTCAGGAGCGCGCTCTGAGCCCGAATACAGAGGCGCCGCCACCACCCAGCGACGCCAGCCAACTGGCGAGTAGGCACTCACTGGTCGCCCACGTGGTGCGCCTGCTGGGGAATTCCACGCTCGATGCACTGGTGGTACTGGCATCGTTCTACCTCGCCACCGCCCTGCGTTTCCTGGACGCCCCGGCTGGCCGGTTCGCCTCCGGCCTGGAATCGCTCAATGACCACCTGATCCTCGCCATCGCCGTCTATCTGGTGGTCCTGAGATTGTGGCGATTGGATCGTCAGGCTTGGCAGTACGCTCGGGGGTCAGAGATCATCTCAATCTTCTTCGCCGCCACCGTGGCTACGGTTGTTCTCCTGGTCATCGACCTGGGAATCCGCGAAACCGGGGCCAGCCGAACGATCCCGATCAGCGTGGTTCTCACCGGCGGCGTTCTAACCTTCATCGGGTTTTCGCTTGTCCGCTTTAGGTGGCGGCTGCTTCCCGGGCCCGCCGTCAGCGTCTCCGACGGCGACGAGAGAAAGCTGCGTGCCCTCATCTACGGCGCTGGCGAACTCGGCCAGCACCTGGCATCGCGGCTCAAGTCAGCGCGAGGCACCGAACGTTCGTACCAGGTGGTCGGCTTCATCGATGACGATCGCAAAAAGCGTGGCCTCGTCGTGCACGGCACCCGTGTCGTCGGCCGCGGCTCTGAGCTGTCTGAAATCGTGAAGCGAATGAATATCGACCTGATCGTGCTGGCTTTCGGCAGCATCCCGGGCGATCGCCTCCGCGAGATCGTCGCCTCGGCTCAGGCGACCGATGCCCAGATCCGAATCGTCCCCAACATGCTCGACGTCGTGTCCGGAGTCGGTACCGCGCCGATGACCCGTGAGATCCGCGTCAGCGACCTGCTGGGTCGGGCGCCCGCGAGTGTCAACATCGCTGCCGGCGAGACCGTTCTTCAGGATCGCGTCGTGCTCGTCACCGGAGCCTGCGGCTCGGTGGGCTCCGAACTCTGCCGGCAGGCGCTCAGCTACGGCCCGCGGCGCTTGGTTCTGGTGGACAACAATGAAAGTGGACTCTTCGACCTGGAAATGGAGTTGCGGCCGTGGGCAGACACTTGCAATTTGACGTCTGTGGTCGCGGACATCACCGATGCCGACCGAATAGCCAGGCTCTTCAGCGAGTTCCAGCCTGAGGTCGTGTTTCACGCCGCCGCCTACAAACACGTACCGCTGATGGAGCGGTTTCCCGACATCGCCGCCCGCGTGAACGTCATCGGCACTCTCAACGTTCTGCGCTCTGCTGTCGCCTGTGGCGCCGAGCGTTTCGTCCTGGTTTCAACGGATAAGGCCGTTGAGCCGAGGTCGATCATGGGAACCACAAAGAGGCTCGCGGAACGCATCGTGCTGAATGTGGCGGATCTGCCCGAGGCCGTGGCGCGAACTGCCGTTGGTGAGGCGCTACCCCTGTGCACGGCAGTTCGGTTCGGCAACGTCCTCGGCAGTCGAGGAAGCGTTGTGCCGACCTTTGCAAAGCAGATCGATATGGGCGGTCCGGTCACTGTCACTCATCCCGAGATGACTCGTTACTTCATGGACATCGGCGAAGCCGCCCACCTCATCATCCAGGCAGCATCGCTCACTGATGGCAGTGATCTCTTCATGCTGGACATGGGCCAGCGGATCAAGATCGATGACCTTGCTCGCCGGATGATTCGCATGCGCGGGCTGCGGCCTGATTTGGACATCCCGATCCTTTACAGTGGAATTCGCCCCGGCGAGAAACTCCACGAAGAGCTGATCTATGCCGGTGAGGATCGGCAGGCAACCTCTCATCCATCGATCCATCGAGTGGTGGGGACGTCAGTACGGCGTGATCACGATTTGTTCGGTGAGATCCGATGGCTTGGTCAACAGTTGGAGCGTGGGGATACGCGGGAGATCGCCCAGGTCCTGCGGGCGCTGGTCACAGTTGACACCAAGCGTGCGCAGGAAGCGGAATCGGTGGAAGCGAACTGACTTCGCGCCGCCCACACTCTTGACTGACGAGACCGAACTTGTTGACCTGCGCCGGCGGCTGTACTCCGCCTACGCGACCGGCCATGCGGGCGTGGCAGATGCAGAGTCCCAAATGCCCGCGTTCCGGCGGGATATCCTTCCTCACCTCCCGGCGAATAGGCAGGCCGAAATCCTGGACATCGGGTGTGGCCCAGGGCATTACGTAAAGCACCTTCTGGAGCTCGGGTTCAGCAACACCCGGGGCATCGACACCAGCCCGGAGCAGGTTGCCCTGGCCCACGCGGCCGGGCTGTTCCAGGTCGAGCTCGGCGACTATCGAAAGAGCCTTGAGGCAGGCGCCCTTGACCTGCTGATCGCCACCGACTTCCTCGAGCATTTCAAGAACTGGGAGGTGCTCCAGGTGTTGGATCGCACCCGGATGGCGCTTCGGCCCGGCGGTTCGCTGATTATCCGTGTGCCAAACGCCGGAAGTCCCTTCGCAGGGATGATCCGGTACGGGGATATGACGCACGAGACCTCCTTTACCGAGCGCAGTCTGCAGCAACTCGGCGCGGCGGCCGGCTACGCGAAGGTTCGTGTCTTCGCGTGCCCGCCTCCCGTCCATGGCTTTCTGAGTGCCCTTCGGGCAGGCGTGTGGGGGGTGGCCAGCTCAGCGATGAAGCTGGCTCTGATCGCGGAAACCGGGCAGGTGTCTGGGCACCTGGTCACCCAGAATGTGGTCGCGGTGATGACTGTCTCCGGCTCGCAGGCCGTTCAGCCCGCCTGACCCGAGCCTGAGCGTGATACCGCTGGCGATTTCCGCAACGCTGGCTGCGCTGGTGGCGGCGGGTGTGGCACTTGTGATCCTGCGCCAGGCACCCCGGTTGGGGCTGATCGACCTACCCACCGATCGAAGCTCCCACGTGCAGCCCACGCCGAGGGGAGGTGGCATCGGTGTCGTGGCTGGGGTGTCCGCGGGCCTCCTTGTCCTTTTCGCCACCGGCACTACTCCCGACCGGTCGCTCCTCACCATTCTGTTCGCCGCCGGGATCATCGCCATCCTGGGGGCCGCGGACGACCTGCGTTCGATTGCGGCACGCCATCGCCTCCTCGTTCAGGTGGGCGCGGCCCTGATCGTCGTGGTCGGGGTCGGGCCGATTGAGAGGCTCCCCTTGCCGAGTCCATTTGATGTCCCTCTCGGTTGGCTTGGGCTTCCTCTGACCGTGCTCTGGCTCGCTGCGGTGACCAACTTCTTCAATTTCATGGACGGAATCGATGGTTTGGCCACCGGGCAAGCCGTCGTGAGCAGTCTGGGCATTGCCATCGCGGCATTCTCCGGCGGGGCGACCAGCCTGGCAGTCCTCTGCGCCGCTGCCGGGCTTGGGTTCCTCCTCCTCAACTGGGCGCCGGCCAAGATCTTCCTGGGGGACGTCGGCAGCACCACGCTCGGCTTCCTCCTGGCTGCGCTTCCCTTGCTCGCGCCGGCGCACGATAGGCACCATGCGTTGCTCGCAGTAGCAGTAGGCCTGGCGCTCTTCCTTCTCGATCCGGCCGTCACCCTGGGCCGCCGAATTTTGGCCGGCGCCAAACTAGGCGTTGCGCACCGCGAGCATTCATATCAGAGGATCACCGCCGGATCCACTTCGCACGGACTGGCGGCGGCTGGGATCACACTGTGCGGGCTGGTCCTGGCAGTCGCCGGCGCGCTGTCGTATCGGGCGAACTGGCTGACTTGGCCGGCCGTTGGGCTCGGTGTGGGAGCTTACCTCGGTCTGGCATGGCTCGGGCGGCGGGCCCGGCGAGGCCTTTGACCCCTCCCCTCGGCCGCCGGCAGGTTGCTGAGATATGCTTGCCCATCGCAACCTTTCGACGCGTCGATCCGATCGATGGACCCACTGGCCTCTGTCAGATCTGAGTGTGATTGAAGAGGCGCGGAAGCAACCGTCCTGGAGTCGGCGGCTGGCTGAGGCTGTCAGGACGGCAGCCGCGTCTCAACTGGGAAACCCTGGAACCGGCGCTGCCCTGGCTGCTAAGTTGCTGCTCGGCGGTGGGCTGGTTTGCGGTCTGGTTGCCTTCTTTGCGGCCGGCAACACCGCAGTACAGATAATCGCCGGCTCGCTGGCATTGTCTTCCCTGGGAGTTGCAGCGGCGCTGTTCACGGCGCGTGATGCCAGCCTGGGCAGCAGTTTGGCTGCCGGCCAATTGGGGCCCTGGTTCGCCGTTTCGACCGCAGTGGTGTTCGGCCTCGCGAGCTTCACCTGGCTTGCCTCGCCTTCGTCGGACCAACCGTTTCACATCTCGCGGGCTGCCGTCGTGGCGGCCATGTTCGTTGTCGGCATCGCGCTCGGCTGCTTCGTGTTGGCTTATCTCAGAACGCCAGCAGGAATCGTTGGCGCGGGAGCCTCCGGATTGGAGCGCATCCTTGCCATCAACCGGCCGGTCCGGCCCGGCCGGAGAGCTGCCTGGCTGCTGTTTGGGCTTGCCCTGATGGCTTATGCCGCTCAAATTGCAAACAAGAGCTTTGGCTATGTTTCGGATCCTGCCGCGCTGATCACGATGGGAAGTCCGATCTCGCAACCCCTTTACATTCTTTCGACATTCAGTTTTTTCGCCATCGCCCTGGCGGCCAGTGACTACGCGCTGCAGCGAGGCCGGGGGAGGCTATTGACGGTCATCGCAATGATCGCCATCCAGTCAACCGTGGGAGCTTTCAGCGGTAGCAAAGAGGTGATCGGGGTTGGCCTCGCCGCCGCCCTCTTCGGCTATGCGGCAGGCGCGCGCCGCTTACCGATTACAGGCCTCACCATCGCTTCATTGGGGTTCGTCTTCATCGTTGTCCCCGTCGTAACGAGTTATCGCAGCGCGGTCACCGCCAACAACGCTAGGTTGTCGCCCATGGGTGTCGTCGGGCAACTCTGGGGACACGGCCCGTCAGTGCTCCTTCCGGGCCTCGAAGGGAATGGTGGCGAGTCGGCAGCGGTCCAGACCGTGAAGCGGCTTTCGCGGATCGGTGACGTCGCCATCATCGTTCAACGAACAACCCCGCAGGACATCCCCTACCGGCCACTTTCCGAATTGCTCGAGGCTCCCCTCCTGGGACTTGTGCCCCGTGCAATCTGGCATGACAAACCGGTCCTGGCGGCGGGCTACCGATTCAGCCAGCAGTATTACGATCTGCCCTCATCGATGTACACGTCGAGTGCCGTCACGCCCCAGGGGGATCTTTGGCGCCACGGTGGTTGGGCCGTGCTCATCATCGGCATGCTGTTTCTCGGCTCGGCGGTTCGCATCCTCGACGCGGCCGGTTTTAATGTGAGGGCTGAGCCCCTCCGTCTCCTGCTGGTGCTCTCCTTCTTCACGATCGTCGTGAAGCAGGAAACGGACTTCGTCACAATTCTGGCGTCGATCCCCTCGTTGCTCTTCGGCGTTGCGGTCGCGGCACGCTTGGTGGCAAGGCGGGAGGTCGTGACGGAACCCTCGACGGACTGAGGCTCATTCGGCAGGGCCGGGTAACGGCAGGGCGGCCTGCCTATTCCGTGGGTTCTTCCGGTGGAATTGTTGGGATGGACAACCTTCTCCGGGCAAATTCGAGACTGCCCAGAAGCAGTAGAAAGACGACTGCATAAGCGATCGACGAGGCGATAGCGGCCCCTCGGATGCCGAAGCGCGGAATCAGCACGACCAGGAGAACCACAGTAAGAGCGGCACCGACGCCTTCCCCAATCGAGCGCAGCAGCGGCTGCCCGCGTCCCTGGAGCAGATCGCCGACCACGCGGCTCAGGGCAAGGAACACCGTTCCGGGAGCCAGGAGCCAGAGCGCGACGATCGCATCGCGGTAGCCGTTCCCAAACAAAATCGGCACCATGAGAGGCGCCAGAAGGGATACCAAGATGATCGTCCCAGCCGATGCGATTCCAGCCCCGATCAGGGAGCCTCTCTCGATGCGGCGGGCGCCCGCCTCGTTGGCGGCTCGCGCAAGGCGAGGAAACGCGACCGAGCCGAAAGCCATCGACACGGGCAGGGCAAGCCAGGAGAGGGAGGCGGCGACGGCATAGTTGCCGAGCTGAGCCGCGGGAACCCCCGGCATGATGGAGAGGAGCAACTGATCGAGGCTCACATAGACGAGCTGAGGGATCAAGGAGAGCGACACCTTGAGGCCGTAGCTGAGCAGAGGTCGAAGCAGAGAGATCCGCAGCCGAAGGTGCGGGCCGACGACCCTCCGTGCGGCCGCCGCGGACAGGATGCCCTGCACCAGGAGGGAGGCTGCAAACGCGGTCACCGTTGTTGCCAACGTCAGGTTGCCAAGCAACCAAAGCCCGAAGACCACCATTACGTAGGTGGCGGGCTGGGCGATTCGTGCCGCGTTCCACCAACGGATGCTTGTTGCCTGCAGGGAGGAGATCCACACCCCGCCCGCGATGTACACCGGGGTGAGCGCGAGAACGAGGGTCAAATGGTTACGTACCTCGTCGTTCCTGGCGATCAGCGACGCGAGCCAGGGCCCGCAGATGGCGACAGCGAAGCCGGTCGCCAGAGCCCAGGCCACGCCTGTCGACATGAACCCGGCGGCCTCGGCCGGCTCTCGCGATGCCCAGTAGCAGGTTGCCGCAGTGATGCCGAGGGCCACGATTGCCCCGATAATTGCCGGCCAGAGCAAGATCGTCACCAGGTCGCCACGACCGGTCGGCCCCAGGACTCTCGCCAGGAAGAGCCCGCCCAGACTGCCGAGCATCACGAGAACAACGTTGACGACCGCGGTGCCGCCAACTGCGCGAGCAGACGGCAGCTTGATGGTATGCCTGACCGCCTCCCTAAGCGCGGTCATCCTCGTGCCTGGAAAGGCCCGTCTGCTCAAAACACCTGGCGCCTACGCGCCCTCAAGCCGTGCGAGTGAGCCAGTTGACAGCAGCGAAGTGACTCCGGTTACCTGTCCACACTCCAGGGCTCATTCACGGCGCGCAATCCTGCAGGATGTCTTGGAGCCTTCGCTGATAGGTGTGGTCCCTGCCAGCCCGCTTGGCGGCGGCATTGCCCAGCTCATTCGCAAATTTCGCGTCCGCGAGAAGCCGCACGCAGTGTTCCTCCAACTCAGCGTAGGTCGCAAAACCGAGCACCTCCTGGTTGACCTCGAAGTGCTCATGAAGTATGGGTCGCTCTTCACAGATGACGGCCCCGCCGCAACCGGCAGCCTCAAACAGTCGACAGTTGACGCTGCCCAGCTCTCCTGGATGGAGATTGTTGAGTACGCCGGCGGCGCCGCGGAATACAAGGGCCTTGGCCTCACGGGTGACCACGCGGCCGGTGTGCCGGGACATCACTGGCCGCGTGGGCATCCAGCGCGGAAAGCCGGAACCGTACAGCCGGAGCGGTATCCCGGCCGCGTGAAGGCGGTCCAGGACGCGAATGCGGGATGGATACATGTTGCCAACGACCGCGATCTCCGGTGTCACCGCTGCTTCGCCGGTCGGAACATGCCAGTGCGGGTTGCAGGCTTCCGGGAGATAGGCAACCGGTAACGTCGTCTGCGCCTGAAGCCGTTGGACGAGCACCATGTCCTTGAAATAGAGGCGGTCGTAGTCTGCGATCAACATCAGCTGGCGATCAAGAGTGAGGATCGCGTCCGGGAACCACAGCGCAGTCCGGACACCCTGGGCACGGATCGCGGCAACTGTCTTTGGCAGCAGCATTCCGATCACGGCGATCACCAGGTCGCATTCCGCTTCGGCAATGCGCCGCACCAGCGGCCTTTGGAGCCAGGCGTCGAAGGCGGGCTCAGCGCGGGAGACCAGATCCAGGGCGGGATCAAGACGCCCTGGCAAAGCTGGTCGCGCCGGGCCCAGCGGGATGACCTCAACGCCCAGGTCTGGTAGACAGTCGCAGATGTTGTCTGCAAACGAGTCTGGGCTTATTGGGCCGATCACACCTACACGCAAGGCGGTACATCCACTCGGATTGGCCCCGGCACGGGTTGATTCATCAGCGCGCCAGCCCTCCGACAAATTGCAAGGATTACACCCGCCCCACAGCTGTTGGGAGCCTGGTGAAGTATACCGACGGACCCCGGCGCGCTCGAGATGAGCTGGACGCTGCCCGCGTGACCGGAAGCGAGCTTCGCGACCGGTTCTGCCCGCTCCCTGCCCGCCTGATTCGGCAAAATGGCAGTTGTCTTGTACGCGCCAATTGTTGAGCCGCCCCTGCGCGGCCCGGCCAGACGCCCTCAGGTTGTGCTTGTGGTTGACCGGCCGATACAGCACTTTGCGGAGAGCTTCCGGCAAATCGCGCGATCCCAACGCATAGGGTTCACCGTCCTCTATTGGTCCGACAATCGGGAAGGACTGTTTGACCCCGAATTCGATCGCCACGTGACGTGGGATGTCGATCTCCTTTCTGGCTATGCCTGGGAGCTTGTCCCGGGCCGCAAAGGCCTCGAGAAGGCGCGAAGGTTCGCCAATCTGCTTCGTGGTCTGGCCCCCGACGTCGTCGTCTGCTTCGGCTGGGGGTCGCCGATTGCACGATTGGCGATTCTGTCGTGCATGCGCAATCGCACCCCCCTGCTGTTCTACGGGGACACGTCCTGGCAGCATTCCGGCAACGGCCCTCGGGCGCAGCTTCGCAGACTCGCCCTGGGCATGGCATTTCGCTTCGCCGCGGGCGCTCTTTCGTCAGGCGCTTTCAACCGCGAGTTCTACATTCACCATGGAATGCATCCAGCCCTCATCGTCGACAGCGTGTATCCCATCGACGTGTCGTCCTATGCCGCGGTTCGCCACAAACGGGTCCGCGAGAGGCGTCCGGTGGTGATCGGGTTTGCCGGCAAGCTGATTCCACGAAAGGGCGTCGACGAGCTGCTTCGGGCGTTGAAGCTCATCGGCGATGACGAAGCTTGGGAGGGACGGGTGATTGGCGACGGGGAGGAGCGCGGTCGGCTGGAGGCACTGGCGGAGCATCTCGGCATCGCTCATCGAATCAAGTTCAGAGGCTTCCGAAATGCGTCGGAAATGCCCGGGGAGCTGGTGGAATGCGACATTGTTGTTGTCCCATCAACCCGCGACAATCGCGGCATGATCGCGGCTGAGGCGATGGCCACCGGCGCGGCGGTTATCGTCAGCTCCAATACCGGCGTGTGGGGAAGAGGTGACCTCATCGAGGACGGCGTCACGGGACGTGTCTATCGAAGCGGGGCTCCCCACGAGCTGGCCGCGATCCTGAGAGACCTGATCGACTCTCCTGCCGGCCTGGCGACCCTTCAGGACGCCGGAGAGCTCCGGGCCAGGCTGCATGGTCCGTCCGCCTTCACCATTGCGATGGAACGTGCTGCGGAAGCGATCGCCGAGTCCCGCCGTTGAAGTCCGCTCGTTCCTCTGCCGGCGACAACTAGTGGAACGTCTCAATAATGGGCCTACAATCCCGAAG
>JRHI01002695.1_pt1 | contig 11748 bp, 9 predicted proteins | sample 215371 | NCBI WGS metagenome assembly JRHI01 (sample SAMN02929681, study PRJNA255918) | sediment metagenome | biome: cave system; feature: Ice Cave; material: Sediment; isolation source: sediment from deep within a dark volcanic ice cave with no known source of... ... | reverse complement strand
AACCAACCTCGGCCCGGTCGTCAACCGTGTGCAGTGGGACAAGATCCAGGCTCTGATCAAGAAGGGCATCGACGAGGGCGCCAAAGTGACCACGGGCGGCCTTGGGCTTCCTGAGGGCCTSAACAAGGGCTWCTACGTRCGCCCGACSGTGTTCGCSRACGTRASSAACGACATGACSATYGCGCGYGAGGAGATCTTCGGGCCGGTGCTGTCGATCATCGGCTACAAGAGCGAGGACGATGCCGTCCGCATGGCCAACGACACCCCCTACGGGCTGGCCGGCTACGTTTCCTCGGGCGACGTGGAGCGGGCGCGCGGCGTTGCCCGGCGCATCCGGGCCGGCAACGTCAACGTCAACGGCGCAGCCAACGAGCGGGCCGCGCCGTTCGGCGGCTACAAGCAATCGGGCAACGGCCGCGAATGGGGCCGCTTCGGCTTCGAGGAATTCATGGAGGTCAAGGCCGTCGCCGGCTGGGGCGCCTGACGGCAGGGCAATTCAAATCACGCCCTTGTCCTGGAGCATGCCGATCTCGCGATCCGACATGCCGAGTAGGGTCTTGTAGACCTCGTCGTTGTGCTCGCCGAGCTTCGGCCCCAGCCACTCGATCGAGCCCGGCGTGTCGGAGAGGCGGGGACACACGTTCGGCATGGCGATCTCGCCGACGCGCGGGTCCTTGAAGAACTTGATGTTCTCGCGCGCCTTGTACTGCGGGTCGGCGAAGATCTCGGCAATCGAGTTGACCGGCCCGCACGGCACCTCGAACGCGTTGCAGCGCTCGATCAGCCCGGCGAGGGGGTATTGCTGGGTCCACCGCGTGACCCACGCGTCGACCTCGGCGCGGTCCCGCTCCCGGTCCTTGACCTTGCCCCACTTGCCTTCGCCCGCAAGCCCAGGCTCGCCCTGCAGCTCAGCCAAGCGCGTGAAGATCTTGTCGGACGTGCAGGCGATGGCGATCCACTTGCCGTCCTTGGTCGGGTAGTGGCTGTGTGGGACGACGTTGACGGTGCCCGGCCCCATGCGCTCGCGCACGTAGCCGCTGTAGTGATAGGACGCGGCCAGCTCGTCGAGGATACGGAAGATCGGCTCGTAGAGACCGATGTCGATGAACTGCCCGCGTCCCGTCATGTCGCGAGCGCGCAGGGCGAACATGACGCCGAGCGCGCCGTAGAGCCCAGCCATGTAGTCGGGGATGGTGGCAGAGCCGGGCGTCACCGGCGGCCGGTCGGGATAGCCCGCGAGATACGACAGCCCGCCGAAGGCGTTGCCGATGCGCCCGAAACCGGGGCGCGGGCTGTAGGGTCCGGTCTGGCCGAAGCCCGAGATGCGCACCATCACCAGCTCGGGGTTCTGCGTGCTGAGGACATCCCAGCCGAGCCCCCATTTCTCCAGCGTGCCGGGCTGGAAGTTCTCGACCAGGACATCGGCTTGGCTGACCAGCCGCTTCAGGATCTCGGCGCCCTCCGGCTTCCTCAGATCGAGCGTGGCCGACTTCTTGTTGCGGCACTCCTGCAGCCAGGGCAGCGAGTCGCCGGTCTTGGTGATGGTGCCGAACTTGCGCAGCGCGTCGCCGACCTTCGGCAACTCGATCTTGATGACCTCGGCGCCGAACTCGGCCAGCTGAGTCGAGCAGAAGGGGCCGGCCAGAAAGCTCGACACGTCGATAACGCGAATGCCCTGCATCGGCTTGACGGTTGCGTGGGTGGCAGGCGCGCTCACGTCGGCCATGATCGGGGTCTCCATTGCTCTCGGCGCTATTGGCGGCGGGCGGCGATACGCTGCATCGTCTCCAGCACGCGTCGCGCGCGATAGACGATCGGGTAGTCGATGAACTTGCCTTCCAGCTGAATGGAGGCGGATCCGGCTTTCTCGGCCGCCTCGAATGCCTGCACGACCTTGCGCGACCATTCCACGTCGGCCGCGGAAGGCGTGAGGATTTCGTTCGCGACGGGCACCTGGTCCGGGTGGATGCACATCTTGCCCTGGAAGCCTAGGGCCTTGATGTGCCGCGTCGAGCTCGCGAATCCCTCTGTGTCCTTCAGGTCCACCCACACGGTGTCGATGGGCGCCTCGATTTCGGCGGCACGCGAGGCGAGCACGCATTCGCTGCGATAGGGCAGCAGCTCGGTCTCGGCCCGGCTCCACTCTATATTCATGTCGAGCGTGAAATCACCGGCGCCGAAGGCGATGCGCTTGACGCGCGTGCCGGCCGCCGTGATGGCGCGGATGTTCGCCATCCCCTTGCCCGTCTCGATGATGGGGATCACGTCGAATGCGCCGGCCGGCAGATCCCGCTCCTTCTCCAGGTTCGCGATCATCCAGTCGACGGCCCTGATCTCGTCGGCCGACTCCACCTTCGGCAGGATGATGCCGTTGACGCCCTTTTGCACCACGGCGACGATGTCGCCATAACCGAACTCGGTCGTCGCGGCGTTGACGCGCACGTAGCCGAGCCCCGCGCGCGGGCCTTGGCAAGCGGCGACCACGACGGCGCGTGTCGCCTTCTTCTCCGCGATCGGGCAGGCATCCTCGAGGTCGAGGATCACCGCATCGGCATCGAGCGACAGCGCCTTCTCGACGCGCCTCGGGTGATTGCCGGGCGCAAACAGGAACGAACGATAGACCGACATCAAATCTCCTTCGGCGGCGGCCGTCAGCCAGTTGGGAGACCGACGGTAACGCAAGCCAGCGCGCTCGACGAGGGTTCGCGTAGGTTGGGTCATCGCTTCGCTCGACCCAACCTACAGACGCAACCGCTCCAGCAAGGCCTCCAACGCTGCGGAGGGTCGCGTCTGCCCGACCTCCACGCCGCGCCAGTTGGTGAGCGTTGCGGCCGGGCCCAGGTCCGCCACCTCCGGATGGAAACGGCCGAGGAGCTGCACCACCACCGCCTCCGCCGCCCGCTTGGCGCCGTCGTCGATCTTGAGCGCGAAGCCCAGGCCGCGCTCCGGCAGGGCACCGCAATAGACGCCCTCGGCGCCGGCTTTCATGAACACTGCTCCGGGCAGCCGCGCCATCATCAGCGTGTCGAGGCGGCCGGGACCGGCGACGAGATCGGGATGCGCCGCGCACGCCTCGGCGATGCGCCGGCACGCCACCGCTCGCGCAGCACTCATGCCCTCATGCATCGCGAGGCGGGCAAAGGCTTGCGCAAGCCCGCTCAGCGGCATCGCCCAGTTGGGCACCGAGCACCCGTCGGTGCCGCACACGTCGGGGGAGAGCCTGCAGCCGGACAGCTCCTCCAGCACGCGCGCGATGCGCGCCTGCACGGGATGGTCGGGGCGCCAGTAGCCCTCGCTGGGCTCGCCCTTGTGCACCGCCGTCGCCAGCATACCCGCATGCTTGCCCGAGCAGTTGTGATGCAGCGGCGTCGGCGCCGCACCCGACCTGATCATCGCGCGCGCCGTCACCGGGTCCAGCGGCTCATGCACGCCGCAAGCCAGCGCGTCAGGTGACAGGCCGGCCCTCGCCAGCATCGACCGGGCCAAGGACGTATGGGCCTGCGTGCCCGAGTGGGAGGCGCTGGCGAGAGCGATCTCCCGGGGGCCGAAGCCGAACCGGTCGGCGGCGCCCGTCTCGACGAAAGGGATCGCCTGCAGCGGCTTGATCGCCGAACGCGGAAAGGTGGGCGCGGCCACATCACCGACGGCTGCCACAATCTCCCCGTCCGCCCGCACCACAGCGACCGCGCCGGCATGCAGACTTTCGACCAGCACTCCGCGCGTCAATTCGATAAGGACGGGATTTCGCATGTGCTCAATACTTGCAACACCGCCAGGGATGGCAAACCTCCCTGCCCAATCTAAGTCCACGCGACTTCTCGCGCGAGCGGCGGCCCCCCCTTGTATCAGCCCGGCCGGAAGGAACCGCCCTCTCAACCCAATCCGACGGCGAAGCGTTCTCAGCAAGGGCAAGCTGGGATAGGGTCGATTCGGGAAACGCCAAATGCAAGAAGCCAAATGAAATCGCAGGTTTCCGAGCACGGCCTCGACGGGGTCGAGATCTTCCGCGATCTTGAGGATGCCGAGCGTGCGCGCCTCGCCGCCGAACTGGAGACGCTCAACCTCAAGCGCGGCGACGTGCTCGTGCGCCAGGGGGAGATGGCGGATGCCCTCTATGTCGTCGTCACAGGGCGGTTCTCCGTCACGGTCGCGGATCGGCGCCAGATGATCGCCGAGCTGGGTCCGGGCCAGCCGGTCGGCGAGATCGCCTTCCTCGCCGGCGGCGTGCGCACCGCCACCGTGACCGCACTGCGCGACAGCCTGGTGCTGCGGCTGGGGCGCGCCGAGTTCGAGGAGTTGTCGTCGAAGAACCCCTCTATCTGGCACACGCTGACGGTAACGCTGGCGCGTCGCGTCGCAGACACCAACATCACCCGCGCGCCGCCGCCCGATCCGCGCCCACGCACCATCACGCTGATTCGTGCGGGCTCGAGCGAGCTCCCGGCGGGCTTCATCGTGGGATTGACCCGGGTGTTCCGGCGCAGCGACCGCACGATGCTCGTGTGGCCGGAGATGGCCAGGACCGTGCTGCCTGCGTCGGTCCCCATCGACAGCACCGAGGCGACACGGGCGCTCAATGCGCTCGAGGCCAAGTACGACTATGTGCTGTTCGTCGCCGAGCCGGAGCTGACGCCCTGGTCGGAGAAGGCGATCCGGCAAGCCGACCTCGTGCTCGCCATCGGCATGCATGCGGCAAACGAGCAGCCCAATGCGCTGGAGCGGCTGGCCGCGGAGCTGCTGCCGCCCGACGCGCAGCGCCTCGTGCTGCTGCACGACACGCATGGCCCCATCGCCGGCACGGCGCGCTGGCTGGCGCATCGCAACATCGCCATGCACCATCACGTGGCGCTCGACAACGTCGGCGATGCCGAGCGGCTCTATCGCTTCATCAACGGCACTGCGCTCGGCCTCATCGCCTGTGGCGGCGGCGCCTACTGCGCGGCCCACATCGGCCTCTACAAGGCGCTCGTGCAGTCGGGCCTCACCTTCGACATCATGGGCGGGACGTCAGGCGGCGCGGCGATGATGGCCGGCTTCGCCATGGGTGCGCTCCCCGACGAGGTCGACCGCGCCACGCATGACATTTTCGTCACCAACCGGGCCATGCGCCGCTACACCTGGCCGCGCTACAGCCTGCTCGACCACACCAACTACGACCGCCAGCTCGCCAAGTATTACTCCGGCGTCGACATCGAGGACTTGTGGATCCCCTACTTCTGCGTCTCCACCAACCTGTCGAGCTACGACCTGCACCGCCACCGGCAAGGCGACCTGTGGGCCGCCGTGCGCTCCTCCGGCTCCGTCCCCGTGCTGCTGCCACCTTACTACACCAAGGACGGCCACATGCTGGTCGATGGCGCCCTCCTCGACAACGTGCCCGTGCGCGTGATGCACGAGCTGAAGAGCGGGCCCAACGTGGTGATCAGCTTCGAGGTGCCCAAGCTGCAGCGCTTCGAGGTGGACTACCGCTCGCTCCCGGGCCGCGGCGCCCTCATCAAGGCGATGATCAACCCCTTCATGCGAGGGGCGTTACCGCGCGCGCCCAGCGTCGGCACCGTGCTGATGCGCTCGATGATGGCCAATCGCCAGGACTTCGAGCGCCGATTGCGGCCCGAGGATTTGCTGCTGGTGCCGCCCTGTCCGCAGGACATGGGCATCCTCGACTGGCACCGCCACACCGAGCTCGCGGACAGCACCTATCGTTGGGGCATGCAGGAGATCATCCGCCTCAGGGCGGCCGAGGGGCACCCCGCCCTTGGTGCTTCGCTCGGGTCGAATCGACCGCCTGCCTCCACCATTGACGCGGCGCCCTAGAGGAGCCTCGTTACGCCGCCGCTATCCGGGCAAGCTGCAGGCGGCGCAAGGGCTCGCGAGACGCTCTACCGCCGCGGGCCGACGTAGCCTGCCTGCCCAGCGTAATAGGCGGTGGGAACGAGTTTCCCGTGCACGGCGTAGCCGGCGGCAGGGACATCGCTTCCGGGTTTCTTTTGTTTGGTGGGAAAGACGGAAACTTTCACTGGGCTGTAGTTTGGAGCAGGGGCCTTGATCCCCCGCAGGCCTGGGTTGGCAGCGGAGGCGTAGATCCCTCGCTTCGCGACGTTGCCCGTGGGGACATCGCCTCTCGGGCGGCCATTGTGGGTGGCATCGACATGGCCTCCGCGCCCAAGATAGTAGGGCCGGGCATAGGGATAACCGTAGGCCGGAGGCGCGTAGTAGGCAGGGGAAGGCGCATAGTAGGCCGGGGGCGCGTAGTAGGCCGGGGACGCATAGTAGGCGTAGGCGGGGGCCGCGTAGTAGACCGGAGGCGCGTAGGCGAATGCCGGGCGCGCGTAGTAGGAGGGCGCAGCATAGTAGGCCGCGGCCGCGTAGTAGCCGTAGCCATCGCACCGATAGCAGTCGTCGTCGCAAGCACTCGCCTGCGTACTGCCCAACGCGAAGACGGCCAGAGCGAGAGCCGATCCCGTCAATATGCGCCTGCGCATCTTATGCCTCCTCTGAAGTCCGCAGCGCCGATCCACCACAAAAGTTGCACCCCGACCGATCCACGCGTCGCTCGAATTCCCGCGGAATGCCTAACATCCAATCAAGCATGCACCCTGTTCGTACGGGTGCGCCGAGCGCAGCGATCGCGGGTAGGGTGGGAGCGCCTTCGACAGGGGACGGAGCTGGGGGAACCCTGCAGCCTGACCGGCGGCTGGGCTCAGGGAACCGGCCTAATCCAGCTCCATCTCCACCCACACGGGTACGTGGTCGGAGGGCTTCTCCCAGGCGCGCGTATGCTTGTCGATGCCGGCGGCGACGAGCCGGTCGGCCGCTTGCGGGGAGGCGAGGATGTGGTCGATGCGGATGCCGTGATCCTTCTGCCAGGCGCCCGCCTGATAGTCCCAGAACGTGTAGACGCCGGACCCCGGCAGGCAGGCGCGCACGACATCGGTGAGCCCCAAATTCAGCAGCGCGCGGTAGGCGGCGCGGGTCTCGGGCTGGTAGAGCGCATCGCCGGTCCAGGCGTCGGGGTTCTTGGCGTCGATCGGCTCGGGGATGACATTATAGTCGCCGAGCAGCAGGAACGGCTCCTCGTACGTGAGCAACTCGCGCGTGCGCGCTGCAAAGCGCTGCATCCACGCGAGCTTGTAGGCGAACTTGTCGGTGCCAACAGGATTGCCGTTGGGCAGATAGAGATTGCCGACGCGCAAGGTGCCACCGGTGCGCGGCACGCACACCTCGATGTAGCGGGCGTGGCTGTCGCTCTCGTCGCCCGGCAGGCCGCGCACGGCGATCTCGTCGAACGGGCGCTTGGAGAGGATGGCGACGCCGTTGAAGCCCTTCTGTCCGTGCACGGCTACGTTGTAGCCCAGCTCCTCGAAGGGACCGGCGGGGAAGGCCTCGGTGACCGACTTGATCTCCTGCAGGCAGACGACGTCCGCGCTCGCCTCCTTCGCCCACGTGACGGCGACCTCGAGACGCGCCTTGATGCCGTTGATGTTCCAGGTGGCGATTTTCATAGGGCTCCGAGTAAAGCCGCGCGCACGCAGGGTCAAGCGTTGCCGGACGATGCAGAAGCGCAGCTCGCACGGGCTGCCCGTCAAGGGCACCTCCGAACAGGGGCAGGCTATTCGACGAGGTGCCGGTTGTGGTGTGCGCCCTCAACGGGCGTCATTCCCGCGCAGGCGGGAACCCAGGGCACGGAGCAGCGGGGGTTTGGTATCGGCAGGGCAATGTACGCGCAGCTTGTGGCCATCGCAGGAGACTGCGTCGGTCGACCCAGTGTTGAACGGTAATCTGGGCCCCCGCCTGCGCGGGGGTGACGTTCGCGGTGAGCGAGGTGCTTCCAACGGGCGTCATTCCCGCGGAGGGGAACCCAGGGCAAGGGGAGGAAATATGTCGAGCGCGGCTGCTCAGGCCGCCAGCTTCTCGATTTCCTCGAGGATCGCCTTGCCCATCTCTGACGTGCCGACCTTGCGCATGTTGGGCTGCATGATGTCGCCGGTGCGGTAGCCCTGCGCCAGCGTGCCGGAGATGGCCTTGTCGATCAGGTCGGCCTCTTTCGTAAGCCCATAGGAGTAGCGCAGCGCCATGCCGTAGCTGGCAATGGCCGCGATCGGATTGGCGAGGCCCTTGCCGGCGATATCGGGCGCGGAGCCGTGCACCGGCTCGTACAGCGCCTTGCACGCGCCCGTCTTGGCATCCGGCGCGCCGAGCGAGGCGGAGGGTAGCATGCCGATGGAGCCCGTCAGCATGGCGGCCTCGTCGGACAGCATGTCGCCGAACAGGTTGTCTGTGACGATGACGTCGAACTGCTTGGGGTTGCGCACCAGCTGCATGGCGCAGGCATCCGCCAGGATGTGCTGCAGCTCCACGTCCTTGGCCTCGCGCGCGTGCGTGGCGGTGACGACCTCGTGCCACAGCACGCCCGTCTTCATGACATTGCGCTTGTCGGCCGAGTGCACCTTGTTCTTGCGCTTGCGGGCAAGGTCGAAGGCGACGCGGGCGATGCGCTCGATCTCGTGCGTGGTGTAGACGGTGGTGTCGACGGCGCGCTTCTCGCCGTTCTCGAGCGTCACGATCTCCTTGGGCTCGCCGAAATAGGTGCCGCCCGTCAGCTCGCGGAGGATCAGGATGTCGAGCCCCTCGACGTGCTCGCGCCGGAGCGAGGAGGCCTCGGCGAGAGCCGCGTAGCAGATGGCGGGGCGCAGATTGGCGAACAGGTCGAGCTCTTTGCGCAGCTTGAGGAGGCCGGCCTCCGGCCGGATCGCGTAAGGCACCTTGTCCCACTTGGGGCCCCCCACGGCGCCGAAGACGATGGCATCGGACTTTTGCGCCTTGGCGAGGGCCTCGTCCGTGAGGGGCGTGCCGTGCTTGTCGATCGAGGCGCCGCCGCACAGCGCCGTCTCGGTCTTGAACTGCGCCTTGCCCTTCTTGTTGAAGAACGCGACGATCCGCTCGACCTCGGCCATCACCTCCGGCCCGATGCCATCGCCCGGAAGCAGCAGGAGAGAATGCGTGGTCATCGGCGTAACCCCCGAGCATGTGTAAGTTTTCGGCGCCATAGCTAGCTCGCGCATGGGGCCGGCGCAAGTGCGAGTCCCGCCCCGCTCGGTACACGCTGTCATGGTCGGGCTTGCTTGCCCTCGGACTTGTTCCGAGGGTCCCGACCATCCAGCCATCCGCGGCCTCCGGAGTTTGTTGAACGATGGATCCTCGGGACAAGCCCGAGGATGACAGCGCGGGGGAGGGAATGCGCGAGTCGGCGATTGCTGATCACGCGTCTTCTCGCCTAAGAGTCATAGACAAGGGGTATTGCTTTGGGGGGCAGGCGTATGTGGCTGCAGGCACAGAGCGTCGTGGGGCTGGTTGCCATTCCGGCCATCGCCTGGGCGCTTTCGGAGCGGCACGGCGCGATTCCGCCGGCGCGGCTGGCGCGCATCCTGGTCGGGGGTGTCGGACTGCAGGTGCTGATCGCCGGCCTGATGCTGAACGTGCCGGCCTCGCGCGCCGCCTTCGACTGGGCCGACGGCCTGATCGCCGCGCTGCAGTCGGCGACCGGCACCGGCACGCGTCTGGTGTTCGGCTATCTGGCTGGCGGGCCGGCGCCGTTCGAGACCGTGCGGCCTGAGACCAGCTTCATCCTGGCGTTCCAGGCGCTGCCGTTGATCCTGGTGATCAGCGCCCTCTCCAAGCTGCTCTATTACTGGGGCGTGCTGCAGAAAATCGTCTACGCCATCGGCTGGGTGCTGCAGCGCTCGCTCGGCGTCACCGGCCCGGTCGGCACGTCTGCCGCAGCAAACGTGTTCGTCGGCATGGTGGAGGCGCCGCTGCTGGTGCGGCCCTATCTCGCCACCATGAGCCGCGGCGGGCTGTTCGCCACCATGACGGTCGGCATGGCGGGCGTGGCCGGCACGGTGCTGGCGCTCTACGCCACCATCCTGGAGCCCCTGCTGCCGGGAGCGGCGGGACATCTGATCGTGGCCTCCGTCATCAGCGTGCCGGCCGGGCTGATGCTCGCGGAGCTGATGGTGCCGGACCCCGCGCCTCCTCCGGGCGATGCGGAGCCGGCCGCCGACATCGTCATCGACGACCCGCCCCACTCCAGCATGGACGCCATCGCGCAAGGCACACGCGAGGGCATCGAGTTGCTTGTCAACGTGACGGCCATGCTGGTCGTGGTGGTGGCGCTGGTGGCTTTGGCCAACCAGCTGGTCGGCTTCGTGACGGCGCCGTTCGGCCTGAAGCTCACCATCGAGGGGATGCTGGGCTGGCTGTTCGCGCCGCTGGCCTGGCTGATCGGCATCCCGTGGGAGGAGTGCGCCAAGGCCGGCACGCTGCTGGGCGTCAAGACGGTGCTCAACGAGCTGATCGCCTATCTGCAGCTCGGGCAGATCCCGGCAGGCGTGCTGTCGGAGCGCTCGCGGCTGATCCTCACCTATGCGCTGTGCGGCTTTGCCAACTTCGGCAGCCTCGGCATCATGATCGGCGGCATGGTGGCGATGGTGCCGGCGCGCCGCGCCGAGATCGTCAGCCTCGGCGCCAAGACCATCGTCTCCGGCACCCTCGCCACCATGATGACGGCGGCAGTCGTGGGCGCCATGACGCCGGGGTAGCCGGGGCGCGGCATCATGCGCGTTGCCGCCTGCGCATCAAGACGAGCAGGACGGCGTCGATGACGATCACCAACACCACGGCAAAAACGAAGGAGGCCACCAGGCCGACCGTCGGCAGGCTGATGCCGACCGCCAGGAAGAAGACGACGAACACCAGCAGCGATACTGTGAGCCCGCGCAGCATGTGGCGCACGGCGTCGAGCCCCCATTGCCGATGCGTGAAGGCACCGACCACCGTCACCATCGCGGGATAGGTCGACACGATGCCCGACAGACGCGGTCCGAGAACGTCGGCCGAGAGCATGATGATGGTGACCAGGGCGAAGGCGACCAGCATGCGCGCGGGAATATCCCACCAAGGCAGCTTGGCGGAGACGGCCGCAGCACGTGGACGCGGCAGCAGCAGGTAAGCGACGATGAGACTGGCGGCCGCCGAAGCCGCAGCAGCCGGAAGCGTGAGCGCGACCTCCCTGATCGCGAGAGCACTCGCTGCGAACGCCGCGACGGCGACAGCGAGGCTTGCCGGCCATCGCGCGAACGTGGACACGACACCGTACGCCAGCATGAAGGCGGCAACGCAGACAACGCCCAGCTCGATGCCAGCGCAGGCCCCGACCGCGAACTCCTCACCCTTGTCGAGGGCCAGGAAGAACAACACGGGGCCGGTCATCCACGGCATGCCCAAGAGGAGCCCACCGATCGTAGGACCCCACCAGCGCGCAGCCAGCGACATTGCCGCCACGAGGAAGGGCGGCACCGCGATCTTGAGGAGGAAGAGCATCGGGAGGGAGAGAACGTAGGCCCGAAGCATGAATCCTGCCCTGCCTATCGAGTTGGAGCGAGATTCACGTTCCTGAATGGAAGGCGAAATGCTTCCATCAGGAACGATTTCGCTCTAGCAATCTTCCTGACGGCAAGCAGCATTGAGACCAGTACCGCAGGTGTCCAACGGCTCGCAACATCACCCCCGCGATCGCGTGAGCCGGTCAACCAGCTGTTCCCTCGGGCACTGAAACTTTTGCGTAGGCGCGCGACAAGAGCATGCGGGCGGCGCCTCACGGATGCCACGGTGATGGCGCAACCTGCTGATGCAAATGGTCATTGAACTGAACGGCTTCGCCGTAGTTGGAGCGAGCCTCGCGGGGGGCAT
>JRHI01002694.1_pt1 | contig 11778 bp, 13 predicted proteins | sample 215371 | NCBI WGS metagenome assembly JRHI01 (sample SAMN02929681, study PRJNA255918) | sediment metagenome | biome: cave system; feature: Ice Cave; material: Sediment; isolation source: sediment from deep within a dark volcanic ice cave with no known source of... ... | reverse complement strand
CTGTCGAGAAACACATTGGCCGGCTTCACATCCCGGTGGAGGACCCCCTGCGTGTGGGCATAGTCGAGGGCCTCGCCAAGTGGCCTCAGGACAGCAATCGTCTCCGTCGCACTGACAGCGCCGTCAGGCATTCGTTCCTGGAGGGACCCGTTCGGCATGAACTCGACGACCATGTAGGGCTGGCCGGCGAACTCGCCGAAGTCGAACACCGACAGGATGTGGCGATGGCGCAGCCGGGCCACCGCCCGCGCCTCTCGCTCGAAACGCTCACGTGCGTTGCTGGAGGTCTGAAAGGGGGGCAGGATCTTGATCGCCGCCCAGCGCTCCAGGCGGGGGTGGAAGGCCTTGTAGACGACTCCCATGCCGCCGCGCCCCAGGAATGACTCGATCACATAACTGCCGACCTGGGTGCCGCGGGGAATTCCGCCCTCCATCTCGATTCGGCTGGACTATACGGGGTCCGGGAGCCCCTGCCGACGCAATGGAGCCCCGAATCTGCCGGGTAAGCTGCTGGGATGAAGGACGCGGCGGAGTTGGAGGAGCCGGGCGAGGTCGCGCCGCTTCGGGTGGAGTCGCTCGTGGAGACCGAGGCGCCGGCCAGCGCCCAGCGGCAGGCGGCCACCGGCGAGCGAATCACTACGCACCTTCTCCGCAATGACGCTCCCCCCGGCCACTTCAAGCTCGAGGAGGCGGCGAAGTTGGCCGCTGATGACGCCAACCTGGTCTGGGTGGACCTCTCCGAATACTCGGAGGAGGACCTGCGCAAGCTGGCCAAGTTGCTGAACCTGCATAACATCTCGGTCGACGCCGCTCTGGAGTCGTGGCGACCGCCGCGATTGGACATGTTCGCGGACCACTTCTACATGTCGACCACGGTGGCGAGGGCCGACCCCGCAACGCTGGTCGTCTCAGCCGCTGAGCTGGGCATCTGGGTCGGTCGCAACTACGTGGTGACAGCCCACCGCACGCCACTCCCCTTCATGGAATCGGTCAGCGAACGCCTGCACCAGGGGCCCGAGCTCACCGACCTGCACACAGCCTTCGTGGTCTACGTGATCCTCGACGAGCTGCTGACGCACTACGACTCCCTCTTCGAGGATCTCGAGGACGCGATCGAGCAGACCGAGGAGAGGGCGCTGCGGGAAACCTCCGATGCCTTCCTGGCCCACCTGCTCCACTTGAAGCAATACGTCTTCGCGCTCGGCCGGCTCGCCGAGCAGCACCAGCGGGTGTTCGGAGCCTTCAGCCGGCCCGACTTCAGCTTTGCGGGAGTCGAAACCCAGCCCTACTTCAAGGAACTCCAGGAGCGGCTCACCAGGGTGGCCGATCGCCTCGTGGCGGCGCGCGAGTCGGTCAACGGCGCCTTCGACATCTATGTCTCGCACGTCGCCCATCGCACCAACGCCCTGATCACCGTCCTGACCGTCATCTCGACGGTGCTGCTGCCGGCCACCCTGATCGTGACAATCACCCAGACCGTGTTCAGAGTTCCCCTGGGTCAGTCGATCGGCGGTCTCGCCGCACTGGTCGCCGCCCTGATCCTCATCCCGGGCGGGATCCTCGCCTTCATCCTGCGCCGCAAGCTGCTCTGAGCGCAGTCGCGGTTCCGGCTCAGGCTGTCTGGCGGAGGGGGCGTCCCACCTCGTGCAGGAAGCCGAGAAGCTCGCGGTACGACTGGATCATCGAGGTCTCGTAATAGGGGACGCCGATCTCATTGCAGTAGTCGCGGATGATCACATGAGCGCGCCTGACCCGGTTGCGCGGCATGGCGGGGAAGAGATGGTGCTCGATCTGGTAGTTCAGTGAGCCGTACCAGAGGTCGGTGACCCGGCCCGAGCGGACATTTCGCGCGGTCAGCACCTGGGCGCGAAGGAAGTCGATCTCCATGCCAGGCTCGATCTGGGGCATGCCCTTGTGGTTGGGGGCGAAGACCGACGCCATGTAGAAGCCCGCCACCATCTTGTGGACCAGGATGACCATCAGAGCCGACCAGGGGCCGAGAATCAGCACCAGGAGGCCGACGTAGGCGATGAAGTGACCAGCCAGGAGGGCGATCTCGAAGGCCCGATGGCGGGTCCGCTGCGTCGCCAGATGGTGGACGCTGGACACATGCATGCTGAAGCCGAGAAGGAACAGGAGCGGGAAGAAGGCGAAGGCCTGGTACGCGGCCAGGACCCGAAGGTATCCGCGGCGCTCGCCCGCCTGCGCCTTGTTGTAGGCGATGGCCAGGTTGTTGATGTCCGGGTCGTCGTCGACGTGGTTGGGGTTGGCATGGTGCCGGTTGTGCTTGTCAACCCACCATCCGTAGCTCATGCCGAGGAGCCCGTTGCCGCCGAGGGTCCCGATGAGGTCGTTCTTCCAGCGCTTGGCGAACATCTGGTGGTGGCCGGCGTCGTGCAGCATGAAGCCGAGCTGGCCAGAGACGATCCCCAGCGCCGCCGCGACCAGTGCCTGAAGCCATGGGTTGGGCATCAGCACCAGGAGCAGCAGGCCGGTACCCAGCACCGCCAGGTTGGCGGTGATGTTGACCGCGTAGTACCAGGGCTGCTTGTCGAGCAGGCCCGCCTCGCGGATGCGCCTTTTCAGGCGGGAGTAGTCATCGGCCTGAGCAGGAGACGAAACCGGGAGGACGGCGCGATCAGACGGACTTACAGCGCGGGTATCAAGCACCAGGCCACTTTACTTGGTGTTTTTGCGCAGCCGCTTGCTGGAATTGGCGCCGCGGGCCCGTTTCAGTGACCACTCGCCGCTGCTGCCGCCGCGTTGCCCGAGCCGGCGGCGGTGAAGCCACCGGTCGACCAGACGAGCCCGAAGGCCAGCGTGCCGGCGAGGACGACCGCCGCCGCAGCGCCCGCCACCAGGCGGCGCCGTCGACGAGGATTCACGTGAGCTCGCGCGACGGTGAGGGTGAGCCAGGTCTCGGCCAATGGCACGTCGTGGGCGGAGACATGGCCCTCCGTCCTGGCTGCCGGCGCGTCCTCCGCCTCAGCGGGCGGCGGCAACTCCAGTTTGTGACGGCGCGGACGAGCGGCCATCGACGTGCTCAGCGCAGCCAGAATCGCGTCGGTGAAGGCTCGCGCGCTCTCCCACCGCTTGTCGGGGTCCTTGTCCAGCCCGCGCAAAAGAACCGCATCCACCTCTTCGCTGAGATCTGGACGGACGGTTGAGGGCGGCGGCGCGGCACGGGTGAGCAGCCCGACCAGCACCTCGGTGACGGTGACTCCCGGAAAGGGCACGGTCCCGGTGAGCATCTGATATGCCATCGCGGCGAGCGAATATTGGTCCGAAGCCGGGCTGATCTTGGCCCCATTGCCCTCCTCGGGGGACATGTACGCGGGCGTGCCCGAGAGGATGCCGGTCGCGGTGGCGGAGGGCTGGTCGAGCAGCCGGGCCAGCCCGAAGTCTGCGATCACGGGCGCGCCGGTCTCGCTCAGCAGGATGTTCGCCGGCTTGATGTCCCTGTGCAGGATCCCCTGCCGGTGCGCGTAGTCGATCCCGGCCGCGATCCCGTTGAGGATCGTCATGGTCTCCGGGTCGGAGAGTGGGCCGGTGGCCATCCGGTCGGCGAGCGAGCCACCCGCGATGTAGTCGAAGACCATGTAGGGAGTGCCCTTCAGCTCACCCGTGTCGAGCACCTGGACGATATTCGGGTGGTCGAGTCGCCGCATCGCTCGTCCCTCGCGGACAAACCTGGCGACCGCCAGCGGATCATGCATGGTGGGCAGGAACTTGATCGCCACCGGGCGCTTGAGCTCGGTGTGCCAAGCGCGGAACACCGAAGCGGAGGCGCCATGCCCGATCTTCTGCTTCAGCTCATACGGGCCGACAATGCTCCCGACCTCGATAAGTCCCATAACCCTCGCCCTGCACTGTCTGCGGGTGAACCGTCAGCGCACGCGCCGGACGGCGTCATTTGGGAGACAGGTGAATTCGCTGTGGCGCCGGCTCTGCCCCGGACCGACGGCTACCGGCAGGTGCCTTGGGTGCAGATAAAGCCGAGTGCGCGGGCGACGTTGGTGAACGCATTCGTGACCTGCTTGCCCATGGTCAGGAGGATGACGATCACCACGATCGACACCAGGACCAGGATCAACGAGTATTCGATCATGCCCTGCCCACGCTGGCTCAGAGGGAGTCGCTTCACGAACCTATTGATGAGTGCCATCTGGGTCTCTATCCGTACTGACGCTCGACAGCACACTTTTATTCGCACAATTTGATTCGACCCCTTTCCGGCCGCCCTTGAAGGCCTTGCCAGCCGTCCCGGCGACGCGCCACATAGCGCTGCTGCGAGGGGTGAATGTCGGCCGTAACAAGAGGATCGCGATGGCTGACCTGCGCAGCCTCCTCACGTCGCTCGGCCTGAGCCAGGTGGCCACCCTGCTGCAGAGCGGCAACGCTCTCTTCACCGCGAAGGTGCCTGACGCCGCCAAGCTGGGGGCCCGCATCGAGGCTGAACTTCAAGACCGATTGGGCCTCGACGTGAGGGTGCTTGTGAGAAGCGTCCCCGAGCTCCGCAACCTGGTTGACCATAACCCGCTGCCCCAGGCCACCGCCGAGCCCTCCCGTTTCTTCCTGACCTTCCTATCAGAGGACCCCGCGCCGGATCGCATTGAATCGATAAGACCGGGGGACTATGCCCCGGACGAATTCCGCTTCGGTGATCGAGCCATCTACGTCTGGTATCGCGACGGGCTGCTCAAATCGCGGCTGACCTACGACCTGTGGGAGAAGCGCCTCGGCATCGTCGCGACGGCTCGCAATTGGAACACGGTGACGCGGCTGGCCGAGCTTGGTGCCTCTTGATTTGGCCGCCACTAGATCGGGAGGGGGACGAATTGCGAGAGGAGAAGCACCAGCCCGAGACCGATCAGCACCACCCCGGCGAGCCGTTCGGCACCCTCGCGGAACCGTTCACCAACCCGCCGCCCGATCGCGAACCCGACCTGCGCCACGATGAACGCTTGGGCTGCGATCAGGATGATTGCCGCCACCACAGGCACGTGGGCCAGCCCCAGCGCAAACCCGATCGCGAGCTCGTCCAGGCTGATGCTGATCCCCAGCCCGATCATGGCAACACCTCCAGTGGAGGCGAGGCGGCGGGCGGTCGTCTCCTCCTTCTTCTCGTCGTTGGCCAGGAGCATGTGAACGCCAATCCCGATCAGCGCCGCCACGGCGACGTAGTCGGCCACCCGCCCGAGAAGGGTGCCCAATGCAGCTCCCACGGCAAGTCCGATCAGTGGCATGCCACCTTCGAAGGCGGCGAACAGGAGACCGAGGCGCAACCGCTGCGTCCCGCTCAGCCCGATCATGCCGAGGGCAGCCGCCACGGCAAATGTGTCAAGGCCGAGCGGCAGGATCAGCGCGAGGAGCCGGACCATACGTCTGTGCCCATATTCACAGACGCGCAGATGTATAGTGCCGCCAAAATGGCAGCCCGCCACCTGCAACAGCCGCTGAGCGCCCTCCCTGCCGGCGAGGAGGCTACGAACGCTGCTGGGGCCCTGGCCGCATTCACAATCCGAGCCGCCTGACCCTGCCGGGGCCCTGGCCGCAATCACAATCCGGGCCGCCTGAAACTGCTCACCCTTCTGGTCGGAGCAGCCGCCGCGGTCGGCCTAATTCATTCCATCCTTCCCGACCACTGGGTGCCGCTCGCGGTGGTGGCTCGAACGCAGCGGTGGAGTCTCATCCGTGTGGCAAGAATCAGCGGTCTCGCCGCGGGCGGCCACGTCCTCGCCTCCCTACTCCTGGCCGGTCTCATCGCGCTGCTGGGCCTTCGCTTCCAGCAGGCGATCAACACCCAGCAGGGCCACATCGTCGGCGCGGTCCTGGTGATCACCGGGCTCGCCTTTCTGATCTGGGGCCTGACCGGTCATGGCCACGGCCATGATCACGACGACAAGGGACACGGCGGTGCTCATCGCCATGAGGGCGGCGAGGGCCACGAGCACGACCATGAGCATGGCGTTGACCACCGGGAGCCCTCGCCTGTGCCTCCGGCCACGATTCCCGCGGAACCCCACGCACACGGTGTCTCCCACCATGCTGAAGCCGATGCGGGGGCGGCCGAGCATGAACACGAGCACGCCCATGCCGCGCAGATTCACTCTCACCCACACAGCCACGAGGCATATCTGTTGAATCGCCAGGCGGTTCTGGCCGAGCGGTCTCAACAGCGATCCCTGGCGGCTCGGCTGGCGGTGATCGCCGTGCCTTTCGGAGTCGCCGCCTCACCTGACCTGACGATCCTTCCGGTTGGCCTGGCGGCGAGCGCCTACGGAGGCGGTGCGGTGGCAGCTGTCCTGGGAGTGTTCGCAGTGGTGACAATGGCGACCTTTGTTGGCCTCACCGTCGTCGCCACCGCGGTCGGCTACCAGTTCCGGGGCGAGTGGCTGGAGAAGCACGCCACAACGATCACGTCGCTGGTCCTCATCGCGATCGGCGTCGTCGCCTACGCCGGCTTCTAGCTGATCCCAATTCGGAATTGAGTTGGAGAGTGGATCTGCCCGTCAACTTCCCGCGAGGAGGACCGCGCCGACCAGCGCCAAACCGATCCCGGCCAGTTGCCTCCGATTGGATTTCTCGCGCAGCACAAGGATTCCGAGAACCCCGGCGAGGGCCGGGCTGGTGGCCACCAGCGGAACGACGACCGCGGCAGGACCCTCCGCCAGGGCCAGCAAATACCCGATCGTGGCAACTCCGGCCACGCCATAGGCGATGATCGTGAAAGCTGCCGGCCGGCCGGATAGATCGCTGCGCCGCCACCGCCAGGCCGGCGCGAGAAAGAGTCCCACGGCGACCTGGACGGTGGCCCCCATGAGGAGCAGCGCTGACGGCCCCGCAGGCGTGACCACCAGTTTGGCGATGAAGGCGCCGACGCCCTGCAGCAGGAGAGACGCGATGGCCAACCAGAACCAGCCGATTCGTCCCTCGCCGTGCTTCGGCCCGGCGCTGATCAGAAGTACGCCGACGGGCGCCAATGCAATGCCGAGATAGCCGATCCATCCCAGATGCTCGTGAAGGAGACTGATTGCCAGGAGCGCCGTCAAAGCCGGGCTCAAAGCGGTCAGGGGTGACACGGCGCCGAGCGGCCCCCGCCGAATCGCCACGGTGGTCACGCCGAAGGTGATTGCCATCAGGCAGGCGAGTCCAAACGCGGGCGGCAACTCGCTCAGAGTGGGGGGCCGAAACAGGAGGTAGGGCGCGTACGTGATGAGCGAGACGACAGCGCTCAGGAGGTAGAACTTCCGGACGCCCAGCGAGCTGAGCGCTACCTTGCTGAGCAGCCGCTGGCCGGTCCAGGCAACTAGGGCAAACAGCGCCAGGGGCAACCAGGGGTGCATCTGACAGCAGTATTGCTGGCGCGCTCTCGCGACTGAGAAGAGTTCCGGCCCGCTGAGCCGGCGTCAACGGGACCAATCACCCCATTGTGTGATGGCCGTCACGGTTGAGCGCGGCCGGCGCCGGTAGGGTTGACGGAGATGGCACCAACCGGCCGCCTCGATCGCATTTTCAAAGCCACAATGGTGACTCGGAGCGCGGGAGGAGAAAGGCTGCTCAGGGGTTGGCACGGGATGCGAAGGTGATCTCGGCATGGCGTTGAGGGATGCGAAATGAGTAAGGGGCGGCCGCGGCGCGCGGACGTTCGTCGAAGCTGGGGCGGGAGTGCGCCGCAGCCCGGGCCGGTGGGTAGGTCCAACCCTGAGCGCACGCGGGGAAAAAGGAGCCAACTGCGCAGCTGGAAGCCTCACCAGTTCCTCGGCTACGGAGCACTCGCAGTGCTGGTTGTCGCAGCGCTCTTCCTGCTGGTTCGGTCGGCCGGCCAATCCTCGCCGAAGCCTGTCTCAGCGCGCGATTTCAGGATCGTTGCATATCAGGGCGACGACGTACTCGGTGGCCACGAATCCGTCTTCTCACACCTGACCGGTCAGGGCAAGCCGGTGGTCCTCAACTTCTTCGCCGGGCTGTGTCCTCCGTGCCGGGCTGAGATGCCGGGCTTCCAGAGGGTTGCCGATGAATTTCAGGGCAGGGTGCTGTTCGTGGGGGTCGACATTGGACCCTTCGTCCAGCTTGGCAGCCATGAGGACGCCCGCTCGCTGCTCTCGCAACTGAAGATGCGTTATCCGGCGGCGTATGCAGTCGATTCCGCTCCGCTGACGATCTTCGGCGTCCAGAGCATGCCCACCACCGTGCTGTTCGACAGCCGGGGCGTGGTGGCCGAGACCCAGAGCGGCATCCTGACCGAGACGCAGCTGAGGGAAAAATTGAAGCGACTGACCGGCGGGTGACGATCACGTCTGCGTCCGGCAGTCGAGAGGCCCGCTCGCAGCCTCCTGTCGGACGAACGCTTGTGGGGCTGGCCGCGGTAGTCGGCGCGCTGGCGGTGTCGGTCACGGTCGCTCTGGCGCTGGGGCCCGAGTCCGGTGGCCTGAACCGGGCCGAGCAGCTGTCTGCCACGGCAGCCAGCTCCCTGTCCCGCGTGGCTCGATTGCTCCCTTTTGGTTATGCCTTCGGGGCAGGGATGGTTTCGGCGGTGAACCCCTGCGGCTTCGCGTTGCTGCCCGGCTACCTGGGCCTCTACCTCGGCCGAGAAGATGACGCCACCGCTAAGAGGCGGGTGGCCCGGGCCGCCCTCCTGGGCCTGACCGTGACCGTGGTGTTCGTGGCCATGTTCAGCCTGACGGGACTGGCTCTCGCGCTTGTCGGGGCCGCCCTGGGGAATTACTTCCGCTGGGCCGGGCTGGCGGTCGGCCTCCTGCTGGTGCTCGCCGGCGGCGTGATCATCAGCGGCCGCCACCTCTACCTCGGGCTCGGTCAGCGGCAGGGCGACCGCCTCGCGGGCGCCGCCCATTCACGCGGAATCCGGGGCTATGCCGCCTATGGGATGGCCTACGCTCTCGGCTCGCTGGGATGCACGCTGCCGATCTTCCTGGCGGTGATCGGAATCGGCCTGGTCTCCGGCGGGCCGGCCGGCGCCGCCATCCAGCTGGCCCTCTACGGACTGGGCATGGGGACGGTTCTGGCGCTGCTTGCGCTCGGGGCCGCCCTGTTTCAGCATGCAGCGCTGCGGCGGCTTCGCCACCTGGGAGGACTGGTCGAACCTTTGGGCGCGGTCCTGTTGCTGGTGACCGGCGCCTACGTCGTCTTTTATTGGCTCAGTCCGGGCGGCGTGCTTGCCGCGATCGGGGTCTCGGCAGGCCCACACGCATGAGCCGCGCACCGGTCGAAAGGATGTTGGGGGGAGCCCTGCTCATGATCCTGGCAGCGGCCTGCACGACCGGGCATTCCGGCCCATCTGCTCGCGGCAACACTGACGAGTTTGCGTCGACAGGTGTCAGCCAGGAGGGTTGGAAGACTGACTTCAGCAAGCACAGCATCCCGCTGCGTGAGATCACCAGCGGCGGGCCGCCGCGGGATGGCATTCCGCCCCTCGACAAGCCCCGCTTTGTCAGCGCTGCCGAAGCCGCCGGATGGCTCAAGGGGAGGGAGCCGGTGGTCGCGTTCACCCTTGGGTCAGAGCAGCGTGCATATCCGCTTCAGATCCTGATCTGGCACGAGATCGTCAACGACCAGGTCGGCGACCGGCCGGTCACAGTGACCTTCTGCCCGCTCTGCAACACCGCAATCGCCTTCGATCGGCGGGTCGCCGGCCGCGTGCTCGACTTCGGAACGACGGGAAACCTCAGCAAGTCGGACCTGATCATGTGGGATCGGCAAACCGAGTCGTGGTGGCAGCAGGCGACCGGCGCAGCCATCGTTGGAGCCTTGACCGGCACGCACCTGGACATGCTGCCCGCATCGATCACGAGCTTCGAAACATTCCGCTCGGCGTACCCCGGTGGGCGTGTCCTGTCGAAGGAGACCGGATTCACCAAGCCCTATGGCGAGAACCCCTATGCCGGATATGACGAGGTCGGGAGGGCGCCCTTCCTCTTCACGGGCAAAACGGATGGGCGCCTCCAACCCAAAGAGCGCGTCGTCAGCGTGCGGATCGGAGCCGAGGCGGTCGCCTACCCCTACTCGGTGCTGAAGAAGCGCCGCGCCGTGACCGACTCAGTTGGTGGCGCCGACATCGTCGTTCTGTACCAGCCCGGAACTGCCTCGGCGCTCGATAGTGTCACCATCGCCGACAGTGCCGACGTCGGCTCCACCGGTGTGTTCCGAAACGCGGTTGAGGGGCGGCCGCTGACCTTCGCGGCCTCGGGCACTGGCTTCAGGGATGCGGAGACGGGCACCCAATGGAATGTTCTCGGCTTGGCAGTGTCCGGACAGCTGTCTGGGAAGCGCCTTGAGCCCATCGTCCACGGGGATCACTTTTGGTTTGCCTGGGCGGCCTTCGAACCTCAAACCCGCATCTATCGATGACAGCGGCGCTGAGCCTGCCTTCACAGCCCACGCAACTCCCAGAAGACGCGCGGCAGCGACGGCGTTTGTACTGTCGCGACATCAAACGAAATGCGAGCAGGACCTGAGCGACTGCAGAAACACATCGGATCAGAAGTGGCCTTGGGTGATCGATCGAGCGACCGGAGACAACGTATCCGAGGGTGATCGTTGCCGTGGGTCCGGCCGACAGGTGAGCGTCAACGTGCCAGCCCTTTGCGGCCCGCTGAATCGTTGTGGGAATCTCACAGCCAGACCAGTCAGCCGTTCGTGGAATCCCCGACCGAGTTCGGATGGTTCATGACGACGTGGACGAGTCGCTGGCGGAGTTCAAGGACTCCTTCAACTACGGTTCGAGATCGGATCTCGCCTTCAAATTCCTGAAACGACTGAGCACCGAGGAGGCGGCGACCTTCCTGCAGGAAATGCTGGAACGGCTTGGCGACACGATCGACGACGGAGCCGCCGACAGATTGGTTCAGCTCGCATACGAGTACCAGGTCAGGGCCTATTCAGGTTCGCAGGGCGAGCGGTCACCAACCTACGAGGACACTTCGTTCGCCACCCTGAAGGGGCCACTCAGCACTTTGAAGATCGGGCTTGTCTCCTCCTCTGGCCATTTCGTCGAAGGTGACGACCCCAGGCCGTTCGGGGTCGAGTCACTGACCCAGGCCGAGGCGACGCGGCGAATCCTTGACTTCCTCCGCGCTGCTCCGCAGCTCTCCGAGATTCCGGCGGACACTCCCGCATCGCGCCTTCGCGTTCGGCACGGCGGCTACGACATACGTGCGGCCCAGAAGGACCCGAATGTCGTGTTCCCACTTGATCGGCTCCGTGAATTCCAAGCAGAGGGCCGGATCGGCCACCTGGCGGAGCGTGCCTATTCATTCGTCGGAGCAACCGCGCAGCAGCGGTTGCTCACGGAGGCCGGGCCGGAGTGGGTGGAGCGGTTCAAGCAGGGCCACCTCGATGCCGTCCTCCTCGTCCCCGCTTGACCGCTCTGCCATGTGTCCGTGGGACACCTCGCCCGGCTGGTCGAACAGGCCGGCATTCCAACCGTCGCCATTTACGTGCGCGCCTTCGCACATGTCGCTGAAGCGATGCACCTGCCGCGGGTCCTGGTGACCCGTCATCCCCTGGGCCGACCGCTCGGTGCGCCGGGCGACGTGGCACGGCAGCGGGAGGTGCTCGGGCGGGCCCTCGACCTGCTGGAGTCCGCAACGAGGGGTGCCACGATTGTCGAGCTGGACGCGCCCTACCGCACCGCCCCCGGTCGCTGAAGTACGGTGGCGTTGCTCGAATCAACAACCTGAGGTGACGCGATGACGACGCTTCGACTGCCCCTAGTGGACTGTAACGGTCAAATGAGGTACATCCGCCGCCCCAGGGAGC
>JRHI01002693.1_pt1 | contig 11778 bp, 8 predicted proteins | sample 215371 | NCBI WGS metagenome assembly JRHI01 (sample SAMN02929681, study PRJNA255918) | sediment metagenome | biome: cave system; feature: Ice Cave; material: Sediment; isolation source: sediment from deep within a dark volcanic ice cave with no known source of... ... | reverse complement strand
TAGTAATGCACCGACGACCGCTGGGTCGAGGCGATGGCCGCTTCAGATCCGTCCACGCGACTGAAGGCCAGGTTGCCGCTCACTTCGTAGTTCTTTCCTCCAAACCGGTGCCGACCGTCGAGGCCCAGCGTGTAGGCGCCGCTCCGGAGGTAGTCACGACTCCACGAGTCGAGGCGTCGGTTCGTGGCGGTGACCATGAGCCCGAGGTCACTGGTGCCACTGCCGAAGTCTTGCTTGAGGCGACCCACGAAGTAGTTCGTCTGCGGTTCGACGGTCTGGTTTGCCGGACCGTTCACACGTTCCGTCGCCGCATCGAGGATCCCCACGGACAGTCCGTTCGCGAGGCGACCGGTGAGCTTCGCGGCCGCGAGAATATTGGTGTTCTGTTTCGTGCCGTCGTCGCCATACCGGTTCGCCAATTGCGGCGCGCGGCCGATGCGACGCGAATAAAACAGGCCGCTGCAGCTGCCGTCATTGCAGTCGAGGTCGTAGCGAAAAATGCCTGCTCCCTCGAGAAAGAGCGGACGGCGCTCAGTCAGGAACGTTTCGAACGCCGTCAGGTTGAGCACCGATGGATCGGCCTCGACCTGGCCGAAATCAGGATTGATCGCGGCGTCCAGCGTGAGGTTTGACGTCAGGCCGTATTTCAGATCCGCGCCCCCCGTGACCTGATCGCTGCGCCCGAACGCACCGCCCGGCCCGGCCGCGGTCACATTTTTCGCCACCGCGTACGGCGTCACTTCGAGCCGCCGCGAGCTCCCGATGCCGTCGAGGCCGCTCAACTCCCCGAACTGCGACACCAACCCCGGCTTCGTTCGGCGCCACACGGGCCAGCTCATGCGCACATTGCTGCGCGCGATGTCGCGCCAGATCGAAAATCCGAAGGTGTGAGCGTCGGCCTTCGGAAAGCGAAGCTGGCTGAGCGGAATGCGATACTCGGCCGTCCATCCCTTGTCGTCGATGCGCGTCGCCACGTCCCACACCCCGTCCCACGACGCGTCCTCGTTGCCGTCTCCGTCGATCACCTTGTCGTATTTCACGCCCGCGGGATTCACCCCGAATTCGTAGCCGGTGCGATGATCGTGGTACGAATCGATCATCACCCAGATCCGGTCACTCGACGTGTAGCTGTCGCGCCGGCTGAGGAACGCCCGAATGCTGTCCGGGTGCGGATCGAAGGCCCGCACGAACACATAGAGGTAGCGGTCATCGTAGGCGACCTTCGCCTCGGTCGGGAGCGGCGGCTCACCGTCCTCCACCGGGTCGAACTGGCGAAACGCCGTGATGCTCTGGGCATCTCTCCAGATCGCATCATCGTCGCGGCCATCGATCACCGGCGGCTTGAGCGTGCGCGTCGCACGCGCCGACCGCGCGCCGGCGACTCCCGCGGATGGATCTGCCGGCGGGATCGCCGGACTCGTTTGGGCGGTGGGTATCGCTGACAACTGGAACACCAACACGAGCGCGTGAAGCATGGGTGGATGCCTCGTCGAGGTCTGTGCTTGCGCGCCGGGTGGGGAACGGTGCTGCATGCGGAGCGTGATGACTCGGAGGTTCGACACAGGTTGCCGGGAAATGGTTTGGAGGCGCTGCTTCGCGCGCCCACCAGGGGATCGGGGGTGTTGGACGCCGCAGGGCACCGTTACCTTCCCCGCTCATTCCGAGCGGCGGCGAGCAACGATGGCACCACACGCGTGACCACATCCCCGCTCCATGCGCTCCCCGCCACGGGGCGCGGCTCGGGCACCGCGTACACGCTGCTGGCCGCGCTTGGATTCTCGGCCGTCAGCACGCTCACCACACTCGCGCTGGCGGAACGACTCACCCTCGAGACCGTACTGATGTGGCGCTACGTGCTCGCCTCGGTGGTCATGGTCACCTTCGTGGTGGCACGCGGCTACGCGCGCGTGCCGTGGCGCGAGGCGCTCAAGTTCATTCTCATCGGTGGCGGGGGGCAGGCGCTGCTCGTCGGGATGGCCCTCTCCAGCCTTCGCTACATCACCGCCGCGACGCTGGGATTTCTGTTCTATACCTATCCGTCGTGGGTGGCACTGGTGCAGACGCTGCGCGGTGCCGAGCGCCTCACCGCCGGCCGCGCGCTGGCGCTCGTGCTGTCATTTGCCGGCATCGTCGTGATCGTCCTGGGGCCTGCGGTCCGCACGCACACCCTGGGTGCATCGCTTGCCATTTCTGCGGATAGCTGGCACGGCATCGCGCTCGCACTGGGCGCCGCGATGGTGTACGGCGTGTACATCCCGACCATGCAGTGGCTCCAGCGGAGTCACCCCGTGCCGGTGACGAGCGCGTATGCAAAGATCGGGTCGGCGGTCTGTTTTTTCGTCGTGTCGGTCACCGGGGGGTCGCTGACGCTCTCGCTCTCCAGCACGGCATGGCTGACGATTTCGGCGCTCGTGCTCGTGAGCACCGTGCTGCCGTCCGTGTTCTTTCTCATGGGGCTGATGCGTCTCGGACCCGTGCACACCGCCATCGTCTCCACGGTCGAGCCGTTTCTCACGGCGGTACTCGGCGCGATCGTGCTGCACCAACCGGTGACCGCGGGGACGCTCGTGGGCGGCGCCCTGATCGTGGCAGCGGTCGTCGTGCTCCAGGTCCGGCGCGAGCGCGTGGCGTAGGAACGCCACGCGCCTGACCGATCAGGTCACGCCGGCCGGCATCCGTCGTTCGTCGGCCGCGCGCGTTCGCGTCGGCATGTCGGAGGCGCGCAATTCGCTATCGTCCGCGATCCCCTCCTCGAGCCAGGCGTGCTCGCCCTTGAGCACGCTCATAGCGACAGCATATAGCTGACCGTCATGCGGCCCGTAGAGCTCGCGGAAATGCTGCTCGATGCGTCCGCGTGCCTCCACGCAGAAGACGTCGGCCAACTGCACGGCCTCGGGCCTGCCCAGCTTGGTCGCCAGCATCTGCGCGCGAACGCACGCGGCACTCATGGCGAACAGCTCGGCCCCGATATCCACGGCGCGAAAGAGCACCATCTGCTTTCGCTCGAGCTTGGGCCCGAACCGCACCATCGCGTGGAACAGGCTTCGACCGAGCTTCCGCGTATGGCGGGCGACGAACTTCATGTGTCGGGCCAGTCGCCCGAACTCGCTGTATGACTTGAAGTCCGGAAGCCAGCGCGCCGGGTACCAGGTAGCGTAGAATGGCGCCGCCTTGATCGCCGCACGGATGCGAGTGCCGAAGGAAGAGTCCGGCGCCACGATCGGAAATGCGAGCGAGAAGTGGGCGTCGACCGCTTCTCGCGCGATGAACAGCCGCATGATCTCGCTCGAGCCCTCGAAAATCAGGTTGATGCGTGCGTCGCGCATCATCCGCTCGACCGGAACCGGCTTCTCACCGCGCGCACGGAGCGAGTCGGCCGTCTCGTAGCCGCGTCCGCCACGAATCTGCAGCGCATCATCCACCCCGCGCCACGCCGTCTCGGTGTTCCACATCTTGGCGATCGCGGCCTCGAGCCGGATATCGTACCGGCCGCGCTCATACAGCGCCGTGCACAGCAGGGCGATGGATTCCATGGCAAAGGTGTTCGCCGCCATTCGCGCGATCTTCTGCGCCACGGCCTCATGCCGGCCGATCGGCTGGCCCCATTGCACCCGCTCGCCGGCCCACTCCCGAATCGCCCGCACCAGCGCCTTCGCTCCTCCCGTCACACTCGCCGGAATGGTGAGGCGACCGGTGTTGAGCGTGACGAGCGCGAGCTTGAGCCCCTTCCCTTCTCCCCACAGCACGTTCTCCGCGGGCACCTGGACGTTCCTAAATGCGATCCAGCCATTCTCGATGGCCCGCAGCCCCATGAACTGGCATCGGTGCAGTACTTCCACACCCGGCGCGGACGCTTCGACAATGAATGCCGTGATCTGCTTGCGAGGCTTTCCATTCACGATCTTGTCCGGCGTGCGCGCCATCACCACGAGCAACTCTGCCCGCGTGCCGTTGGTGCACCAGAGCTTCTCGCCGTTAATCGTCCACGTCTTTCCGTCGGCGCTGAGCGTGGCCGAGGTGGTCATGTTGGCCGGATCCGACCCGGCATTCACTTCAGTCAGGGCGAAGGCCGTGATACCGCCCTTGGCAATGCGCGGAAAGAATCGACGCTTCTGCTCCTCCGTGCCGAAGAGCTTCAGCGGCTGCGGAACCCCGATAGACTGCGAGGCCGACAGCAGGGCCACCAGCGACCCGCACTTCGACGTGACCATTTCCATCGCCTTCACGTACGACATCTGCGACAGCCCCAGGCCGCCGTATTCCTCCGGAATCTTGATACCGAAGGCGCCCATCTCCCGCAGCGCCTGGACGTCCGATTCCTTGATGTTACCGGTGCGGTCCGTTTCATCGGCGTCGTACGTGGCGAGGAACCCACGCAGCTGGGCGAAAAACGGCCTCGCCTTGGCCACATCGGCGGGGTCGTCCATGGGGTGCGGGTGAATCAGGTCGGACCGGAATCGTCCGAGGAAGAGCTCACGCACGAAGCTCGGGTACATCCATTCCGTCTCGCGGGCGGCCTCGGCTACGTCGCGCGCTTCGGCCTCGCTTGCGTGTGCGTCTTTCGGGCGTTCAGGCATGATCGTTTCGGCTCGTGGGGGAGCGCGCGAAGGCGCTGACCGTGAGGTGACGGGCGGGTCGCAAGGCTTCCCGCACAGCTTGGGAATACTATTGAAGACGACCGACCTGCGTCAGGCGGTATTCGCTTCACGGGGAGGGTCCGCCTGTTGCACGGCTCCTTCGGCCCGTTGCTTGCGCAGCAGCACTGCTCCTCCGACGGTGGCGATCAGCGCAAAACTGAACCACTGCACGGCGTAGCCGCGGTGCGAACCTTCGCCGAGCGCGGGAAAGGTGAGGCGGGCGGGGACGACGCCGGGTCGCAGCACGCCGTCGGACGTCTGCACGAGAAGGTATCGCGCGACCGGGTGGCCCACCGCCGCTTCGATGGTCGCATGCTCGAGTTCGTGCACGGTGAGTGTCTGCGGCCGGCGCGCGGAGGCGGGCCTGTCGGTGCCGCCGGCGCGGTGCCTGCCGCTGAACGTTTCGGCGTAACCGAAAACCGTGGCTGAATCCTGCTCGCGCCATCGTGCAGGATCCAGCGTCTGCGCATCCGGCGAGTAGGCCCAGCCGCGGTTGACGAGGACCACGGTATCGGTGCCGGAAAGTGCGAGGGGGGTGAGCAGGTCGACACCGGGCGACCCGTCATGCGCCCGCCCCGCGTACACGATTTCACGATCGTACAGAAAGACCCCGGTCGCCGACACACGCCGGTAGTGGCCAAGCGATGTGTCGGATCCAAGCGAGCGCATCGTCACTGGCGCCGCCTCGAGCCTCGCGGCCAGCGTGCGGTTGAAGGAGCGCCGCTCCGAAAGTCGGGCCATTTGCCAGATGCCGAGCCGCGCGAAGAGCGCTGCACTGGCCAGAGGAATTCCGAGGGTCAGGAAAGGGCGGAGGCGCACGATCGCTAGAACAGGGTCAGCTGTTCACCGAGTTTTGCCGGATCCATCACCGGCAGCCCGAGGTCATGCTGCAACATCCGGACACTCCACGGGCTATGCCCCGCGAAGTGATTGTTGACATACCCGTAGACGGTGCGCACCCGCTGCGCGAGTGCGGGCAGCGCCCTGGCCCAGGCTTCGACCTCGCGCGTGCGATCCACCTGAATTCGGGAAAAGTCGACGATGTCGCGATTCTGGCCCATCCACCTGACGTACGCAAAGTCGCTGGTGGGCCGGTCGGCGAGCAACAGCATGGTGCGCCGCGGAATCCATCGCCCGTCGACGAGCGTGAGGGCCACGCCGTGTTCAGTGAGCAACGCCAGCAATCCCTCGTGAATCCAGCCACGCTGCCGAAACTCGATGGCGAACCGGATGTCCCGCGGCAGCGTCGGGAGAAAGGCGGCCACGGCCGGCAGCTCCGAAGGGCCGAATTCGGGTCCGAGCTGGATGAGCACTGGTCCCAGTTTCGGTCCAAGCTCCCGGGCCACGGTGAAGAAGCGCTCGGCCAAATCGGCGCAGCCCCGTAACCGATGTTCGTGCGTGATCTGCTGCGGCAGCTTCAGCGCGAACTGAAAATCGGCGTCCACGCGCGACGCCCAGCCGCGAACGATCCGCACACTGGGAATCGCGTAAAACGTGGAGTCGACCTCCACGGTGTTGAAACCGCGCGCGTAGGTCGACAGAAAATCGGCCGTTTTCGTGCCGTCCGGATAAAACGGCCCTACCCAAGAACCGTAGTTCCACCCTTGGGTTCCGAGACGAATCGATTGTGTAATTGAAGGAGTAGTGGTTGCCAACACTCACCAACGCGTCTGGAAGTCAATGACAGTGAGCGACTTATCAAATGTTTGCAAAATAAATATCAAAGTGATATCATATTGCTACTAGCCCAATGGAGTTCTCTCCCCATGTTTCGCGAAAACGAATACCGCGCGATTCCCGGCCTGCCAGCGCTCATTCTCCTCCTGATCACTGGCGGCTTCGGAATCGCCAGTTTCCTCAACGCCGCCGGCCGAGTAGACCTTTGGCCGCCTGTCATCTACCTCAGTATCCTCGCCGCCATTCTTTCTGGTGTTGGCTTGGCCGGCCTCTTTGTCGTCAATCCGGGCGACGCCAAGGCCTTGATCCTGTTTGGAAGTTATCGCGGAACCGTGAAGCGACCGGGGTTCTGGTTCGCCAACCCGTTTCTGACGAAGCGCCAGATCTCGCTGCGCATACGCAACTTCGAGACGGCGAAGCTCAAGGTCAACGACAACCGCGCCAACCCCATCGAAATCGCCGCGATCGTCGTATGGAAGGTGGTCGAATCGGCCGAAGCGCTGTTCGAGGTGGACGACTACTCCAAGTACGTCGCGGTACAGAGCGAGTCGGCGGTGCGCGCTGTGGCGCAGTCCTATCCGTACGACTCCCATGCGGACACGGAGCAGGCGCTTTCCACGCATGTCGCGGAGGTCTCCAAGTCGCTCCAGAGTGCCATTCAGGATCGGCTCTCCAAGGCTGGTGTCGAGGTGATCGAGGCCCGGATCTCGCATCTCGCGTACGCACCGGAAATTGCCCAGGCGATGCTGCAGCGCCAGCAGGCCACCGCAATCATCGCCGCCCGATTCAAGATCGTCGAGGGCGCGGTCGGCATGGTGGAAAATGCCCTCGAGCTGCTCGCCGCCAAGGGTCTCGTGCACCTCGACGAGGAGCGCAAGGCGCAAATGGTGAGCAACCTGCTCGTCGTGCTCTGCAGCGAACGCTCGGCGCAACCCATCGTGAACGCAGGCACCATCTACGCATGAGCTGAGCAACCTCACCGGTGTCGGAACGCAAGTCGTTTCTCCTGCGAATCGATCGCGCGCTGCTTGATTCCATCCAGCGCTGGGCGAACGACGACTTGCGCTCGCTCAATGGTCACATCGAATTCCTCTTGCGCGACGCAGTGAAGCGCGCGGGGCGATCGAGTGCTGTGCGGGACGCCCACCCGGACCCCTCACCGGGAGAAGAGTCGTCGTGACGTTCCGCGCCCGCCCTTATTCGTTTTCCTCCGGCTGGATTCATGCCATGCCCCAGTCCCCCCGAAAACGCTCTCTTACATTCTGCGTCGCCTGCGCCGCGGCCGTGCTATCGCCGTCGCTGCCGGGCGCTCCGACGATCGCCGCGCAGGACGCACCCGCGCGCGGCGCCTTCATCCTGCGGGTCAGGAACGACACGATCCTGATCGAGCGATTCGCCCGGATCGGCGACATCCTGCAGGGGAGTATGAGCGCCAAGGGCGCGCCCAAGGTGGATTATGTCATGACGCTCGGTCCCGCCAACACCGTGCAGTCGCTGTCACTCACGGTGTTTGCCGCGAACGCCACGGCGGACGACAAGCCGGTGCAGCAGGCTCGGCTTACGATGAAAGGCGACAGCGCCATCGCGGAGGTTGGAGGGAACACGCAGCGACTGGGGTCGAAGGCTGGCGCTATTCCATACGTGAACGGATCGGTCGCGATGATGGAACTCTTCACGCGCCGTGCACGGGCCGCGGGCGGCACCGCCACCACTCCGCTGCTGGCGGTCAGCGGCGGCGCGACGATTCCGGTCGCCATGCGGCCGCTCGGCCCGGATAGTCTGCTCGTGACCGTCGCGACCCAGGAGCAACGCCTTCGCGTGGACGCGGCGGGCAGCATTCTCGGCGGCGTCAGTCCGGCACAGCAGCTCGAAATAATTCGCGTGAGCGGTCCGGCCGCCGCCGCCCTCACGCTCGGCCGGGGCGATTATTCGGCGCCGGTGGGCGCGCCGTATCGTGCAGAGGAGGTCACGCTGCGAGGTCCGGGCGGAATTGCGCTCGGTGGGACGCTCACCATTCCGGCAAACGCCGGCGGTCCGGTGCCGGCGATCGTGACGATCACGGGTAGCGGCCAGCAGGACCGTGACGAGTACATACCCGTCGCAGGCGGATACCGCCCGTTCCGCCAGCTGGCCGACACGCTGGGCCGCCGCGGCATTGCCGTGCTCCGTCTCGACGACCGGATGATCGGGCTCTCCGGTGGCACGATCGGCACAAGTGCCGAGTACGCGGACGACATTCGCGCGGCGCTCGCCTATCTGCGAACGCGCCCGGAAGTCGACGGCAAGCGCCTGGCGCTGGTCGGGCACAGCGAAGGCGGAATCATCGCCCCGATCGTGGCCGCCACCGACCAGGCCCTCAGGGGGATCGTCACGCTGGCCGGCCCGGCATATTCGGGAAGCACGATCATCCGGTATCAGCTGCGCAACGCGCTCAATCATGACGCGTCGATCGCGCCGGACAGGAAGGACTCCGCCTACCGGGCCATGCAGGCGGTATTCGATTCGACGTCCCGGCGCAGCGTGTGGACGCAATATTTCCTCACCTACGATCCGGTTCCCACGGCGAAAAAAGTGAAGGTGCCGGCACTCATCCTGCAGGGGCGAACGGACCAGCAGGTGACATTCGAGCAGGCGGAACTCCTCGGCGCTGCCATGCGAAGCGGTGGCAATCGCGACGTCACCGTCCGGGTCTTTCCGGACATGAACCACCTCTTCATCTACGATCCCGACGGAAACCCCGCGGGGTACGCCAAGCTTCCGACCAACAAGATGTCGGCCGAGGTGCTGGGAGCCATTGCCGACTGGCTCGCCGCAAAGCTGTCGCTGAAGAACTCCATGTGAGCGACCCGCGGGGCGCCGCAGCGCTCAGCGCTTTTTTCGCGCGGGAGCGGGCTTCCGCGCCCGCGCGTCGGTCTCCACGAACACCCGGGCCGCGGCGCCGCTTCCGATCGTCTGCGACGAGCGGCTGAGTGTGAGCGTGATCGGACCGTCAAACGGCTCGCGCGACGCCACGCGGAGCGTCGCGCCCGGGCGAATTCCCCGTGCCGCGAGATACCTGAGGAATGCGGGATCGCGGTCGCTCATGCGCATCACGCGCGCTGAGGCGCTGACGGGCAGGTCAGCAATGCTCGACAGTCGTCGTTCCTCCACCTGTCCGTCGGCGGTCGGAATGGGCGCGCCGTGCGGGTCCGACACCGGGTGCCCGAGCGCCTCCGCCATCCGCTCGACGAGTTCCGCGCTCGCGGCATGCTCGAGCCGCTCCGCCTCTTCATGCACGTCATCCCATCCGAAGCCAAGCCGGGTCACGAGGTAACTCTCGATCACGCGGTGCCGGCGCAGCAGCTGCAGCGCGATGTGCCGTCCGTGCACGGTGAGCCGTGCGCCGCGATAGCGCTCCACGCTCACGAGCCCCAGGCGCGACAGCCGGTGCAGCATGCCGCTCACGCTGGCCGCCGCCACGCCGAGCTGAATGGCGATGGCAGTGGTCGCGGCCGCCTCACCAGCCTGCTCAATTTCATAGATGACCTTGAGGTAATCCTCGGCCGGGCCGGTGAGCGCTTTCTCCTCCGGCGCCGCGGTATTCGCGCGAGGGCGCCGCCGGCCCGCGGGCTTCACGCTCACGTGGGCGTGCCGACGTCGCGTCGCGAACGCACGAGCAGCACCGGAATCATGGTCTGGTGCCGCACCTCGCTGGCGACACTGCCCAGCATGAGATCCTTCACGAAGCGATGTCCGTGCGTACCCATCGCGATCAGGTCGCACTGCTCCCGGAGCGCGGCCGCCGCGATCTCCGAGGCGGGGTCGCCGAGGGCGAGCACGGCCTCCACACGAAGTCCCTCGGCGGTCAGGCGGGCGGCCACCTCATCCAGATAGGTACGATCCTTCTTGATCTCGTCCGACTCGCGGAGCTTGAGCTGCTCCACGTGGCGCGCCGCGAAGCCGTCGGCCACGTGAATGAGCACGAGGCTCGCCTGGCAATGCCGGGCAAGGACCACGACATGCGCGACGATGGCATCGTCAGTGCGCGAGTTCTCGAGTGGAACGAGAATGCGTGTGTACACTAGCTCACCCAGTCTTTCAGCGTCGTGACGAGCAGCCACCCGTTCAGCATCGCGATCGCGACGGCCACCGACCGCGCCGTCCACGTGAGCCACCCGGGATTCGTGAACTCCCCCATCTTCGCACGCTCGCTGGTGAATTGCACCAGGGGAAAGACGGCGAAGGAMRGTTGCAGGCTGAGGATCACCTGGCTGAGCAGCAGGAGTTTTGCGGTGCCGCTCGCGCCGGCGACGATCGACACGATCACGGCAGGCACAATGGCAATTCCGCGCGTGATGAGCCGCCGTACCCACGGGCGCAGCTTCAGGTCCAGGAATCCTTCCATCACGATCTGTCCCGCGAGGGTGCCCGTGAGCGTCGAGTTCTGACCGCTGGCCAGCAGGGCGAGCGCGAACACCGCGCTCGCACCGGCCACGCCGAGGAGTGGTGTCAGGAGCTTGTACGCGTCCTGGATTTCGGCCACGCCGGTGTGACCCGAGCCGTGAAAGGTCGCGGCCGCCACGATCAGGATCGCCGCATTGATGAAGAGTGCGAAGGTGAGCGCGATCGTGGAGTCGATCACCGCAAATCGGATCGCCTCGTGCTTACCCTTGGACGTCTCCTCGTAGCGCCGCGTCTGGACGATGGAGGAATGCAGGTACAGGTTGTGCGGCATGACCGTCGCCCCCAGAATCCCGATGGCGATGTACAGCTTGTCGCGGTCGCCGAACACATCAGCTCCGGGAACGAGGCCTCGGGCCACGCCGGCGAGGTCCGGTCGCGAGATGATCAGCTCGAACAGGAAACAGGCCCCGACGGTCGCCACCAGGGTGATCACGACGGCCTCGAGCAGCCGGAACCCCTTGTGCTGCAGCAGCAGCACGATCAGCACGTCGGCCGCCGTGATGATGATGCCCCAGGTCAGCGGAATGCCGAACAGCAGCTGCAACGCGATGGCCGATCCAATGACTTCGGCGAGGTCGCACGCCGCAATCGCTATTTCGCACCCCACCCAAAGGGCGATCGACACGGGCCTGGAGTAGTGGTCGCGGCATGCCTGCGCCAGGTCGCGGCCGGTCACGATGCCAAGCTTGCACGCGAGTCCCTGCAGGAGCACGGCAATCAGATTGGACAGTACGATCACCCACAGGAGCGCGTACCCGAACCGCGACCCGCCGGCGAGGTCCGTCGCCCAGTTTCCCGGATCCATGTAGCCGACGGCCACGAGGTAACCCGGCCCCGCAAAGGCGAGCACCTTCCGCCACCAGGTCGCCCCGGTCACCGGAATCGTGCGGTACGCCTCGGCGAGCGACGGGGTCAGTCGCAAGCGCCGCCACCCGGTGGGAGGCACGCCGCCACCCGCCCGGGCAGCCGCGTCTGGCGCGGGGCGCTCGCGCGTAGGTTGGGTACTGGCCATGATCCTATG
>JRHI01002692.1_pt1 | contig 11778 bp, 12 predicted proteins | sample 215371 | NCBI WGS metagenome assembly JRHI01 (sample SAMN02929681, study PRJNA255918) | sediment metagenome | biome: cave system; feature: Ice Cave; material: Sediment; isolation source: sediment from deep within a dark volcanic ice cave with no known source of... ... | reverse complement strand
ATGTTCAGCTGTACGGTATCTCCGGTCGTCGACACTCGGGAGCTCTCGTGACCGATGTATGTCCGGGTAAAGCGCCGCGAATCCTCCATGCGGCGGGCGAGCTCAATGGCCCTCTCCCGCGAATCGCCTGCTACGATCATCTTAATCGCAAGCTGGTTGTCATCGTCGAGCTCTGGATGGATCGAAACCAGGTGCACATGCGTCGGCATCACTCTTTCCAGATCTTCCAGGACTCGCGTCCAGGAAAAGGATTTGCGTTCGATCAGCTGGTTGATGAACTGTGACTGGTCGCGGGTCGTGCGATTCTCCGCACGGCTGAGGAATGCTTCTGCCTCCTGGCGCTTTTGATCACGCAGTGCAATCTGCGCTTGCAAGTCGGCGATCTTCTGGTGATCCCGCCGCGCGTTATACCAGCCGGTGACAGTACTGACCAGCAGCATCAGGGTCAGAATGGATGCCACTGCCAGGCCCGTGCCCCAGCGCAACCAGAACTGCCGGGCATCTTCGTATGGCTGACTTGCGAGATTGATATCGAGGCGCATGTTAAGAGAGCAACGCTCCCACTACCCCGGCCATTCTCCAGCGGGGGACGGAGCCTGAACTGACTCCCAGTTGCGACGACCCCACAAGTTCCTGCACCTCAGCCCCGGTTTGCGCCTGCAATGCCGGAGCGGCAACCCCTGATTCGGCAAGGCCCGCGACGTAGATGCGCTCGATATTCAGATGGTAGGTGTCCTGAAAGAAGACCACCGAGGGATAAACTTCCTCCGCCAATTGTTCTCCCGTGATGGTGACCCCACGCGTATTCTCGAGGGTGCGAAAAAGTTGCAGCTGATCCTCATTCAGGATGGCAATGCTGGTCGTGCGGGTATCCACTTTTACTACCAGCGTCGGACGTTTTGCGTCAGCCGAGCCAAGCGCAGCCAGCATCGAAGGCAGGACCACGCCCGGGCTGAATCCGGCTTCGCGGAAGGCAGTTTCGTATTCTTCCATTACGCTCGCCAGCGCGACGGCAGCGACTACCCGCACGCCATCCGAAAACTTTTGCGCATGATAGGAAACCTTTGCCTTGTCCAGGTCGAAGGGCAGAGACTTCTTCAAGCGGAAACGCACCACCCCTACAGCTTCTTCGGCGCCGGACGGCAGCGTATCGAATTCCACCAGCACCACGCGGACTGCGGCATCGGGAATAACTGCGATGAGGTCATGGGACCGGCCCGCAACACTGCCTAACGTTGCTTCGATACCGGCGCGCACCGCCTCCCGCTGGCGAAGGTTGTTCTCGACCAGGTCGGGAACCACACACCCGGGCGCAAGTTCGCGTACGGCACAAGCCTCGAGAGCCTGTCCGCTATCACCCACGCGGCCAGCCAGGATGCGGTCCGATGCGATTTCGCAAGCTAATCGAGGTTTCGGCGTCTTTGAATTTGAACTCATTGCCGGAGCATTTCCTAAGAGAACCTGTTGCCAATCAAAAACTCTGCCGCTGATAATTGCAATAGCTGAAAGGGCACTTGTCCCACTGACCAAATGCCCATGCGGACCATGCGCAGTGCGGCGGTGCCCCCAAGAGCCTGGATTCTTCCGCGGAATTATTACCGCATGGCCTCGATGAAGGTGACCTTGTTGATCTCTTTCAACGTGGTCATGCCGAGCCTGACCTTGTCCAGTGCCGACTCGCGGAGGAAACGCATGCCCTCGTCCCGGGCGGCCCGGCGAATCTCCGAAGTGGGCTTCTTGGCCAGAATCATCTCGCGGATGCGATCACTCAGGTCCAGCAGTTCGTGAATTGCGGTTCGGCCGCGAAAGCCGGTGCCCGCGCACTCGATGCATCCCGGTCCTTCATATAGCGGTACCTTCGACCATTGCGCCGGATCAAGTCCGCTGGCTTCCAGAACGTCTGGCGGGTAATGCACCGCGGTGCGGCAGGATTCGCAGATCAATCGCACCAGGCGCTGTGCCAAGATACAGTTCAACGCCGAAACGAAGTTGTAAGGCTCCACGCCCATGTTGAGGAAGCGGCCAATCACGTCCACCACGTTATTGGCGTGCACCGTGGTGAAAACGAGGTGGCCGGTAAGGGCCGACTGAATGGCGATCTGTGCCGTCTCGGTGTCGCGGATTTCACCGACCATGATCTTGTCCGGGTCATGCCGCAGAATCGAGCGCAAACCGCGAGCGAACGTCAGTCCTTTTTTCTCGTTGACCGGAATCTGCGTGATGCCGCGAAGCTGGTATTCCACCGGATCTTCGATGGTAATGATCTTGTCTTCATCGGTCTTGATCTCGTTGACCGCAGCGTAAAGTGTGGTGGTTTTGCCGCTTCCTGTAGGCCCCGTGACCAGCACCATGCCGTAGGGTTCTTTAATGTAGCGCCGGAATTTCCGCAAGTCATCTTCATCAAACCCAACTACGTCGAGAGTCAGGGTGCGAAACTTCTCGCTCATCGACTCTTTGTCGAGCACGCGCAGCACAGCATCCTCGCCGTGAATGGAGGGCATAATCGAAACCCGGAAGTCGATGGCGCGCCCGTTGTACTTCACCCGGAAACGCCCGTCCTGCGGCACCCGGCGCTCGGAAATATCCAGTTCGCTCATCACCTTGATGCGAGAGATTACGGTGGAGTGATGCTCTTTGCCGATGGGCGGCATGGCTTGCGTCAGCACGCCATCGATGCGGAACTTGATGACCACAGAGTCGTCGCGGGTTTCGATGTGAATGTCGGAAGCTCGCCGCTGCAACGCGGTAAAAATTGTGGTATCGACCAGTCGGATGATGGGGCTGGTGTCTCCGGTGGCCGTCAGCTTGTCGATAGTCAGCGTTTCTTCGACCCCGGTAGCCTCGTCTTCCCGGATAATCTGGAAGCCTTCACTGGCCTCTTCGAGAACGCGTTGCGACTGCTCGGTCTTTTTGAGAATGTCCGAAATCTGCTTTAGCGTGGAAACTTTTGTGACAATTCGCTTCTGCAACAGCAAGCTGATCTCATCGATCATCATCAGCTGGCTGGGATCGGCAATCGCAATCGCCAGGCGTCCGTCGGAAGTCTCTTCCAGGGGCACAAAGTTGTAGCGGAACATCAGTTCGACCGGAATCTTTTTGAACAGTTCATGGTGCAGCTGAAAATCTGTCAGGTCGACAAACTCGCAGCGATAACGCCGGGCGATATCCTGCGCGCGCTCAAGATCGGTAACGGGATTTCCGGTGCTCACCATCTGGGCACCATTCCCGCCATTTACGAAAAGTGATTTCTTTTCCGTCGCCATTTTCTTATCTGCTAGCCACGCTGTGTGCTTTCCATTCGTACCAGGGTATGTCGCAGGGCATACCGAATATCACATTTCAGATCGCGCCTTCAGGCGGTTAGTGGACTCCCAGAGTGAAGATCGGCAAATAAAGCGAAATCAACACGCCTCCCACGGAAATCGCCATCACAATCAAAATCAAGGGCTCAATCAGAGCCAGCGATGCGCCCAGCGCCGTCTGCACATCTTCCTCATAAAACTCGGCCACCGAATTAAGCATGGCCGGTAACGCGCCTGTGGACTCCCCGACTTCAATCATTTCCACGGCCAGATCAGGGAAAATCTTCTGTTCTTCCAGACTCCCTGCCAGCCCTTGCCCTTCGCGCACACGCGTTCCAGCCCGCATTACTCCCTTTAAGATGCGGCGGCTTGTCATAGAGGCGCCCGCAGTCTCCATGGCCGGTACCAGCGGCAGTCCGCCTTGAAGAAGCGTCGACAACATGCGCGAAAACGCCGAGACCTGATGCTTGAGGCGGATGTCGCCCAGCAGCGGCACGCTCAGGATGAACCGATCAATATGGTCGGCGCCACCGTCCGTGTTCTTCCACTGCCAGAACAGAAAAATACCGATCGTAAATACCGCCAGTCCGTAGGGAAAATATTTCTGGGTTTTCTGCCCGACTGCCAGCATGATCAGGGTGATGGCAGGAAGCTGCGCATCCAGGCTGTTGAACAAGTCCGCGAACTTGGGAATAACGAAGGTGAACAGGAACATCACCATGATCAACACGACGCTGACCAAGAGTGTGGGATAAATCAGCGATACAAACAGTTTCTTGCGGAAGGTCATGGCTAGCCGCTGAAAGTTGATGTAGCGAGTCAGCACCTCGTCGATGTTTCCGCTCTTTTCGCCCGCCATCAACGTCGTCGTGTAGATCTTGGGCACAATGCCTTGCGCGGCGAAAGCATCGGAGAGAGCCTCGCCTCCCTTTACCCGGTCGCGAACATTTTCGAGAAGCTGCCGCAGACGAGCATCCCTCTGCCGCTTTACCAGCAAGTCAAGCGAACTCAAAATTGGCAGGCCCGCCCGGATCAAGGTCAGAAACTGCTGGTTAAAAACCAGAAACGAACTCTGTTTCAACTTACGCCGGCGACCCAGCGCGGCTCCTCCGGAGAGAAGCCCTTGCGGCTTGACCCAGTACACCAGGTACCCTTGCTGGGAGAACCGGTCGCGGACCTCGGCTTCCGAGTAGCCGTGTTCAACCTGCTGGTGCAGGTGCCCGCGATCGTCCGCGATTTTTACGACAAATTCCGCCATTTGACTGTTTTTTCGCCTTTTACAGGCGAAATCGCCTACCGACTCAGTCTAACATTCCGCTTCGCGTTCCCATTTGCCAAAGACGGTACCCAAGTAACGGATATCCTGGACTCACCGCCATAATCGCAGCGTTAAGCGCGCCCGGTCAGGGGGGACACCGTTTCGTCTTTAACCACCGTCTACGGACCGAAATTGTGTCTACGGTCCGAAATTGCCATCTACGGTCTCCGTTCCCGCCGGAGGACGGAATTGAAATCGGCTGTCAGCGATTGGCACGTCTTCCTGCTGCTGGCTCAAGCGATATTCGGTGACCGACCCATCCACTTCGGTGAGGACAATGCGCACAATCTTGTGGTCGGGCGCGACCTCCAGCAGGATTTCACTAATCCTATCGGCCAAAGCCTGTGGGACGCCTCGCAGAACTACATCGTCCGGGTTCAACGGCGTCACGTCTGGGGCCAGCGACAATCCTTTCAACTCCTTTTCCAGCTTAGTCTTGCCCAGCAGAAACGCCAGGGGAGAACGGATATCATCCAGCTTCGCCGCCGGAGCCTTCCGCGCCTGCACGTCACCGGGAACATAAAACCACGCATCCTTGCCGTCGCTCACAAACAGCTTCTCCTTGGGAGAACGATACTCCCAGCGCATCTTGCCAGGTTTTTTCAGCCCGGATTTTTTCAGCCAAAGCGTTCCCGACTCAGTGCGTTCGATGCCGGAGCCCCGGTAAATCTCGATGAAGTCCGCTTGCAGAGTGCGCAAATGGTTGTAGTGCTCGTCCACAGCCCTGGCAAGGGGTTTAAAATCGGCTGGGCCTGCGGAACTGGCGGTGAGCAACGCTGTAGTCAGGTACACCGCTAATGTGGCTCGAATACACCGGCCGAACATCTCCATCATTATTTCTCTCGGATTTTCTTGCAAAAGAACCAGTCCTCACGGCTCAGGAAGGGAACGGCAACGGGCTCCTCCGAGGACTCCTGGAGGTATTGTAACCAATGCGTGCACGCAAGCCACCAAGATTGCGGGCATCTACTAGTCCCGTCTTCAACAGCGCCCGGAAGACTTATCGCCGTTCCGCGGGAGTCAAGCCCCACACCGAAGATAAAGAAATCTGAGTCCCTGCAGTCAAGGCTCCGGTCTGCTTGTCAAAATGGTAGACCTGAATCGTGCTGGTGCCGTTGTAGTTGTCAGTGAGGGCATACATCAACTGACCATCCTGGCTGAAGAAAATTTGCGGAGTTCCCGGAATTGAATTGCCCGTGTCCACAATCTGCTTGTTGGTGACATCAATCCTGGCTACCTGTGTAAGGTTGCCCGGTGTCAGAAATAGATATTGCCCGGATGGATCGACCGCAATGTTTCCCGTAGTGTTGCATGCCGCCAGCATAGTCGCAGTGCAGTTGATCAGGGGAGTTCCGTTATTTGACTGGCGAAACACCTTCACCGTCTGGTCTTGCTGCAGGCCGTTCGGCCGGGACAGATCAATAATCAGATTGCTCGTCAGCAGAACTTGGTCTGAACTGGTCCAGTCGCTCCAGTAGAAGATTTGGGTATCCGGGCCCAGCGCTCCCGTGTTCGGATCGACAGTCCGGGAATAATAAGTCGATGCTGCGTCGCCATCGAAGTTTACATTCCACGTGTCGTACATTTTGCTGCCGTCCGCATTGAAACCGAACAGTCCGGCCGTGTAGTAGTAGTTCGGTGCGTACCTGGCCTGCACCACCGGGGACTCGGTGAGAATGCCGTTGGTGGAATTGACCGTGAACAGTCGTATGTCGGACACGTATTCGCCGTTCTTGTTCTGCCAACGACGCAAAGCATAGTCAAAATTCCCGTTGGGATCGGCCTGGAATCCGACTATATATAGGGCACTCAGCCGCTGCACCGGCTTCGATTGCGGAACCCCCGAGGCGTCCGTGTCGTAAACATAAAGATATTCTTTGCCCGAGCTATCAAACCAAAGTGCGTTCAGAGAATGATCCGTGGGCGATGGGACCAGGTTGATGGCACTGTTTACTACGTTCAGAGTGAGCGGCTGACCTACCTGCGTCGCCTCTCCGGTTTGCGGATTGGCATTATACGTCAGGATGCTGTCATTTTGCTGCACGTACATCACATCCACGGTGCTCGATGAATTCGCAATCCCCACATTGGTCTGCGCCTGGCTGTTCATCATGGCAGCACCCAAGAGGAAGGAGAAGGAAACGAAAATAACTTTACTTGTCATGACTGGGTCCTCGTAAGAAGCGGTCCGCGGAGCACCTTTTTAGACTTCCTATCCCGCGCCAGGGTTGCCGCGAAAGCGCACGCCTGGCAAGGGGTGCAGCGTTTTCGATGTCAAATCAATTTCTCACCGTTGGCCTCGGGGAAACGCTGTATATTCCGGCGCGTTTCCTATGCCGCTGCGGGCGAACACAGAGCGAACACGCTATTATCCTTTGTCATGGGCCGCCGTCCTGATCGCGAAACCTGACATCTTGAGCGAGAAGGACCTCGAAGACCTTCGCCACAACATCGCGCACCTGAGTCCTCAATCTCTGCGGGATGTTTACGCGCGCAGCCACGAGGAGTGCCACCTGGTTTACAACCGACTCCCGAGCCCCAAAAAAGTACAGACCCTCATCCAGATATGGAAACACATCTGAACGTGGCGCTAGAAATAATTATCGCTTCATCCGCGAAACATATATCGAGTACTGCTCACTCCCAAGGACCTTGCCGAAGTTCCCACTTTGCGACAGCACATGCTCAAGCAGCGGATTGTGATAGAGCACATACACGGTCCGCGGATGTATGCGCAGGCTTTCTTCCAGATTCGCCACCACCCGTCGCAAAACGGCTTGGGGAAATGGATTGAACAGATACAGAACCATGGGCACAGCCGGAAATACGAAGTCACACGCGTCGGCGCAAACTGCTTCTAGTGCGAAGCACGTTTGCGCGGCGTGGCGATATTTGCTGAGATTTTCCTGCGCGATACGGTGGAGCGCGGGTAGCAGTTCGACGCCCACGATGCGGCAAAACGGATAGTCCGAAGCCATCAGCAGCGTGCGTCCCTTGCCCGATCCCAGATCGATGAAGGTGAATTCGCGGAAATCAACACGACCTTTGTGAAGAGCATCGAGCATTTCGTGAAAGATCGCAGGTTCAGTGGGTTGATAGGCCGAATGGAAGACCCCGAGCAGCCGATCTCGCCAGCCTACCGCTGCGCTGGTGGTGTTGACGTGATGGTCCCAGTCGTAGTCTGCGTCGCCGTAGCATTGGCGTTGTCGTTCCGGCGTGGAGTCGTGGATGAATTCCCAAAGCGTAGTTAGAAGCTGGCAGGTCGCGGAGAGTCGCCCGTCCTGCGCGGCAACGTCCCCCCACCATCGTCGGGCGGCTCGAAGCAAATCACGCTCAGCATAAGCGGCCGAATCCATGGGAATGATTTTCCGCCATCATAAAGGAAATGCAGCTATGGTTTGTCGTGGAGTTTTGGCGCGACGGTAGATTTGTACCCCGGAGGAGTGCCGGCAGTGATAAACGGAAAATCGTCGGGATGCTGCACAAGGATACGGCCATCCGAAGCCATCCGGTAAGGGTTTCCGTCAGGGTCGACGGGAATGCCGGGCAAGCCCTCAGCCGCAACCAGTTCGGAGATGCTCGAGGGCAGTCTCCCCGTTCCCTGGCCAAATCGTGTTACTGCACCTTGCAGATTGCTTACGTCCTGATCGACCCGCAGATCTCGCAAGTGTTCGGCGGCATTCTGCCTGATTAGTTTGTCCTGGGTGGTTTGATAGGTTGCAGCCCAGAGGGCTCGTGCAGTTTCAAAATCCCCGGCATGCTGCGCCATCTGTCCGGCCAGCACTTTCAGGAAAGGATGTGCGTCGGGAACCCGCGAACCGCGAGCGAAGGCGTCGGCGGCCTTGCCGTAATCTCGTAGTTCGGTGTAATAAACGAAACCCAAATTGTAGTAAAGCCGCCAGTCTTTGGGATTGTTTTTAATCCCGTACTCCATGAGTTGAATGGCGCGGTCGGACTGCCCAGCTCCCATCGGAGGTTTGGGCGCAAGAAAGCTGGCCCCGAACTGATAGGCGACCAGCAGATGAGGATCGAGCGTGGTGGTGATTTCGAGTAGCGGCGCCAGCAGGTTGTAGCTTGAGGTGCCGTAGTGATGCCGGCTACCGAAATACTGCACGGCACGGGTCCAATAGATGTCGGCTAAAAGCCCGTTGTAGCCCAGACTGGCGCGCTTCAAGACCGTGGGTGAATTGAGGTAGAGAAATTCATCGAGCGTAGCTTGAGGGCGGCTCTGGTCGACTCGTCGCAACGCCTCAACGCTCGCAGCCAGGCAGACAGCGAGACATAGGGCTGCGATAACAGTGATTTGCCGGCGGGAGTTCATTTCAGATTCCGGTGCTCGAAGATCAGTACCGCCCCGCTTAGGGCCATGCCCGCGTAGAACAGAGCGTAGATTGTGTTTCCCGCGATTAATGCTCCTGCCACCGGCTGTTCATGCGCAATCGTGCTGATCACATTGAAAGCCGAGAAGTTTGGTACCAAGTAGGCCGCGCCCGTAGCCAACCAGCGGGTTAATCCGTGAGTCATGGCGGCGAAACCGCGCAGGTCCTCGGCGAAGCTGCCGATTACGAAAAGAGAGAAAGCAAAGACGGCCGACAGCAAGGGAGAAGAAAAAGACGAGAACAGCAACGCCAGCGAACAGATAATCACAAACTGCAAAACAATGAAGTAGAGGGCCACAAGAATCAGCGCGTCTGGCCGCGTGAACTTGTGCGAAACGTAAAGCAGAGCAACGAACACTCCGATGGCCATGAAGAACGTATTCACAACCAAAGTTCCCGCCAGTCCGAAAAACTTGCCAACAATGAACTCCCAGCGCCGGACCGGCCGCGACAGAACGGTGTAAAGCGTGCGCTTGTCAATTTCCTTCGAAACCAGGCCGATGCCGATGAAGATGGCTATGACAACTCCGAACAGTGAAACTGCCGTCAGGCCGAGATTGATGACGACTAGCCGCTCGATATCGATTGAGATCTGGCCCACAAGGATGGCTGCGCCGGACAGCAGCAGCGCAAAGGCAACCAGGTTGTACAGCACACGGTCGCGGACCGCTTCGCGGAAGGTGTTGGAGGCGATGTAAATGATGCGTGCGCTCATGCGATCCTCCCTGCGGTCGTTCCCGCCCCTTGCAGCTTGGCGACGAAGTACTCTTCGAGGGAGGTTCGCACCGGAGTGATGGCGATCAGGCGGATGCGCTCGCGGCGAAGTGCGTCGATCGCTGCGTCTTGTTGGCTCTCGGGAAGCACGGCACGAACCGTGTCTCCGGTTACATGGCATTCAGCGCCTAACGCCTTTATGGACGCCGGTACCTGGGTGCCCTGCCAGATTACCTCGACTTTTCCCTGGACGCTCGAAGTCAGATCGGCGACCGCACCCACGCCTTTTAATTCTCCGTGGTGAATGATGGCCACGCGGTCGCAGAGTGCCTCAGCGTCAGAAAGAATGTGGGTAGAAAAAAAAACGGTTTTGCCTTCGTGCTTTAGCTGCTCCATCAGGTCGCGAACTTCGCGGCGGCCCATGGGGTCAAGACCAGACATGGGCTCGTCGAAAAAAACCAGCTTGGGATCGTGCAGGATGGCTTGAGCAATTCCGGCACGCTGCAACATGCCCTTAGAAAACTTTCGGAGTTGCACGCCCTTTACGTCCGTCAGGCCCACGCGCTGCAAAACTTCGTCAATGCGCCGCTTGCGATCTTTGCCGGGAACGCCGGAGAGCTGTCCGTAATAGTTAAGAAGCTCATGAGCGGTCAGGTAGTCGTAAAAATAGGGCTGTTCGGGCAAGAAGCCGATTTGCGCTTTGACCTGGGGGTCCGTCCAGTCTCGACCAAGAAGACGGGCCGATCCCGAAGTAGGGAAAACCAGCCCCATCAGCATCTTCAAAGTTGTGGTCTTACCTGCCCCGTTTGGGCCGAGAAAGCCGAAGACTTCGCCGTCTTCGACTGTCAGATGCAGTGGGTGCAAGGCGCGTTTCGGGCGCTTCCGCCAGAAACCTACCATATAAGTTTTTTCCAAACCAAGAATTTCAATCGCGGGCATAACACTCCGACGGTATGGAATGGAAGCGATACTTCCCAGGAAAATTATATGAAATGAGCCGACATTTTTGTATGGGGTCCGGGGTTACGACGGTCACTGCTTGACTCTATGGCACTTGACCATCCGGTGCGGCCTTGGACAATGGTAGCGTAGCCACTCCACCTACCTGTTGCGGGAAGTTCTCAGTAAGACGCCGGTGTCAGCGGATCAATATTCGCTTGACGATATTCGCTTCTGTAGAGTTTCACGCGGACTAGTTACTCATTGGAAGCAGTATCCCGCAGGCGTTATAGCCGCCCACCAACGTGATGGTGCCCGGCGGTTGAAGACGCAATACTGCATCCTGAATCGAGCAATAGGCGCGAGTTCCAAACCGGGCGCTGAAGGGGGTACCGGTGGAAAAGAATTGATCGTTAACGGCGCCTGCGCTGGCCGAGCCGGTAGCGTTAAAGTTATAACCGCTCTTGCCGAGGCCACCGCCATTGGTAGCCAGAGAGTCATCGATCAGGCATGCTGTAGCTATCGACGGAGTGCAGGGGGATGCGCCGCCCAGCGTAGTAAGGGCGTTCGGATAACCGAGGGTTGTGTAAGCCCCAAAATAAGCAATTTCGGCGGTGTTAATCATCCGAACGGAGGCGGCCGCGGAAGAATCGTTGGCCGCAATGCGGGCGCGCATGAGATTCGGGATCGCAATAGCCGCAATGATCAAAATAATGGCTACCACGATCAGCAACTCAATTAATGAGAAACCCTTCTGTTTCTTCATCGGACGCGCTCTTTTCTATTCTCTTTCGATCGCATCGTTCTCTGCCTGGCCTAAGTCCCAGGGTGCGTACTTGTAATAGCACCCTTACGGCCAGACCCAGCGGTTCTACACTTTGGTTTCCGATGTTCGCAACTGCCTTTACTTTCATGCCGATTGCGCGCTCCAAGCCGATCTTGACCAGCAAATAGCGCGGAATTGCGCCGTTATGCTTCGCGATCCTGACAAAGTTTGTCATCCTGGCGGCGCTCGATGCGTGATGCGCAGTCTCCGACATCGGAAAGCCAAAGGCCCGAATCACGCCCTTGCCACCGCGACGGGTGATTCGTAAGGTTGTCGTTGACTACCGTACCGATGAGTGAG
>JRHI01002691.1_pt1 | contig 11786 bp, 13 predicted proteins | sample 215371 | NCBI WGS metagenome assembly JRHI01 (sample SAMN02929681, study PRJNA255918) | sediment metagenome | biome: cave system; feature: Ice Cave; material: Sediment; isolation source: sediment from deep within a dark volcanic ice cave with no known source of... ... | reverse complement strand
ATCACCCGGACCGGGAAGCCGGGGCGAATGGTGAGAGTCGGTTGGACATTGAGCTGGCGGCGCACGAGTTGCTGGCCGGTCTGGTTGATTGTGTCCTGGCTCCCGCGGCGCAGCGCGGTGACGATGTCATTCTGGTTGCCCGTCGCACCTATCTCCGTGCCGACGCCGAGAATGGTCGAGAGCGCAGCCGCCTTGAGGAGATTGCCCCAATGATAGTCCACATCGTCCTCGAGCCCCGCATAGCCCTGCGTGTCGGCGCCGGGCTGGCGTTCAAGCACGATCGATTTGCCATTCGGAAAAATAACCCGGTTCCAGACGAGGAGCACGCGGGACTGGCCGAAGGACACCTGGCTGTCGTAAGCACCGATCAATTTGGAGCCTTGAGGGACGAGCAGAAAGCGGCCGGTCGGGCTGTCATAGACGTTTTCGGTCACCTGTGCGGTGATCTGGCCCGGCAGGTCCGATTGTATGCCGGTTATTAAGGCTGCTGGGATAACGGTCCCGGCCTGCACGACATAGGACGAGGCTGGGTTCGCGAGACGATCGGAACTAACCGTGCGGCGATCGACGGGGCCATTGAGGAAGGCGAGCTTGCGATCTTGCATATTCTGAAGGAAGTCGGGATCGAGTGGCGGCTTTTGGTCCGCCATGAAAGAGGCGGTTTGTGTGCCGCCCGCGGTTGCCGCCGCCGCAAGCACCGGACCGATCTCCGGTCTTTCCCTCGCGCTCGTCGTGGAAAACAAATGGCTGGTGCGGGCAGCCTCGCTTTCCTGGGCGATGCGCTGCTCGGCCGTATCAAATCCCGAGGCCGGTGGAACCGCGGAGTGGGCATTGAGCATGGGGCGGCCAAGATCGCCTGGTAATGGCGGCCCAAGTTGCGGCACGCCTGTATAGTCCTTCGGTAAGGCCGCGAGACCATCGGCCGTCGTCTTATTGCTGGTATTGAACAGTTCCTGGGCCGTTTGCTGGCCGCGCCGGTTGCTGTCGAGCGCCCAGATGAGCGCGCCCAGGATCACGAAGCTCGCGACGCCCGCGAGGCCGGCCAACACCTTGCGAGAGAGGCGCATCACGCGCGGGCGCTCGGGCCGGAGACGAAAGCCTGCCGCGGAATTCCGCGGTGGGTTGTCGCCCTCCTCGCTGGCGTTGCCCGGCATATTGTCGCTCACCTGGGCCTCCCATCGGTGCGCACGATGCGGACTCTTTGCTGCTTGTCGCCACCGAGACGGAGTTCGGCCGCCGCGAACAGGCGATCGACGATGTAGTAGTTTTGCCGGGCGCGGTAATTGACAAGCTCGGCGCCGCCTTCCGGACCGAGGACAAAGAGCGGCGGCATCTCGCCTTGGGAGATGCCGCGCGGAAATTCGATATAGACCTTGGCGCCATCGTCAAAAACCTGGGTCGGCCGCCAAGGTGCATCATCGCCCTCAATCGCGTAGCGAAACCGCAGTCTCGAAATGTCGACACCACTCTGGATCGGCGATGCGGCCTCGGCCTCCGTATTCTGCCGGCGCAGCGCGATGAGCTGGTCCTGCGGATATTGCCAGGAGACGGACGCCATATAGGTCTTTTCCGTCGATCGTAATTCGAGAAGATAGGTCCGACGGTCGGTGTTGATGACGAGATTAGTGGTGAGCTCCGGCCGCGTCGGCTTGGCGAGGATGTGAACCTTCCTCGATGCTCCCGTGCCGCTTTCCGTATCGCCGATGATCCAGCGCACGGTATCGCCGGCGGCGACCGGCCCGGAGCCGACGAGCTGTTCGCTCTCTTGAAGCGCGATGTCCGTCACCTGACCTGGTGCCGTATAGACCTGATAGAGGGCGCCCTCCGAGAAAGGATAGACCTGCACGGCGTTGATGTAGCCGTTGCGCGTCGGCTGCACGCGGGCCGCTTCGTTGGCCTTGGCGACACGTTCGGCCGGGTCCTTTACCTCTGGCACCGGTTTGCCAGCTGGCAGGGGTTTCAACTGTCCCGGTAGCGGCAAAGGCGTCGGGAGCGCCACAACCTTGACCGGCCTGGGCGGCTCGCCAGCGAGCACGGCGGGTGCCGGATCATTATCATAGTCGATCGCCGGCGGCTTGAAATTGGCGCAAGCCGTGAGCGAACCGGAGGCGAGGAGGAGAACAGATAGAGCCTTGAATTGCATCAGCCAAGCTCCTTCGACCAGTTGATGGCATGGATGAAGACGCCGAGTGGATTTTTGCGCAGACGTTCCGCATCGCGCGGGGTCTCGACGACGATGGTGAGAATGGCGGTCCAACGCTCCGTCGCAGCAAGGGAACCATTTTCGTAGCGGCGTTCCGTCCAGGCGACGCGGAAGGAATCGCCCGAGGCGCGGATGACACTCGACACATCGACCGCGACCTGAACCCGTCCGATTTTGGCGAAAGGATCGTTAGCCCTCGCAGAATCATTGAGGGCAAGCGCACCCTTGTCCGTGACGAAGTCATAGGCCTGGAGCCAGTTCTGCCGGACGATGACGGGATCGGTGGTGATGCTCCGGACCTCTTCGATGAAACGGGCAAGATGCCAGGCGATCTGCGGGTCGGTCGGCCGATAGTCTGCAATAGCTGGCGCCACGGCCTGCGCGGCGCCGAGCGTATCGACTTGCACGACCCAGGGCACGATCGTGCCGCGCGCGGATTGCCAGACGAGCCCACCGGCCATTCCGGCGGCCAGGGCAAGATTGCCAAAGGCAATGAGCCGCCAGTTCCGGGCCTGGACGCGGGCCGAGCCGATGCGCTCGTCCCAGACTTGGGTGGCCCTCTGATAGGGCGTTTCCGGCTCCGGCGTCTTGCCGTAGCGAACGGAGGGTCGGCGGAACGGGCTCATCGATGATCGTCCTCTTTGAGGGAAACGGAAACCGACCCGCCGCCGTGATCGCCGGAGCGCACGGCGTGGGCAGCGGCGGAGACGCCATGGTTCACTGTCTGATCGCGGCGCAGGCGCCGCGCCCAGTCCGGCGCGCCACTCGACTCGGCTGAAGAGGAAGCGCCAGAGCGGGAAAAACTGTTGCGAAGAGATTGCGCGGCAGATCCGGCACCCGCCTTGGCGACACCCGTCATTCCGGCGCCGACTCGGCGCAGGCCGGTCTCACCGGAGCTCGCCGCGGCAAGGCCATAGGCGGAGGCAGCACCGCCAGCCAGTGTGGCGCCGCCTCGTGCGGCAAAAGACGTGGCGCCGGCGAGTGCCCCGGCGCCGGCACGCGCGCCCATGACACCCGCCGCGCCGATGCCGGCGGCCGCGAGTCCGGTGCCGACGGCCGCGCCGGCCCCGAGCTGCGGCGCGCCGGAGACGAGGCCAGCGGCAATGCCGGGACCGAAGATGCCGAGGCCAAGAAGTGACAGCGCGGCCAAGACCAGCGACAGCGCATCCTCGATCGTCGGCTGGTTGCCGCCAAAACCTTGGGTGAATTGAGTGAAGAGGGTCGTGCCGATGCCGGTGATGACGGCCAGCATGAGAATCTTCACGCCCGAGGCGACGACATTGCCCAGGACTTTTTCGGCCAAAAAGGAGGTTTTGTTGAAGAGGCCGAAGGGGACGAGAATGAAACCGGCGAGTGTCGTCAGCTTGAATTCGATCAAAATGACGAAGAGCTGAACCGCGAGGATGAAGAAAGAGATCAGCACAATCGCCCAGGCGATCATGAGAACGGCGATCTGGACGAAATTTTCGAAGAAGGAGACATAGCCCATCAATTGGCCGGCGGCCTCGAGGATGGGCTTGCCAGCATCGAGACCGACTTGCGCGATGCGGCCTGGATGCAGGAAATCGGAAGCCGAGAGACCGGAACCCGCCGCTTTCAGGCCAAGGCCGGAAAAGCTGTCAAAGATGATTTTGGAGAGCTTGTTGAAATTGCCGATGAGGAAGGCGAAGAACCCGATATAGAGCGTCTTCTTGATGAGGCGGGCGATGACGTCCTCGTCCCCCGCGAGAGCCCAGAAGAGGCCGGCGAGCGTGATGTCGATCGCGATCAAGGTCGAGGAGAGGTATTTGACCTCACCGCCCAAGAGACCAAAGCCTGAATCGATATAGGTCGTAAAGGTGTTGAGGAATTGGTCGATGACACCGCTGCCGCCCATCCTCAGCGCTCCAAGGATTTGTCAGGTGACGAAAAGAATCTAGAGCGGCTCTCGGCCCATGCCTCTTCGCAGGCCGCATTGCCGGCGGCCTCGGACCCAAGTTTTCGGCAGCGCGTGAGTTCGGCGGCAAGCGGATCGGAAGGCACAATGGCGGGGAACACACGGATCGGTTCCGGGACGTCGCCATCGTGCATAGCAATGGCGGCGCCAAAAAGCGCGAGCCCAAGCAAACCGGCCGCACCAAGGCGGAGGAGCGTGTTCGAATCCATCGGTCAGCCTCAATCGTGGAACATCTGGATGGGTTGCGGTTGGTAGCCCCGGCCATTGGTGAGGAAGCGCCGCAGCTGTTCCTGGGCCTGGCCCTCGGCCTCCGCCTTGCGGGCCTCCTCCAGCGCCTGGGCACGGCTCTGCGCGGCGAGCAAACCGGTAAGATCGGCCAGCTGCCGGGTTTGTACCGCGACCAATTGATTGCCGGCCTGCGCCGCCTGCAATATGCCGACCGACGATTGGCTCGCCGAGACCAACGAACTCGTTTGTGTCTGAGTGCCGGAAAGGTTTTGTACCGCTCCGGCGCCGAGGGTGAGCGCATGCTCGAAGGCGGCAAGTGAATTCTGCCAGCGCTGCCGCGCGGCGGTGATCATCTGCTGATCGCTGGTCATGGAGCTGATCGCCGCCGGGTAGCTTTGGGTGTAAGCCGTGTTGATCGACTGAACGTTATAGGTGATGCCATTGGCCTGCTTCAAAAGGCTCTGGATTTGCGAAAAGTCCCGCTTGACGTCGTTGAGCACGCTCGCCGGAAGCTGCTCGAGATGCTTTGCCTGATTGATCAGCATCTGCGCCTGGTTCTGCAGGCTGGTGATCTGGTTCTGGATCTGCTGGAGGGAGCGGGCGGCCGTCAGCAGGTTCTGGCTATAGTTCGACGGATCGAACACGAGCATTTGCGCGCGCGCAGGCGCGGCGCATGCGAGCGAGACTGCGAGGATGATCGCCGCACCAGTGGCTCGCGCCGCGACATCATTTTTGAGGATCATGGAAATGTCTCCGGACTCATGCTGGGGAGAAGATCGGCGGCCCAGGCGACGCCTTTCGCCGCCAGCCAGGCGGAGGGGAAATTTTCGCGGCTGGCTGTGGCGAGGGTCACGGCGATGGCGGCCTGATCGGATTTGGATGAGGCGGCTGTAAGGGCGAGCGCGACCTCGCCGAGACCGAGCTCGAAGAGGCGATTGCCGCGCCGAGATTGGCAATAATAGTCGCGCTTCGGGGTTGCCCGGCTGATGATCTCGATTTGCCGATCGTTCAAGCCGAAGCGGCGATAGATGGCGGTGATCTGCGGCTCGATCGCGCGCTCGTTCGGCAGAAACAACCTTGTCGGGCAGCTCTCCACAATCGCGGGCGCGATGGCGCTGGTCTCGATGTCGGCGAGCGATTGGGTGGCGAAGACCACGGACGCATTCTTTTTGCGGAGCGTCTTCAGCCATTCGCGAAGCTGCTGCGCGAAATTGGTATCGTCAAGGGCGAGCCAGCCTTCGTCTATGATGAGGAGGGTGGGGCGGCCATCGAGCCGGCCTTCGATTCGATGGAAGAGATAGGCGAGGACGGCGGGCGCCGCGGCCCTGCCGATCAGCCCTTCGGTCTCAAAGGCTTGCACATCGGCCGCGCCCAGGCGCTCTTCTTCCGCGTCAAGCAGCCGTCCATAGGGACCGCCGAGACAATAGGGCCGAAGTGCCTGTTTCAGGGCGTTGGATTGCAGCAGCACCGAGAGGCCGGTGAGGGTCCGCTCCGCAACCGGAGCCGAGGCCAGGGAGGTGATCGCCGACCAGATGTGCTCCTTGGCGTCCGGCGTGATGGAAACGCCTTCGCTGGCAAGGATGGCGGCGACCCATTCCGCGCCCCAGGCCTCTTCGACATATTCGTCGATCCGGGCGAGAGGCTGCAGGGCCACGGGGTCTTCCGCGTCCTCGGACAAGGCGCCACCGAGATCATGCCAGTCGCCGCCCATGGCGAGCGCCGCCGCCCGGATCGACCCGCCGAAATCGAAGGCAAAAATCTGCGCGCCGGAATAGCGGCGGAACTGCAAGGCCATTAGCGCCAGCAGCACGCTTTTGCCGGCGCCGGTCGGGCCGACGATCAGTGTGTGGCCGACATCGCCCACATGCAGCGAGAAACGGAATGGTGTCGAACCTTCGGTCCGGCCAAAAAACAGAGGCGGCGCATCGAGATGTTCATCCCGCTCCGGCCCGGCCCAGACGGCGGATAGGGGCATCATATGGGCGAGGTTCAACGTCGAGACGGGCGGCTGCCGGACATTGGCATAGACGTGACCGGGCAACGAGCCGAGCCAGGCTTCGATCGCATTGACCGTCTCGACGATGCACGTGAAATCGCGGCCCTGAATCACCTTTTCGACCAGCCGGAGCTTTTCGGCGGCGGTGCCAGCGTCTTCGTCAGAGATCGTCACCGTAGCGGTGACATAGGCCTCACCGATCTCGTCCGACCCCAGCTCCTGCAAGGCCAGATCCGCGTCGGCGGCCTTGTTGGCGGCATCCGTGTCGAGAAGGGCGGAGGCTTCGTTGGTCATCACCTCTTTCAGGATGGCGGCGATGGACTTGCGCTTGGCGAACCATTGCCGCCGGATTTTCGTGAGCAGCCGTGTTGCCTCGGTCTTGTCGAGCATGATGGCTCGGGTCGACCAGCGATATGGAAATGCCAGCCGGTTGAGCTCATCCAAAATTCCTGGAAAAGTCGAGGCCGGGAACCCGATGACCGTCAAGGTCCGCAGATGATGCGGGCCTAACCGTGGCTCGAGCCCACCGGTCAAAAATTGGTCCGCCAACAGCGCGTCGAGATACATCGGCGCCTCGGGCACCCGCACGCGATGGCGTTTGGTCGAGACGCAGGCATGAAGATAAGTGAGGCTTTCTTCGTCATCGAGCCAAAGGGCTTCCGGCACGAAACCTTCGACAAGTTGCAGCACCCGGTCCGTACGATCTACAAAGCCTTTAAGGAGTTCCTTGCCGTCGACACCCTCGCGCGAGCGCCCCTCATAGAGCCAGGATTCCGCGCGGGAAGCATCCTCTGCTGGCGGCATCCAGACGAGAGTGAGGTAATAAAAGCTCTCGAAATGGACGCCGTCTTGCTCGAATTGCTCACGCCGCTCAGTGTCGACGAGGGCGGAGACGGCATCTGGAAACTGGCTGCGCGGATAATGTTGCGCTGGGACGCGGCTCGCCTCGACGAAGATCGCCCAGCCGCTCCCGAGGCGCCGTAACGCGTTATTGAGCCTTGCCGTCGTGCCGACGAGTTCGGCCGGTGTCGCGCTATCGAGATCCGGCCCGCGGAATTTCGCCGTACGCTGGAACGAAGCGTCCTTGTTGAGGACGATGCCTGGCGCAACCAAAGCTGCCCAAGGCAAGAAGTCGGCCAGGATCTGCGGCTTCTTGCGATATTCGGCGAGGTTCAGCATTGGCTCACACCCCGAACTGTGCCGGATAGCGCAGATGCCGGTGCACCACCTCGACGAATTGCGCGTCGCGTTTCGCGGCCCACACCGCCGCAGCATGTCCAATCGCCCAGATGATTAAACCGGGGATCCAGAGCCGCAAGCCGAGCCCGACGGCCGCCGCCAGCGTGCCATTGGCGATCGCAACCGCACGCGGCGCGCCGCCGAGCAGGATCGGCTCGGTCAGCGCCCGATGGACCGGCGCGTCGAAGCCAGCCACGTGTTCGTGACCAAAGATCATGCCCATCAGACGAGCGCCCCGCCACCGAACGAAAAGAATGTCAGGAAGAAGCTCGACGCCGCGAAAGCGATTGAAAGACCGAAGATGATCTGGATCAGGCGGCGGAAGCCGCCGGACGTGTCGCCGAAGGCGAGCGTCAGGCCGGTGGTGACGATGATGATCACCGCAATGATCTTTGCGACCGGGCCTTCGACCGATTGCAATACCTGCTGCAGAGGCTGCTCCCAAGGCATGTTGGAGCCCGCTGCGTGGGCCGGACTTACCGTCAGCAACGGCAAGGAGATGGAAAGCAGCTCTATGGAGACAATTTTGATGCAGTCGCGAAGCGAGAGGAAAGGCTTGTTCATGTTGGATCTCCCAATGAAGCGAGCTTCGCTCGCGTGACGAGGCGATAGTCGCCGCGCTTATCGAGACCCTCGACGCTGGCGAGCTCGGCAAGTCGGCGCTGGGTGCCGCGCCCGGCAAGGACGGCAATGACTCCGATGGTCTCGGCGATCAGCGCGCGGGGCACGGTGACCACCACTTCCTGGATGAGCTGCTCAAGGCGCCGCAGCGCGCCAAGCGCGGATCCCGCATGGATCGTGCCGATTCCGCCCGGATGACCGGTGCCCCAGGTCTTCAGCAGATCGAGGGCTTCCGAGCCGCGTACCTCGCCGACAGGAATGCGGTCGGGGCGCAACCGCAGCGAGGACCGCACGAGATCGGAAAGCGACGCGACGCCGTCCTTGGTGCGCAATGCGACGAGGTTTGGCGCCTTGCATTGCAGCTCGCGCGTATCTTCGATGAGGATCACCCGGTCGGAGGTTTTGGCGACTTCCGCCAAGAGCGCGTTGACGAGCGTGGTCTTGCCGGTCGAAGTTCCACCGGCGACGAGCACATTGTGGCGCTGCTCGACCGCCTGCCTCAGGATCACAGCTTGCCCGGGCAACATGATCCCGGCATCAACGTAATCGTCGAGGGTGAAGACCGCGACCGCGGGCTTGCGAATGGCGAAGGCTGGCGCCGCGACGACGGGGGGAAGCAGGCCCTCAAAACGCTCGCCTGTCTCAGGCAGTTCAGCGGAGACGCGCGGGTTACCGGGATGGACTTCGGCCCCGACGTGATGCGCGACAAGGCGGATAATCCGTTCGCCGTCGGCCGGAGCCAGCCATTCGCCTGTGTCCATAAGTCCATCCGTCAGCCGGTCAATCCAGATGCGGCCATCCGGATTGAGCATGACCTCGATGACCGAAGGATCTTCGAGCCATCCTCCGATCGCGGGTCCCAACGCGGTGCGCAGCATGCGCGCGCCACGCGAAACCGCTTCCGGCCGCAGGCAATACATCCCCATTTCTGCCCCCGTGCGTCACGGGTACCGGATGCGGCCCATGAACGGGAGTGATTAGAAAGGCTAGGAACTTGGACTACGCAACAAGCCTGAGGAGCTCGTAGGGCCCTGGCGCAGAAAGACAGGCTATCGGCGATCCGGGCTACCTATTCGGATGAAACGCTTGATGGACCGTTCATGGCTGCTCATGGTCGTCACGGTCGGCCTGACGCTGTTCTAAGCCAAATTTCTTCCGCAGCCTGCGCATCAGTTTCAGCGCTGCGGGCTTGTTCCGCATGGTTTGACCAAAACATCTAGTAGCCCGCTTCAACGAAGTTGAAAGGATTTGATGATTCGCTTTCGTCGCTACTCGAGCGACGGAGGCGATCATGGCTGCGAAGGAAATTATCGTAAAGAAATATGTTGTGCGGTTGAGCGACGGGGAACGTGAACAGCTTGCAACTCTGATCCGGAAAGGGAGCAGCCCAGCGCAACGCCTGATGAAGGCGCGGATCTTGTTGAAGGCGGACGTCTCGGAAGCCGGCGAAGGATGGAGCGACAACCAGATCGTCGAGGCTCTGGAAACCAGCGCATCCATGGTTTACCGGGTGCGCAAGCAACTGGTGGAAGTGGGCGTCGAGGCCGTGCTGAGCCGCAAGCCACGCGCCACGCCTAGCGTTCCCCGGATTTTCGACGGCGAGAAGGAAGCCAAGCTGATCGCTCTGGCTTGTTCCCAACCTCCCAAGGGCCGTGCACGCTGGTCATTGCGGTTGTTGGAGAACAAGGTCGTGGAACTGAACATCGTCGATCGCGCCAGCGACAGCACGATCGGGCGGACGCTCAAAAAAACATTCTCAAGCCGCATCTCAAACAGCAATGGGTCATCCCGCCGGAGGCCAACAGCGCATTCGTAGCCGCCATGGAGGACGTGCTGGCTGTCTATACGCGCGCTCATGACCCGGATTGTCCCGTGGTCTGTCTCGACGAAACCTCAAAGCAACTCGTCGCCGAAACGCGCGTGCCGGTTCCGATGAAGCCAGGACAGCCCGCGCGGTCTGATTACGAATATGAGCGCAACGGCACGGCCAATCTCTTCATGATGTTCGCGCCGCTCGAAGGCTGGCGCCATGTCAAAGTCACGGATCGCCACACCGCCGTGGATTATGCCCACACGCTGAAGGACCTGTCAGACACCCACTTTCCGGATGCCCGGAAAATCATTCTCGTGCAGGACAATCTCAACACCCACAAGCCAGCCTCGCTCTACGAAGCTTTTCCCGCCGCCGAAGCAAGGCGGCTCGTCGAACGGTTCGAATGGCATTACACTCCAAAGCACGGCAGTTGGCTCGATATGGCAGAATCCGAGCTCGGCGTCCTCTCATCCCAATGTCTCGACCGCCGCATTCCCGGCAAACAAACCCTCATCGACGAAATCGCGGCTTGGGAGGAGGATCGAAATGTCAACCACGCCAAGGCCGACTGGCAATTCACCACAGCGGACGCCCGTATCAAACTCAAGCATCTCTACCCGTCAATCTGACTGAATCGGGCCAAGAGGATGGTAGCTTTCACCAAGCCCTAGGAAGCCCCCGAACGACATAACAGCGTAGGCGACCTGCCCGGTGGATTTGTCGACCATGAAGTTATAGACGTTCCCGAGCTGCTCTCCGTCGCGCTTATAAACCGGCGTGCCTTCCACCTTATTCGAGGCGATCAAGCGTTTGGTTTCGTCGATGGCTACGCCTTCGCCCGACGGATCTAGCTGCAAGGAGCCTGGCTCACGCATAATATGTTCGTTCGGCGATACTTCGGTCGGCATCACATTCCTCTTACTTTGGCAGGCTTTGCGACAATCAGGGTGCTTCCTTCGCGACTTTAACGTACCCGCCGAGGAAAATGCCAGAGCTCCCAGTCGCTTCAAAGGCACCCGCGATGCACTCCGCTCAAGCAAACCTGCGAGCTACCTTTCAGTTTTGGGTGAAGAAGGTCAATAGCACCTTACCCTTTTTCGCCAATAATGCAAAGGAACCGATGCGGCTTTTCGGCATTGGCGGCAAAGATGTTCCGACAACTAAGTTAGCCGCCACGCTGCCACGTACTCGAAGCCCTGCATATAGCCGCCGCTCTACGAGCACGAATGAGGCCGCTTCCGAGACGAATCTCGACCTTTTTAGGTGATTTTTGGTCAGCGCTGGCGTACCGGAAGGCGGTGCGCCACCCATCTCAAAAGGGAGGCGGCTCACGCTTCGTCCGCGACCGCTCATTCCGAGAGCAAGAAATACGTCAGAGCGGGGTGGCGGTCGCACGCCATCCCGCCGGTCACACGTAGTCGAGGATAGGTCATGGCCGACACGGAACGTCCCGCTGCCGCTCGTTCCGGCCCATATTGAAGCGACCATCCGGTCTATCGCTCGGCTCCACGCCGAGCACCACCAAAACGCAACGCCGCTTCAGCGCGCGGTCGATCGCATAACAGCCCTAGTAGGCCGCCCCCGATTCCTTGGCGTGCTGACCGTCATCGTGGCCAGCTGGATCAGCCTGAATCTGCTCGCCGGCGCACTTGGCTATCGCCCTATCGATCCGCCTCCCTTCTCATGGCTGGCAGGCGCGGCCTCGCTGGCTTCGCTCTACATGGTGGTCTTGATCCTGGCCACCCAGCGG
>JRHI01002689.1_pt1 | contig 11797 bp, 11 predicted proteins | sample 215371 | NCBI WGS metagenome assembly JRHI01 (sample SAMN02929681, study PRJNA255918) | sediment metagenome | biome: cave system; feature: Ice Cave; material: Sediment; isolation source: sediment from deep within a dark volcanic ice cave with no known source of... ... | reverse complement strand
CTTCAAAGCGCCCAGCATTCGCTTAACCGGACAGCAGTGAGGTCGACCAGCTCCTTCAGCACGCTGTCGGGCACCTCGCGCGGCAGCCAGGCCCGGTTTGTGCGCGCTGCCAGAAACAGCTGTTGCAGCGCCTTGTCGTCCAATCGCATTGGTGCTTCCCTCGTCCAGAATTTCCATCTCATGGCATTATCAATAGCGAAAACCCCGCTCGTTGCCGAGCGGGGTCGTGAATTCTGCAACGAGGAGCACGGACCTCACACGGGCCGCACTTCCTGCACGTCCGGGCAGAAATGCTTGAGCAGGTTCTCGATGCCGTGACGCAGCGTGGCGGTCGAGCTCGGGCAGCCCGAGCACGCTCCGCGCATGTGCAGGAACACGACACCGTCCTTGAAACCCTGGAAGACGATGTCGCCGCCATCGTTGGCCACCGCGGGGCGCACGCGCGTGTCGAGCAGCTCCTTGATGGTCTTCACGGTATCCTCGTCCTTGGCGTCGTAGTCCCCGGCCGCCTCCTTGCCGGTCGTCCCACCGACGTCGACGGTCGGCGCGCCCGACATGTAGTGCTCCATGATGGCGCCGAGGATGGCAGGCTTGATGTGCTGCCACTCGTCGCCCTCGCTCTTGGTGACGGAGATGAAGTCGGAGCCCAGGAACACGCCCGTGACGCCATCGACGCCGAACAGACGCTGCGCCAGCGGCGAGGCGGTGGCTTCCGATTTGTCGCGGAAATCCACGGTGCCGTCTCCCAGCACGGTCTTGCCCGGGATGAACTTGAGGGTCGCGGGGTTGGGGGTCGGCTCGGTCTGGATGAACATGTCGGGCCTCTGAGTTGGGATCCGGCTGAATATGGAATCATTCTAGTAGATGGGGCGGAGCGGGTCAAAATGCCAGATCGGGGTCTGTCATGTTGCTTCGGTCAAGAAGGTGGTCAGGAACACCAGATAGCTCCGATAGCTCTCGTAAGGGTCGATTTCGTCTTTGCTGATGTCGAAAGTGGAAGCAATCCTCGGCAAATCGGCTTTGAACCTCTCGAGCCTGGCAAGCAGGCTCGCCGCACCGGGCAACATCTGCCCATCTGGCGCTGTGTGGAGATAATTGCGGACGATTCGGACGATACGGGCCGGATCGTTGTGATGGGCATGGGGGTCATTGCCGGCGAGGTCGGAGACGTAGGCTGGCATGGCAAATGGTTCCGCCACCATGATGCAGGCAGTCTTGGTCCTTTGCCGGCGCCCACCAAATTTGATGGCGCCATGAGTGAGCCCAAGCTCGTAGGGCATGTTGAACCGAGGCAAGTTGTTCTTGCCCAGCTCGACGCGCGAGAGATCGTGGATCGACTTGTCGCTTTCTCTGATTAGCCTGCAGAGCTTGTCGTGACGAATGTTCGCGCTGTCATCCTCTTCGAGCGCACAACGTATGTCGTAGCCGCTGGCCGTGATCGTGAAAATCAGCGCTTCAAACGCGGGACGGTATTCTGAATCAAAGGGGCAGTTGACGAATACATCGGCATTGGTCACTTGGCCGCTGCGCGATCGCGGTAGAAGGCGCGCACCGCGGCGCGGATCTTGGCTGCCTCCGCTTTCGACGGCTCGACTGCGGGCTTCAAGATCTTGATGTGCTCGAAACCTTTCGCCTTCATGCGGCCAGCCACCGCTCTCTTGGACGTCTTTGCCATATTCTCAGTCTAGCCCATTTTGGCCTAAGTTTCCACTGCCAAGGGGTCAGCGGGGCCTCTGGTGTCACGCCAGCGCCTTGATGTCCTCGAGGGCGAGCTCGCCCGGCACGACGGTGATGGGGATCGGGAACTTGCCGGCATTGGCGCCGACCGCCAGCGACGACACCAGCGGGCCGGGGCCGGCGGCTTCCTTGGAGGCGCCGAGCACGAGCACGGCGATGTCCTCGTCCTCGTCGATCTGCTTGAGCATCTCGTCGACCTTCTTGCCTTCGCGGATCACTTCCTCGGTCGGCACCGACTCGTAGCCGTCGTTGTTGAGCTTGCGCCGGAACAGGCGGAAGATCGCTTTCGCCTTGTTGGTCTCCTCCTCGAGCTGGACCTGGCGCACGCCCTCCCAGAACTGGTTCTCGGGCTCGATGACGTAGAGCAGCAGGACGCATCCGCCCGCGTGCATGACGCGGCCGGCGGCGTAGAAGAGCGCGCCCTCAACCTCGGGCGACTCGTCCACGATCACCATCAGCTTGCGGCCGTGGCCTTCCTCGAAGATGCGTCGTTTCCTAGCCATGCCCCATGCTGCCACGGGATTCCGCCGCCAACAATAGAGATCGGCCGGCCGCCGCTTCGGCATCACCTTCAGTAGACGGCACTCAGCATTCAGACCGCGCCAACCGCGCCAGGACTTGGCCCGCTTGCCGGGCGATGCTCTCGACCACGTCGCCGGCGCGCTCGACCTGTCCGATCAACGCCGCACTCCGGCCGCAGGGCAGGACGCCGTTGGTCAGGTCGCCTTCGATCCGGCCCCGATACGACGCCGGCTCGCCGACCTCTTTCAGCTGATGCGGGTAAGGCTTGATCTCGGCCTCCCGGCCTTCCCAGGATTTCGTGAACTCGTTGCGGATCATGCGGTTCGGCTTGCCCGAATGCGCGCGCGTGACGACGGTCCCGTCCTCGTCGATCTCGGTGATGCGGCGCTTGTAGTTGTCATGTCCGCGCGCTTCGGCCGTGGCAATGAAGCGGGTTCCCATCCAGACGCCGACAGCCCCGAGCGCAAGCGCCGCCACCAGCCCGCGCCCGTCGGCCAGTCCCCCCGCGGCGATCACGGGGATGCCGACCTGGTCGACGACGCGAGGTACCAGAACCATCGTGCCGATACGCCCGACGTGCCCGCCACCCTCGTGACCCGACGCGATCACGGCGTCGACACCGGACTGCTCGACGGCCTTGGCCTGCTTGGCGGTGCCGACGAGCGCCATGACCTTCATGCCCGCCGCGTGGGCCTGCGGCACGATCGCGCCCGGATCGCCCAGGCCCGAGACGATGACCGGCACGTTTTCCTCGAAGGTCACGTCGATGTGGGCTCTCACGTCGCGCTCATAGGCCTCGACCGTGGCGCCGCCACCGGTGGTCTTGGCAAACAGGATGTCGACGCCGAACGGCTTGTCGGTCTCGGCTTTGGCGGTGCGGATCTCCGCGCGCAGCTTGGCGGGCGCCATATAGGCGGAGCCGATCATGCCGAGGCCGCCAGCGTTGGAAACGGCGGCGGCGAGAGGACCGTAAGCCACTTGGTACATGCCGGCCTGGCAGATCGGATAGCGGATGCCGAGAAGGCGGCAGAGCGGATTGTTGGCGAAGACGTGGTCCGCAGACATGACAGCGACCTTTCCAGGTTGAGGCTCGACAGCCGCGAGTATGGATCACCTGCGATGAGCGCTGAAGCGGGTGGTTCAGGGATCAGCGACAGTCCGCGCCGACGCAGTCCTGCTCAGGACCGCAGGAAACCCACGATATCCTTGACGCGGGCCACGATGGGGGCGGCGATGGCCTGGGCCTTGCGCGCACCCTCGGCGAGGACGCGGTCGATCTCGGCCGGGTCGGCCAGCAGCCGGCTCATCTCGGCGTTGACGGGGCCGATGCGCGAGACCGCCAGCTCGGAGAGCGACTTCTTGAAGGCGGAGAACTGGCCGCCGCCGAACTCGGCCAGGACGGCGGACTTGCTCTTGTCGGCGAGCGCCGCGTAGATGCCGACGAGGTTGTCGGCTTCGGGCCGCGACTCCAGCTCGATCTCCGCGGTGGGCAGCGGATGCGGGTCGGTCTTGGCCCGCTGGATCTTCTTGGCAATGCTGTCGGCGTCGTCGGTCATGTTGATGCGCGACATGTCGGAGGGCTCCGACTTCGCCATCTTCTTGGTGCCGTCGCGCAAGGACATGACGCGCGTTGCCGGCCCCATGATCACCGGCTCGGGCAAGGGAAAGAACGTGCCGTCCTCGAACCCGGCCTCGCGGATCGAGGGCCCGAAGTCGTTGTTGAACTTCTGGGCGATGTCGCGGGCAAGCTCGAGGTGCTGCTTTTGGTCCTCGCCGACGGGCACGTGCGTGGCGCGATAGGCCAGGATGTCGGCCGCCATCAGCACGGGATAGGCGTAGAGGCCGACGGAGGCGTTCTCGCGGTCCTTGCCGGCCTTCTCCTTGAACTGGGTCATGCGGTTGAGCCAGCCGAGCCGCGCGACGCAGTTGAAGATCCAGGCAAGCTCGGCGTGCGCGGAGACCTCGCTCTGGTTGAAGAGGATCGAGCGCTTCGGATCGAGGCCGGACGCGATGTATGTTGCGGTCGCCTGACGGATCGCACTCTTCAGCTCGTCGGGGTCCTGCCAGACGGTGATCGCGTGCATGTCGACGACGCAGTAGATGCACTCGTGCGATTTCTGCAGCGCGATCCAGTTGACCATGGCGCCAAGGTAGTTGCCGAGATGCAGGCTCCCCGTCGGCTGCATGCCGGAGAACACGCGCTCCTTGAATGCCATTGTCTTCTTCTCCCTCGATCGGGGCGCGTTATGGCGCGCCCAGGCAAAGCGCGCAAGGTCGCGATGGCGGGATCTACAGCGGCCCGGGCGGAGGCGTCTTGCGGGTCATGAAGCGGCGAAGCTGCTGGAAGTCGAGCGCTCCGGTGCCGAACACCGCGATGACGTAGGCGAGGAAGCCCGCCGAGCAGAGCAGGGTCAGCGCAATGGCGCGGGTCAGCTCACGGGTGGGCGGCTCGAAACGGCTGCCAAGCGCTATGGCGACGACCCACAGCACGATGGACATTATGAGTGTCGCCAAAAGGATGCGCGGCAGCGAGCGCTTCAGCCGCTTGTCGGCAATGAAGTGACCATGCTTCGCCAGCGTCATGTAGAGCAGGCCGGCGTTGAGCCAGCCGCCGAGTGTCGTCGCCACCGCGATGCCGAGGTGCGGCATGAGCCCATAGGCGCGGAACAGGAAGAAAAGTGCGATCGAGCCGATGGTATTGGCGGTGAGGCTGATCGAAGCGTAGATCATCGGCGTACGCGTGTCCTCGCGCGCGAAGTAGGCGGGCGAGAACACCTTGATCAGCACGAAGCTCGGCAGCCCAAGCGCGAAGATCGCGAGTGCGTAGGCGGTGGCCGGCGTGTCGGCGGCGGTGAACGCGCCGCGCTCAAACAGCGCCGACACGATCGGAGTGGGCACGACGGCAAGGGCCGCCGCTGCCGGCAGCGTCAGCAGCATGGCGAACTCGAGCGAGCGGTTCTGGCTGTCCATAACCGCTTCGTGGTTCTCGGCGCGCAGGTGACGCGACACGTCGGGTAGCAACACAACGCCGATGGCGATGCCGACGATGGCGAGCGGCAGCTCATATAGGCGATCGGCGTAGTAGAGATAGGACACCGCGCCGTTCTGCATCGATGCGATCACGGTGCCGATGACGATGTTGAGCTGCGTCACGCCGCCCGCGATCACGCCGGGAATGCCGAGCGCAATCAGGCGGCGCACGCCTTCGCTCATGCGCGGCCAGCGCAGCTTCAGCCAGATGTTGTTACGCCTCAGGCCGTCCATCAACAGCCAGAGCTGCAGGATGCCGGCGACGAACACGCCCCACGCCTGAATAACGCCGGCCATGGGTTCGTTCTGATAGCCGAGCGCCATGCCGACGAACGTTGCCAGCATCATGACGCCGTTCAAGACGATGGAGACCGACGAGCTTTCGACAAACTTGCCAAAGGTGTTGAGCACGCCCGACATCAAGGCGACGAGCGACATGCACAACAGGTACGGCATTGTTATACGCGTCAGCAGCACGGCGAGGTCGAACTTCTCCGGCGTCCCGCTGAAGCCTGGCGCCAGGCCGTACATGAGGAACGGCATCGTGATCTCGGTCACCACCGTGATGGCCAGCAGGATGAACACGAGCCCGGCCATCGCTTCTTCGGCGAACTGGCGCGCTGCCTCACGCCCCTCGCCCTCGAGCTGCTTGGCAAACAGCGGCACGAACGCCGCATTGAAGGCGCCTTCGCCGAACAGGCGACGGAACAGGTTGGGGAACCGGAAGGCGACGAAGAACGCGTCAGCAACCAAGCCGCTGCCGAGGATGGCGGCGATCAGGATATCGCGCAAAAATCCGAACACGCGGCTCAGCAGCGTGAGTCCGCCGACGGTGGCGAAGGAGCGGTAGAGCTTCATGGGCGCTGAGCGGTAGCGGAGCCCTCTCGCAAGAGCAAGGACTTAGCAGGCCTTGCGACGTCTTTCCCCGCAGCGTTGTGCCCGCGTTGACATCGCCACGAGGATCGCCGACAAAATCCAGGTCTTTTGGGGAGGCGCAAGCGCATGTTTCCGCTCGGTGACGACGACTCCCAACGACGCACGGTTCCCTACGTCACCTATGCGCTCATCGCAATCAACGTCCTCATCTTCCTGCTCGAGCTGCAGAACGGCGACGAGTTCATACAGCAGTGGGCGTTCATACCGCACCGCTTTGCCGAGCACCCGGCGGAGCAGATTGCGACGGTGTTCAGCGCCATGTTCATGCACGGGAGCTGGCTGCACCTCGGGGGCAACATGCTCTATCTGTGGATCTTCGGCGACAACGTCGAGGACGAATTCGGGCACGTCAAATACCTGCTGTTCTATCTGTTGGCCGGCATCGCCGCGACGTTCGCGCAGTTCGCCGCCGCGTCCGGCTCGAATGTTCCCAACGTGGGCGCGTCAGGCGCCATCGCCGGCGTGCTCGGCGCCTACATCCTCATGTTTCCCAAGGCGCGCATCAACGTGCTGCTCGGCCGCCAGGTCGTCGCCATGCCAGCGCTGATCGTGCTGGGCTTTTGGATCGTGCTGCAGCTGGTAAGCGGTGTCGGCACGATTGCGACGACGAGCGCGGATGTGGGCGGCGTCGCCTACATGGCGCACGTGGGCGGCTTTGCCGCGGGCTTCCTGATGGCCTTCCTATTCCGCGGCCGCAGCCGCGGCGGTGGCGGCGATCCGCAGATTTCGGCCTGATCAAACCGCTGTGAGCTTAACCCTCTATCAGGCGCTCGCCTTGAACGGGCTGCGCTTTTGCCCGAGAATGTCGGCTGGCCGGGGGGCTAGGGGCATGGGACGAGAGCCATGATTCGCCTGGCTGTGCCGATCATCCTGCTTCTTTTGATGCTGCTCGGCGGCACGTGGGTGCTCGTGGGCTCGCTCGAGGCGCCGGAGGCCACCCGCAAGCCGACGTCCACGAAAGAGCGCCAAGCCGCGGCATCGAAGATCGAGCTGCCTGGCCTCGGTGCCGAGACCCCCGAGCCCGGGCAGGTCGGCGCGCCGAAGGCATCCTTCGACGTCGCGCGCATCGACCCCAAGGGCACCTCGGTCTTCGCCGGCCGCGCCGAGCCAGGGACCAGCGTCACCGTCATGGGCGACGGCAAGGCGCTCGGCACCGCGCAAGCCGACCAGAACGGCGAGTGGTCGCTGGCGACGGAGGAGAAGCTCGCGAGCGCCGATCCCAAGCTCGAATTGAAAACGAAGTCCGCCGCCCAGGTCCAGAAGGAGCGCGAGGAGCAGGCGCGGCTTGCGGCGCTTTCTCCCCAACCGACGCCGATCCCGCCGGAGGCGCGCTCCGCCGGCGCCGTGACCTCGCATCTCCTGAAGGACCTCGAAGGCATGGTGAAGGACGCGCGCACAACTACGCCGCCTCCCGCCGCCGGTGCCGACACGGCGGCGCCCACGAACCTCGCGGCGGCGCCTCCGCCGAGCGAGCCCGGCGTGCACAAGTCCGTCCCCGTGCCGATCACCTTCATCTTCAACGAGCCGACGCTGACGGACGACGGCAGGAGAGCCGCCACGCTGCTGCTCGAGTATCTGCGGCTGAAGCACTTCGCCAAGATCTCGCTCACCGGCCATGCGGACGAGCGCGGCACAGATGAGCTCAACATGACGCTCTCGAAGGAGCGGCTCGATACCGTGGCGCGCCTCCTGAAGGACGGCGGGTTCCAGGGCGAGCTCGAGCTGATCCCCAAAGGCAAGCGCGAGCCCTTCTCCGGCGTCGTGCGCAGCCAGTATTCGCTCGAGGACCTCTACCAGCTCGATCGCCGCGTAGAGCTCGTCATCACCCAATAAGCCGCCGGTGCATCAGGCTTTGGCGGGGAGCTCTGTTGCCGACTTTACCGGCTCGCCCTCGAGCACCTTCTGCAGCTGCTCGCGGATCGCCGCCTGGCGCGGCTCGTGCGTAACCTTCTTGCCCGTGAGGTCGGTAACGTAGAACACGTCGACCGCCTTCTCGCCATATGTGGTGATGTGCGCCGACGTGATGTCGAGGAACAGGTTCGACATGGTGCTCGTCAGCTCATAGAGGAGACCGGCCCGGTCGCGTCCCGCCACCTCGATCACGGTGAACTGATCCGACAGCGCGTTGTTGACGATCACCTCCGGCTCGACCGTGAAGGCCATGATACGCCGCGGCGGCGCGCCGCGCGCGGCCATCAGATCGCGCATCCAAGCATCGCCGCGTAACAGGCGCTCGATCGTGTCGCCGATGCGGCGTCCGCGGCGCAGCTCGTCCTCATCCTCGCGGAACTCGCGGTTCAGCAGGAAGGTATCGAGCGCATAGCCGTCGCGCGTCGTCATGATGTGGGCGCCGGCAATATTGGCGCCCGCTGCCGCGCAGGCGCCAGCGAACAGCGCCAGCAGCCGCGGATGGTTGGGCGCGATCACGGTCAGCTCGGTAACGGCGGTGAAGGCGTCGGTCGTCGTCTCGGTGGCGAGATGCAGGCCTTCCTTCTCCGCCCGCTGCAACAACTTTGCGTGCTCGACCTGGCGCGCGGTGTCGGTGCGCATCCAGTAATCGGGATAGTGGCGATCGACAAAGCGCTCGACCTCGGCTGGAGGCCAATCGGCGAGCTCCCTGCGCAGAGCTTCCTGGGCGTCCGCGACGCGCTGGCTGCGCTTCACCTGCGTATGGCCGCCCGCCACGACCGGCTCGGTCTCGTAATAGAGCGTGCGCAGGAGCTGGCCCTTCCAGCCGTTCCACACGCCAGGTCCGACGGCGCGGATGTCGGCGACGGTGAGCAGCAGCAACAGCTTCAGCCGCTCGGGGCTCTGCACCACGTCGGCGAAATCGCGGATGGTCTTTGGATCGGAAAGGTCGCGGCTCTGCGCGATGCTGCTCATCACTAGGTGCTTCTCGACGAGCCACGCCACCGTCTCCGTCTCGGCCGCACTCAGCCCGAAGCGGGGCCCGAGCTTGCGGGCGACGCGCGCCCCGACGATCGAATGATCCTCCTCCTGGCCCTTGCCGATGTCGTGCAGGAACGCGGCGACGAACAGCGCGCGGCGGTTCTGGATGGTCTTGATGATCTCGGTTGAGAGCGGCAGCTCGCGCGAGGCGCCGCCGCGCTCGATATCGGTCAGCATGCCGATCGTCCGGATCAGATGCTCGTCGACGGTATAGCTGTGGTACATGTTGAACTGCGTCATGGAGACGACGCGCCCGAACTCGGGGACGAAGCGGCCGAGCACCCCGGCTTCGTTCATGCGCCGCAGCGACATCTCGGCGCCGGTTTCACGGCTCAGCAGCTCGACGAAAATGCGGTTCGCCTCCGGGTCGGCGCGCAGCTTGTCGTCGATGAGGCGCAGCGACTGGCGCAGCAGCCGGATCGCGTCCGGGTGCAGGAACGCGTTTGTCTGGCTCGCCTCGGCGAAGAAGCGGATGAGGTTCACCGGATCGCGCTTGAACACGTCCGAGTCGGCGACGTTCAAGCGATCGTTGTCGATGCGGAAATCGGTACGCGTGCGGAGCTGGCGCCGCGCCTTCCAGTTGAGCGGGCGCAACAGCCGGCTCAGGCCCGGCGACGTCTTGAGTTGCTGCATCTCGAGCGCCGAGCACAGGATCGTGGTCAGGTCGCCCACGTCCTTCGCCACGAGGAAATAGTGCTTCATGAAGCGCTCGACCGCGAGCAGGCCGCTGCGGCTGTGGTAGCTGAGCTGCTCGGCGAGCCAGGGTTGCACGTCGAACGAGAGCACCTCCTCGGCGCGGCCGTTGAAGAAGTGCAGGTAGCAGCGGATGGTCCAGAGGAAGTCCTCGCAGCGCCGGAAGGTGGCGACCTCGTCCGGCTTGAAGATGCCGGCGGCAACCGTCGCCGCGCCCACGCCCTGGCCGTAGAGGTATTTCGAGAGCCAGTGCAGCGTGTGCAGATCGCGCAGGCCGCCCTTGCCGTCCTTGATGTTGGGCTCGACCTTGTAGCGGCTCTCGCCAGCGCCCTTATGGCGCGCATCGCGCTCGGCCATCTTGGCGTCGATGAAGCGGCGTGCCGTGCCTTCGACCACCTCGGTGCGGAAGCGCTGCTCGAAGCGGGCGTAGAGCTGCGCGTCGCCGTGGATGAGGCGCGCATCGAGCAGCGAGGTGCGGATCGTGATATCGCTGGTGCCGAGCTTGATGCACTGATCGATCGTGCGCGTCGCGTGCCCGACCTTGAAGCCCAAGTCCCACAGCACGTAGAGCATGTACTCGGCAACGCTCTCGCCCCACGGCGTCTGCTTGTAGGGGAGCAGGAACAACAGATCGATGTCGGAGTAGGGGGCGAGCAGGCCGCGGCCGTAGCCACCCGTCGCGACAATCGCCATGCGCTCGGCGTCGGAGGGATTAGTCGCCCGATAGACGTGGGCGACGGTGTAGTCGTAGAGCACGCGGACGAGTTCATCCTGGAACGTCGAGAGGCCGGCGGCGCAGCGGCGCCCGTTGCCGTCCGCCTCGAGCCCCTTGCGCGCCGCTTCCCGAGCCGCCGCCACTAGCGCCTTCAGGCGAAGGATGAGCGTGGGCCGTGCCTGCGCGGCATCCCCGTGCGCGCGGAAAGCCGCACTCAGCTCCTCGCGCAGCTCGCGCGGGTCGAAGTAGGGAGCCGATCTCTGAATCGCTGTGTCCATTGGGCCTGAATGTAGTGCCGGTTTCGCCGCAGCCTAACTACGTATTCCCTAACTTTCGCGTTCCGGGTCCGAGCTTTCGCGCCGCAGCGATTTGAGCCTGTAGAGGGCATCCAGCGCCGAGCGCGGGGTCATGTCGTCGGGGTTGAGCCCGTCCACGGCCTTGTCCACGGCCGAGGGGCCGCTTGGCACCGGCGGCGCCTGCGCGCGAGTTACCGCAAACAGGGGCAGCTCGTCGAGGGTGTCATTGCGCGCACTCTTCCTTCCATCGGACTTTTCGAGGAGCGCCAGCACTTCGCGCGCGCGGCCGAGCACGGCTGCGGGCAGGCCCGCGAGCTTTGCAACCTGGATGCCGTAGGAGCGGTCGGCGGCGCCCGGTTTCACCTTGTGCAGGAACACGATCTCGTCGTGCCACTCGCGCACGTCCATCGTCACGTTGGCGACGTCGGGCAGGCGGCGGCCGAGCGCCGTCAGCTCGTGATAGTGGGTCGCAAACAGCGTGCGCGCGCCGACCACCTCGTGCAGGAACTCGACCGTCGCCCAGGCGATCGACAGGCCATCGAAGGTCGCGGTGCCGCGGCCGATCTCGTCCAGGATGATGAGCGAGCGACGGCTCGCCTGATTGAGGATGGCGGCCGTCTCGACCATTTCGACCATGAACGTGGAACGTCCGCGCGCGAGATCGTCGGAGGCGCCGACGCGGCTGAACAGGCGATCGACCGCACCGATGGTCGCCGAGCGTGCCGGCACGTAGGAGCCCATCTGCGCCAGCACAACAATCAACGCGTTTTGGCGCAGGAAGGTCGACTTGCCTGCCATGTTGGGGCCGGTGACGAGCCAGATGCGGCCGCCCTCCACTTCCTCCTCGGTGCCCGAGTCGCCGCCCGAGGGCTCCGCGTGCCCCAGGACGCAATCGTTCTCGATGAGGGGACCGGCCTTC
>JRHI01002688.1_pt1 | contig 11804 bp, 12 predicted proteins | sample 215371 | NCBI WGS metagenome assembly JRHI01 (sample SAMN02929681, study PRJNA255918) | sediment metagenome | biome: cave system; feature: Ice Cave; material: Sediment; isolation source: sediment from deep within a dark volcanic ice cave with no known source of... ... | reverse complement strand
GTTCGATCCAGGGCCCGGCCCGCTCACCTTTGTCGTCGGAGCCGGCACGCTCATCAAGGGATTCGAGCAAGGCGTCGTCGGCATGAAGGTCGGCGGCCAGCGCCGGCTGATCATTCCACCGGAGCTGGGATACGGCAGCAACGCCCAGAACGGCATTCCGGCCAACGCCACGCTGGTCTTCGACGTCACACTGACCAGCGTCCAGTAGCTCTCGTGCGCCGTGAAATCCTCACGGCGCTTCGCCGCGGCATCTCCAAGGCAGTGTGACTGTGCGACTGCCCGCCGTAATACAATCCGGTTCGTGAGACATGCGCCCGTCCCGCTCGTCGCGTCGGCGCTGGCGCTTGGCCTCGCCGCGTGCGCGCGCCAGACGCCCCTGGGCCCGCTGATTCCGGCGAGCACCACGATGGTGACCGCATGGCAGATTCCGCAGGATCCCACCAAGGATTCCTCGCTCACCGATCCGAAGCTCGGCGATCAGATCAAATGGGGTTATCGCATCTTCGTCGACACGCCGCATGAAGCGCCGCGCCTGACCGGCGGCGACGTGGCGTGCGTGAACTGCCATCTCAACGCCGGGCAGCGCGAGCGCGCGCTCCCGCTGGTCGGCATTTCCGGCATGTTCCCGGAGTACAACAACCGCGCCGCGCGCCTCATCAGCCTCCAGGATCGCGTCGTCGACTGTTTTCTGAGAAGCGAGAACGCGACCGGGCACGGCACCGACGACCTGCCGTCCACCGGCTCGAAGGAAGTGCTCGCAGTTACCGCGTACCTTTCGTGGCTGTCGCGCGGCTACGCCGTTGGCGCCAACCCCGCGTGGCGCAACAGGAACGCGATCGCGGCCGACAAGCTGATCCCGGTCACCGCACTCGAGACGATCAGGGGCGACGCGATCTACGGGGAGCGGTGTTCGTCGTGCCATGGGCCGGACGGCCAGGGCGTGCAGATCGGCGACAAGAAGGCGGGGCCGCTGTGGGGCGCGGGATCGTGGAACGACGGCGCCGGCGCCGCGCGCGTCTACACGCTGGCCGGCATCATCCGCTACTCGATGCCGTATCTGAGCCCAGGCAGCCTCACCGACGAAGAGGCGCAACAGGTGGCGGCGTTCATCAACTCGAAGCCGCGGCCGAAGTTTCCATTCAAGGCCCGCGACTATCCGGGCGCCAAGGTCCCGGCCGACGCGGTCTATTATCGCGCGCAGAACCCGCCCGAGTAGCGCGGCGGGAGTAGACTAGTCCGCGTGAAGTTCGTCGCGCTGCTGACGGCCGTCATCACCATCGTCGCCTCGGCCGCCGGGGCGCAGTTTCAGCGGCGCGGCGGCGGGCGCTTCGGCGGCGGCATGCGGACCATCGTCAACCCGAGCTACGACGGCGCCTTCATGTTCTGCCGCATCATGTTCCGCAACGCCTCGAACGGCGACGGCGGCGGCTGGTCGGTCGACTGGCCGCAGGCGGACGTGAACCTCTCGTTTCGCTTTTCCGAGCTGACACGCACATCCGTCAGCCGCGACGCCAGCGGCAACTACAACCACGTGGTCATCTCGCTCACCGATGCGGCGCCGCTCTCGCACTGTCCGTTCATCATGATGACCGAGCCGGGCGGCGCGTACTTCGACGATGCCGAGGCGGCGGGGCTGCGGACGTATCTGCAGAAGGGCGGGTTTCTCTGGGCGGACGACTTCTGGGGCGACTACGCGTTCGAGCACTGGATGAACGAGATCCGCAAGGCGCTGCCGTCGAGCGACTACCCGCTGATGGACGTCCCGCTCGAACATCCGCTCTTTCACGTCCTCTATGACGTCAAGGCCGTTCCCCAGATCCCGTCCATCAATTTCTGGTACGGCACCGGCGGCCGCACGTCCGAGCGAGGCGCCGACAGCGCCACCCCGCACGTGCGCGCGATTTCCGACCGCGACGGCCACATCCTGGTCGTGATGACGCACAACACCGACTTCGGCGATGCCTTCGAACGTGAGGGCGACAGCCGCGAATACTTCGAAGCCTTTGCCGGGGGCGGCTACGCGTTCGGCGTCGACACGCTGCTGTACGCGATGACGCATTGACTAGCGCCTCGGATAATTCTTCGTCACGCCCGTGCGGCCGTTGGTGACGGTGAACGATCCGTCGCTTTTGGCACTCACCTTGATCCAATGGCCGTCGGAATCGTCGAGGTTCGCGATGCGATCCTCGGGGGCGTTGCGCGCGCCCCGGGAGGCCGATCGGTGGAGCTGCCACGCGTCCTCGAGCCCGCGGGCCTGCGTCAGTGCCGCCAGCAGTTCAGGAGCGCCCCCCTTCCTGGCGCCGTTGTTGACGATCGCGACGCGCGGCGACAGTGCGGCAAACGTCGCGGGATCGGCGGCGTCCATGCCGCCGTGGTGCGCGACGAGATACAGGTCGGTGGGGCCGATCAGATTGTTCGGGCAAACCAGCGCGGACAACGGCGCGCCGCTCAAGTCGCCGACGTCGACGAACGTGAAGCGGCCGAAACGCAACCGGACGCCGGTCGACCGCGGATTCTCGGTCTTTTCCTGGGCCGGTATCGGCGTCCCGCAGGCGGGGTTCATGCCGCCGGCGCCGGCGATCGGTGTGGTGAGCGTCGCGGCCGCCGAGCTCACCACCACCGCTTCGACGCCCTTCAGCGGAAGCCTGTCGCCGGGCTTCGGGACCAGGTGGCGTCCCTTCGCGCGAACAGCCGCGTAGCGCTCGAACGCCGCCGCCGTGCCGGCGACCCCCGCCTCGGCGTCCGGGCCGGGTGACGCGTGATCGATGAACGTGCGAATCGGCAGCAGCTGCGACAGTTCCACCACGCCGCCGTCGTGGTCGGCGTGGAAGTGCGTGATGAGCAGATTGTCGATCCGGGTCACACCGGCCGCGCGCGCCGCTGCGAGGATTCGGTTCGCGTCACGCGCCCCGCGCGGATCGCCGGGCACGGACATGAACGTGCCGTCGCTCGGAAACCCCGTGTCCACGAGCAGCGACCCTCCCGCCGGCGTCACGATGAGCGTGGACTGACCGCCCTCGACGTCGATGAAGTAGATGTCGAGCGTCGCGCGCGCGGCCATCGCCGGTGCTCCCCCGAACGCCGCCGCCGCCGCAATCGCTGCCACGAGCGCCGTCCAGCGGATCTTCGTCACGATTCCTCCCTCATGAGATGCGGAGATTGATGCGCATCGCGCTTGCGCCTCAACCGGACTCCCTGAAACTGCCCGCGCAGAGCCGCCGGCGCTTGGTGCTGGATCGCCCGACGCGGGCGTTGATACACTCATGCGGATGCCGAGGCTGCCGCGACGCGACGACCTGTTCCAGATTTTTCCCGACCTTCCAAGCCTGCGGCACCGGACCACTGCCGAACAGATGGAAACGATTCAGCGTCAGGTGCAGAACACGCGCGAGCGCGCGGGTCAGAACATCGTCCGCCAGCGAGCCGCAGCCGAGCGCGTCCGCGCCGCGATCGCCGGCCGCCGCCGGTGAGCCTGAAGGCTCGCGCTACACGGATCTGCAAGCGCGCTAGTGCGTGGCGGATACCGAAGCGCCGCAGGCGCGCGGGTCTCCCGAGTCCATTCCCTTCCTGAACCACTCCACACGCTGCGCCGACGATCCGTGCGTGAACCGATCGGGCATCACGCGCCCGGTCGCCATCTTCTGCAGCCGGTCGTCGCCGATGGCTGCCGCGGCGCGCAGCGCTTCTTCCATGTCACCCGGATCGAGCGCGACCTTCCCGGCCGACGCTCGCCCCGGCTGCGACGCGGCACGGCCCCATACGCCGGCGAAGCAGTCGGCCTGCAGCTCCAGCGCGACCGACGCGCTGTTGGGGCCCGGCCGCCGGTCGCTCGACGCTCGATCGTTCAAGCCAAGGAGGTTCTGCACGTGATGACCCACTTCGTGCGTGATGACATACGCCTGCGCGAAGTCGCCCGGCGCGCCCAGCCGCTGCGACAGCTCGTCGAAGAAGCCCAGATCCAGATAGACCCGCCGATCCTCCGGACAGTAGAACGGGCCGGTCGCCGATTGCGCGAAGCCGCACGCCGACTGAATCGAATCGCGGAATAGGGTCACCTTCGTGCGCTGGTAGCGCGATCCGAGCAGCTGGCTCCACGTGTCCTGCGCGTCTTTGGTCACCGCGCCCACCAGGTCCACACGCCGCTCTTCCGCCGGCGAGCTGGCGACTTGTCCGGTGGTCCCTACCGATCGGCTCGGTGCCTGAGACTCCGTGCCCAGCAACGAAAACAGGTTGGTTCCGCTCAGCCAGCTCAGCACGAGCAACACGACAAAGCCCCCAAGCCCCAGGTGAACTGCCCCAAAGCCGGAGCGGCCCCGCTCGTCCTGAATGTCCCCGCGATCGCCAGATGGCCATTGCATGGCGAACACCCGAGCAAAACGAGGGCCGCCCCGGCGCCGTTCGAAACGGAACGAAACTTGATAGCAGACGAGTCGGAGGAGCCATGTTCAAAAAATTGCTCATGAGTTCGGCGATTGCTGGCGTGATCGCGTTGGGAATCCCTACAGGAACGTTTGCCCAGCAGACGACCGGCAAGCAGGACGCGAAAAAGGCGGGTAAGGAAGCGAAGGAGGCGGGCAAGGACGCGGGCGAGGCGACGAAGGACGCTGCCAAAGCCACTGGCAAAGCGACCAAGCACGCGGCGAAGAAGACGGCGAGCGCGACCAAGCACGCCGCGAAAACGGTGAAGCGGAAGTTGACACCCGACACGACCAGCGCACTGTGCAAGGACGGCACGACCCAGACCGGCAAGACGAAGACGACAGCGTGTAACGGTCACGGCGGCGTCGCGGATCGGTAACACTCGGCGACTCGGCGGTCGGCCGCCGTCATTCAGCGCGCATCACGGCGATCGTCTACTTCGCCGTGATGCGAATCCGCGTCCCGCCCTTGGCCTTCGCACCTCTGACACGTCGCGCGCGAGCATATTACGTCGCGCGTGAGCGCGTCACCTCGCGCGAAGGCTCGAGCCGAGCGCGTCACGCCCGCCTCACGACCGCGTCGGATCCGGCGACACGCGTACCATCAGCTTGCCGAAGTTCTTCCCTTGCAGCAGCCCGATGAATGCGGACGGCGCGTTGTCCAGCCCCTCGACGATGTCCTCGCGATACTTGATGCGTCCCGAGACCACCAGCGGCGCGACCTCCTGCAGGAACGCCGGCGCCCGGTCCGCATGGTCGCTGACGATGAACCCCTTGATCGTCGCGCGCTGGACGAGCAGCGGCCGCAGGTTCGGCCCCGCCGGGTTTCCCGTCGCGTTGTATTCCGAGATGATCCCGCACAGCGGAATGCGCGCGCCTTTATTGATCACGCGCAGGACCGCCGCGAACACCGCGCCGCCGACGTTCTCGAAATAGATGTCCACCCCGTTCGGGCACGCGGCCTTCAGCGCCGGCACGAGCTCGTCGGTCTTGTAATTGATGCACGCGTCGAAGCCGAGCTCCTCGACGACGTACCGGCATTTGTCGGCCGATCCGGCAATGCCGACCGCGCGGCACCCTTTGAGCGTCGCGAGCTGGCCGACGACGGCGCCCACCGCGCCCGAGGCAGCCGACACCACCACGGTCTCGCCCGGCTCGGGCTGGCCGATATCCATCAGGCCGACAAACGCGGTCATCCCGGGCATCCCGAGCACCCCAATCGCCGTGGAGATCGGCACCGCCTTCGGATCGAGCGTGCGGAGATCCTTGCCGTTCGATATGCCGTAGGCCTGCCAGCCGTCGTAGCCGGTCACCAAGTCACCCTTCGTGAAGCCGGGGTGGCGCGATTCGACGACCTCGCTCACCGTGTGGCCGCCCATCACCTCACCGATCTTCACCGGCGTGGCGTAGGACGCGGCATCGTTCATGCGGCCGCGCATGTACGGGTCGAGCGAGAGGTAGATGGTCCGGCGCAGGACGTCGCCGTCGCCGGGCGCGGGCACGGGGCCGTCGGCGATCTCGAAGTTGCCGGCGGTCGGCTCGCCGGCGGGGCGCGATTTCAGGCGGACTTGGTGATTCATGGCGCCCATCCTATCAATACTTGACATGTCAACTATTGACAGGTAATATAACTCACATGTCGCTGCAGCACGAGCTCCGCCAGCGCCGCCCGTTCCAGTCGGCCGCGCACGAAGCCGTCGTCGGCCTGATGCGGACGGCGGACCTGGTCCGCCGCCAGATGACAGCCATCGTCGAGCCGCACGGCATCACCCTGCAGCAGTTCAACGTGCTGCGGATTCTACGCGGCGCGGCGGACGAAGGGCTGCCGACGCTGGAAGTCGCGGACCGCATGATCGAACAGACGCCAGGCGTCACACGATTGCTCGATCGCCTGGAAGCCAAGGAGCTCGTCCGGCGGCAGCGCTGCCCCGCAGATCGGCGGCAGCATCTGTGCTGGATTGCCGGAAAAGGGCTCGCGGTGCTGGAGAAGATCGACGCGGTCGCGCCGCGAGCTCACGAAGAATCGTTGAAGGGATTGCGGCAGAAAGATCGCCTGGCATTCATCCGGCTGCTGGATGCGATTCGCGCGGCACATCAGTAGCTTTTTTTGAACCGGGATCGTTCACCTATTCACAATCGAGGTATCAAATGACAACGAGCACCGCCACCGCCACCTCCTCCGCCATCCGCACCTTCGCGATCGACAAGACCCATTCCGAGGTCACCTTCCAGGTGCGCCATCTCGTCACGAAAGTCCGCGGCCGCTTCACCGACTTCAGCGGCACCGTCCAGTTCGGCGAGGCGCAGCCAGAGCAGTCGTCGCTGACCTTCACGATCAACGCCGCCAGCATCGACACCGGCACGCCCGACCGCGACGCGCACCTGCGCAGCGACGACTTCTTCGCGGCCGACACGTACCCGGCGATCACCTTCGCCAGCTCGCGCGTGACGAAGAAGAGCGCCGAGCGGTTCGAGGTCGAGGGCACGCTGACGATCCGCGACACGGCGAAGCGGCTCACGCTGCCCGTCGCCTACCTCGGCGCGGCAGTGGATCCATGGGGCAACGCGCGCGTCGGCTTCGAGACTGAGATCACGATCAACCGCAAGGACTTCGGGCTGAACTGGAACGCGGCGCTCGAAGCCGGCGGCTTCCTGGTCGGCGACGAGGTGAAGATCCGCGTTTCGGTGCAGGCGATCGGCCAGTAACGGCGACCGCGATGTCCCACTGATCGCTCGCCCGCTGCAGGATCCGCGGCTCGTCGTCGACGAGCAGGTAGCCGGCCTTCACCAGGGCGTCGGCCGCCTGCTCGACCTTCGCGAGATAGTCCTCCTGCGAGCGGTAGCGCTCTTCGATCGACCGGCGCGGGTCGTTGGCCGCGGCGCGCGCCTCGGCTGTGGCGGGAAAGAAGATCGACGCGCCGAGCAGCGACGCCAGCTCGCCCGGCGCGCCAATCGCCGGCTTGCGGAAGTTCCATCCCGTGTACGTGGCCACCGGCACCGCGACATCGGGCAACCGGATGCCGGCGCGCTCGTTGCCGTCCTCGTCGACGGCCGGCACGAGAAGCGGGAGCGCCGCGCCCGCGCCGGCGCCGTCCGCGAGATGCGGGTTCGCCACGCGCGCGCCCGCGGTCAGCGTGCGCGGCGACGCGACGCCGGGGATCGCCGGAAACGCGATCGACGCGGCCGGCACGAGCGTGTGGTCCTGCAGCCGGGGATACCGGCTCGCCGGCGGCGCGCCCCCCTCCTTCACCCATTTGTGCATCGCCAAGAGCAGCGCCCGCATGGTCCACCAGTAGTCGACCGGGTTGTCGATCTGCTGGCCGTTGGTGATCGCCGCCGGAAAGCGGCTCGGCGAATGCTGCGTGCCCGCGATGAAATACACGCGCACGTTTTCCGGCAGCTGAAGGTCGCTGGCGCCGTCCGGGGTCGTATGGACGAGCGCCGCAGCGCGGCCGGTCCCCCAGTACTCGACCGGGGTGTTCGTGTAGAAGACCTTCGGCGCGTGCCCCCGCGTCCGCGCATTGTCGAGCAGACCCTCCTGCGCGCCGCTGACCGGATCGCGCAGGCTTGCATCGGCGAAGGGGAACGCGGTGGCGCTGTAGGTGCCGAGGCCGGTCGGCGTCGCCCACCGCTCGTTCAGACTGAGCCGCGCCGCGCCCGCAATGTGCGCCATCACGCCGTCGAACACCTGGCGATCGTGCTCGTCGGTGTTGAAGCCTTCGTACAGGAACCCGCGCAGGAAGCGTCCGCTCTGCGACGAGCCGTAGCCGTAGGCGTAGCGCACCGCCGCCAGCGCATCGGGCTGGTATTTGAGCCACGACGCCGCGTCACGGATGGCGACATAGCCGAGCCCCGCAATCGTCGGGTTGGCCGCGCGATAGCTGACCTCGTAGGTCTTCCCCGGCTCGAAGCCGCGGTCCAGCGTCACGGTGTGGCCGGCGACGCGCCACTGGCGGCGGGGAATCGGCTCGCCGCGGCCGCCGAGCATCTGCGTGCGGACGGTCAGCCGGCTGTCGGGTCCGTTCGGATCGGTCGCGTCGTACGTCGATAAATCGGTGACCGTGAAGTCGTTCGCCCTGGCGCTTGCCGTGAACGTTGCGCGCACCACGCCGGCGATCGACTGGCCGTGATCGGTCGCGATGGGTGCATGAATGCGCATCGTCATCGGCCGATCCTCGAGATCGAATTCCCAGCCGACCCAGACGATCGTGAAGCCGAACCGCATCAGGAAGCGATCGCCGAGATCGTTCTCCGTCGCCGGATCGGGCGAGCCGCCGCGGTTGAAGCCGTTCAGCACGACCTTGTTGCCGCGGTTCAGCACGTCGACCAGCGCCGCGCCGTTGCCGCGCGGCGCCTTCGGCCTCAGGATGTAGAGGTCGGACGAGAACTCGACCCGCCCCGCGGCATTGACCGGCGCCTTGTCGAGATCGACGACCATCCGGTTGCGCGGATCTGTGGGGTCGACTGCGAAGTGGATCGTACCGATGATTTTCTCGTAGCCGGACGTGCCGAGATCGGAACGCCGCGCGATCTCCACTCGAGTGACCTCCGCGCGCGCGACGTTCGCCGAGGCGAGCAGTGCCACCACAGGTAGGAAATGCAAMGCCCGCGACGCTCGCAGAACACGTGGTTGGCTCATAGGGCGCATGGTAGCACCGGAAAAGACAAAAGGCAGGAGCGGCCTCCCGGCCGATCCTGCCTTTTGCCTTGCCAGATCAATGACTGAACGTGTGGACGTAATCAATGAATGATCATGCCCTCCTTTGAGGTCCAGACCGCCTTCGCCTTCCAGTCTGCGGCGAGGATGGTCCAGAGCGCCTGATCGAGATACGCGCCATTCTTCTGGAACGACCTGCGGAGCGGCCCTTCCTGCACCGCGCCCATCTTCCAGAGTGCGCCGTTTCCGCCGCCGCTCACCACCGCAGCTCGTGCCTCCAATCGGTGTCCGCCAACCGTTTCGCATCTGAATTTCAGCAACAGTTCAGCTCCTTCCTGGAACACGCCGGTTTCCCAATAGACCGATCCGAGTGCGAATCGCTGATGGCGCCATCTGGCGCGCCAGGCGTGGCCTCGGCCGGCTTCGTCGGTCCGGCAGCCATCGCGTTCGGCGCTATGCATGTGATGGCGACGAGCGGGACCGAAGCCATGCGCTTCGGTCCCCATACTGCTTTTGCATTAAATGACACAGCGTGGGTTATTATCGAACACATTGTCCTATTAAGTTCTTATACGACACTCGATTCTTGCAACTGGCGAATGAACGGTTCTGCGGCGATAATCATCTGCTCTCTTCATCAAAGGGGACCCGATGACCGTGTTTCGCCCTGCTCTTGTGGTTGCGCTCTTGGCGGCGCCTGTGTTGTCCGGTGTCGTCCGCGGCGGCCAGGAGGCGCCGGCCTACCAGGAGCGCGATTTCCTGACCCGCGTGCGGCGGTTGACGGTCGACGGCAGGCGCGCCGGCGAAGGCTACTGGTCGCCGGACGGGAAGCGGCTCGTGTTCCAGAGCGAGCGCGAACCAGGCAACCCCTTCTATCAGATCTACGTCCTCGACCTCGCCACCGGTGACACCAAGCGCATCTCGACCGGTCTGGGCAAGACCACCTGCGCGTTCTTCCGCCCGGGCGCCGACGAGATCGAGTTCGCGTCCACGCACGCGGATCCCAAGTCGAAGCAGTACCAAGACGAGGAGCTCGCCTTCCGCGCGTCGGGCAAAGAGCGGCGCTACTCGTGGGACTACGACCCCGAGATGGACATCTACAGCTACAGCGAGAAAACGGGCGCGCTGACGCGGCTCACGACCGCCAAAGGTTACGACGCCGAGGGCAGCTACTCCCCCGACGGCCAGTGGATCGTCTTCTCGTCGATGCGCGGCGCCTACGATCACGCGCTCACCGACGCCGAGAAGAAGTCGCTGGGGGACAACCCGAGCAACTTCGCCGAGATCTACATCATGCGCGCCGACGGTACGGGACAGAAGCGGCTCACCAACGTGTTCGGGTACGACGGCGGCCCCTTCTTCACGCAGGACGGCAAGAAGATTGTCTGGCGGCGCTTCGACGAGCAGGGGCTCATCGCCGACGTCTGGACGATGAACCTGGACGGCACCGAGCAGAAGCAGATCACGACGTTCGGTTCCATGAGCTGGGCGCCGTACATGCACCCCTCGGGGGCCTACGTCCTCTTCGCGTCGAACAAGCTCGGGTTCGAGAACTTCGAGCTGTTCATGGTGGACGCGGCAGGAACCAAGGAGCCGGTCCGGGTGACGTACTCACCCGGGTTCGACGGCCTGCCGGTCCCGTCGCCTGATGGCAGGACGCTGGCGTGGACCTCGAGCCGCGCCGGCGGCTCGGCCGGACAGATCTTCCTCGCCCAGTGGAACCACGAAAAAGCACTCGACGCGCTGAAGAACGCGCCGCTCAGAAAACCGGTGAAGAAGTCATGAAGACGGAGATGAAACCGCGGAGCGCACCGGGACCGCGGCGCATCTTTGTCTTTGCGTTCTGTGCGATCTCCGCGATTCCATCTTTCGTCGACGCGCAGGCGTCGAAGACCCGTGCCCACGTCGAGACGCTCGCCTCGCCGCGCCTCGAGGGACGTCTCGCCGGGTCGAACGGCGAACGCCTCGCCAGCGACTACCTGGTGGCCGAGCTGAAACGGATCGGCGCCAAGCCGCTGCCGGGACAACAAGACTTTTTACTGCCCTTCGAGTTCACGGCCGGGACGAAGGATGCCGGATCGACGATCGCGATCGGCAAGGCCCTGTTCGGGAACAATCAGACGCGCGCGCTGTCCTTCTCCGACAACGGCGACGTCAGCGGGCCGGTGGTGTTTGCCGGTTACGGGATCGTGGTGCCCGACGGCCAGGGCTTCGCGTACGACAGCTACGCCACCCTGGACGTGAAGGACAAGATCGTCGTCGTCCTGCGCTATTTTCCCGAGGAGGCCGAGCCGAAGACCAAGGGCATCCTGGCGCGCTACGCCGACCTCCGCTACAAAGCCATGGCCGCCCGGCAGCACGGCGCGAAAGCGCTCGTCGTCGTCACGGGACCAGCGTCGCCCAACGCCGGCGAGCTGGCGCCCATGACCTTCGACACGGCCATCGCAGGATCCGGCATCGTGGCGGTCAGCATGACCGGCGAGGTCGCGAGTGCCCTCTTCGCGGCCGTGCCCGACAAGCCGCTTGCCGCCGCGCAGAAGTCGCTCGACGACGCCAACCCGCACGCGACCGGCTTTGCCGTCCCGGGCATCACGGTCCAGGTCCACGCCGAGGTCGAGCGCGAAAAGCGCACGGGCCACAACGTCGTCGCGTATCTGCCTGCGACCGACGCGACCGCGACGCACCCGAAGCCGTGGGTGGCGCTCGGCGCGCACTACGATCACCTGGGC
>JRHI01002687.1_pt1 | contig 11811 bp, 10 predicted proteins | sample 215371 | NCBI WGS metagenome assembly JRHI01 (sample SAMN02929681, study PRJNA255918) | sediment metagenome | biome: cave system; feature: Ice Cave; material: Sediment; isolation source: sediment from deep within a dark volcanic ice cave with no known source of... ... | reverse complement strand
GTCGCTTGTCCATGCTTCCACACTTACCACTGTAGTACTATAGCCTCTAATAGCAGCTCTTGTATCTCTTGCGCTACTCGCAACCTCACTATATATAATTTTATCTCACACATATGACGAAAGTGCTCAGAAATGGGCATTTGGAGCCGCAGGGTCAATCTTAGGATTTTGGCTAAGCAAGTCAACAAAATAAAGAATGTAATCCTTCAGCTTTCGTTTCCTTATTTATAGATATCGAGCAGGCGAGAAGAGGATGAGGGATAAGGCCCTCTACTGTGTTCCAGTAAGCAACTGCCAGGGTCAGATAGTGTGATAAACGTTTCTAAGAAATGATGACATCTGTTGGCAAATGGGTACAAATGTGCTATCCTTCTCCTATGAAGTTAAGCCAGTATGCCAAACAACAAGGTATCAGCTACCGAACGGCCTTACGCTGGTTCCGGTCTGGTACGATTAAGGGCTATCAAGCGCCCTCTGGAACTATCATTGTCACAGAGGGTGAACAGCCTTCTGCTGAGAAGGTAGCCATTTATGCCCGTGTCTCTTCTGCTGAGCATAAAGAAAACTTGGAACGGCAGGTAGCACGGCTTTCAGACTATTGCGCTGCACGTGGCTATCAGGTAGCGCAAGTGGTCAAAGAGATTGCCTCTGGCGTGAATGATAGCCGCCCGAAGCTGTTGGGGTTACTGCAAGATACCAGCATCACCCGTATCGTGGTAGAACATTGTGACCGCCTTACTCGTTTTGGGTTCCACTATCTGGAAACCTTGCTTGAGGCGCAAGGCCGAACGATTGAAGTGGTCAACGTGGCAGAGAATGATAAAGAGGACTTGATTGCTGATCTGGTAGCTATCGTCTACTCATTCACCGCACGCCTTTACGGGCAAAGGCGAGCCAAACGCAAGACAGAACGGATTGTAGCCGAATTGAAAGCAAAGGAGGATGATAATGCAACCCGTTGAACAGCACATCATCCACAAGGGTGATGCTCGCTATGAGGCGATAGATCAAGCCGCTTTTGCTTCCAAGAACCTGTACAATCTGGCGAACTATCATATGCGCCAGTCCTTCATTCACACGGGCAAGTACATGGAGTATGCAGAAGTCTATCATCTCGTGAAGCAGAACGTCAAGCAAGTTCGCCTTGTGCCACGTCATGGGCATTATGTGGTCGAAGTGGTCTATGAGCAGGAAGGGAAACAGGCTCAGGTGAACCCTGATCTGATTGCGGGTATTGATATTGGATTGAACAACTTAGCCATGCTAACTTCAAACAAGCCAGGATTTACGCCTTTGCTTGTTAACGGGCGTCCGCTCAAGTCAATCAATCAGTATTACAACAAGCGCAAAGCTGATCTGCAAGCGAAACTTGGAACCACTGGCACCACGAACCGTATGGAACGGCTCACCAATAAGCGGACTCGCAAGATTAACCACTACTTGCATACCCACAGTCATCGTATCATTGAGCATCTGGTTGAGGAAGGCATAGGAACGCTGGTCATCGGCAAGAATGCCAATTGGAAGCAAGAGGCACATATGGGGAAACGCACCAATCAGCAATTTGTCCAGATACCTCACGCTCGCTTCATCGACATGCTCACCTACAAAGCTGAATTGGTAGGAATACGGGCGATCTTGCAAGAGGAAAGTCATACCAGCAAATGCAGTTTTCTCGACAACGAGCCAATCTGTCACCAGGAGCAGTACATGGGCAAGCGGGTCAAGCGTGGCTTATTCCGCTCAGCATTAGGCAGACGCATCAATGCCGATGTAAATGGCTCATACAACATCATCCGAAAAGCAATCCCTCATTCCTTCTCAGGAAGGCAAGGGATAGAGGGCGTAGCAGTCCGTCCGGTGGGAACTCCCACATACTGAACAATGCATGGCATTGTTTCAGAGAACTGTACAATAGACGTATATCTCTCGTGGATTTGCACAAAGCGGCAGCGTAGGGATCTAGTCGCAGAACACAGCCTTCAGTGTAACACGACTGAAAAATGACCCGTTTGGCTTTTAAAGAGGAGTATCGCCATGACAACACACGTAGAGAATCTCGCAAAGGTATCTCGTTCGTCAACCACCTCCCTCATCGGAGGCATCTCTTTTGATTGGATCATGATAGCGGCCCTGACCTGGCTGATGACCGGTGGGTATTTAGATGCCTGGGCACATAACCACTTTGCGTTGGATTCGTTCTTTACACCCTGGCATGGCGTCCTGTACTCTGGGTTTCTGGTCGTCGCCATCGTCCTTATTGGCACAATTATTTTCAATCATGCGAAAGGAGCAACCTGGCAACAGGCAGTACCAGCTGGATATGAGCTCTCCGTACTCGGGATATGCGGGTTCGCCATCGGCGGCGTGGCCGATATGTTCTGGCACATTCTCTTTGGCATTGAAGTGAACATCGATGCACAGCTCAGCCCAACCCATTTACTCCTCATGATCTGCTGGGGACTCATCTCCGCGGGACCGTTCCGTGCGGCGTGGAGACGTTCGATGAGACCTGCGCAGCGCAACTGGTTGACGCAACTCACACTCCCCATCTCCCTGCTGCTCTTGCTTTCGGTCTTCTCTCTCATCACGCAGACGGCACATCCATTTACCTCTCTCGCACCGACGACTGTCTTGAAGAGCCAGGAGACTGAGCAATCATTAGCCGTCCTGGGCATCGTCTTCCAGAGCATGGTACTCATCATGCTGATCTTGCTCGCGGTACGGAGATGGCGCATGCCAGTGGGATCTTTTACGTTTGTGTTGACCCTGAATGCCGTTGCTCTGAGCTTTATGCACAACACCTCTATTGTGATCCCAATTGCCGCTATCGCGGGAGTTATCATCGATGTGGTCTATCATTTCTTACAGCCCTCCACGCAGCGGGTAGATCAATTCCGCCTGTTCGCCGCTACGGTCCCGCTGATTATCTTCACGGTGTACTTTCTTGTTCTTTGGATAACCATGGGGATTGTGTGGTCGGTTCACCTGTCGGTCGGGTCTATTATTGTATCGGGTATCGCGGGATGGTTGATCAGTTATGTGATGATCCCTCCAAAGGCGCCCGCCGATCAAACAGGGGATACTACATATTGAAGCGAATACTTCTACAGCAGTAGCTGGCTTTCTTTGGATTTGTACTGATTGGAGCCAGTAGTGGAGCAGGGGGAATGGTCCTCACATCAACCACCTCCTCGATTCCATGCGCCTTCAACAACGCCAAAAACTCTTCAATGGCCCTGGTCGAATGACCAATCGTAAAAATCGTCTTCATCCCTCTATAATACCCTATTCCAAAGCCACCCACACAATTACTGTGCAAGCACTTCACGCGGACGAACAGGCGACAGCGGAGGAGCGTAGCGGGTCAAATAGAAGAAATCTCGTTGTGTAGCAGAGAGATACTCGGTGCCCGTGCCATACATCGCTGGGTTGAGCTTGGTAATAGCCTGTGTACCCCCATTCCTGCTGTAAAGAAAGGCGCGCACCCAGAATGGATTGATGTCTGTCTGCATCGCCATCACCGCACCGGCCGCTTTGAGTGCCTCTCCCAGCGTCAGGGCAGTCAGCGAAGAGCCTGCCGCGTAAATCAGCGTCCCATGCGCCGTTATACCAATGCCAGAACGCCAGGTATAGGCTGCATTCAAGATGGTGCCGCCCCAGGCAGCACCATCTTGCGTCAGCGGATTTATTTTGCCATTATCGATAAGTAATGCGGCATTCTGCCGCCATGCTACCAGGTCGCTATTCCCACTGTTCATACGTGGATCAAAACCCCAGGCCCCGAGAATAATCTGACCGCTCTTCGTTACGGCGATCGTCGCGGCTCCTGGCTGTGGCGGAACATACACTACACCATTTGTTTTCAGACCATATTGCCCATCTGCAAACTTGAAACCACCATTAAAAGCCGCTAACAGCGCATTCCCTTTCTGGTCGTTGGCAGGAATCACGCCCGGACCATTGAATCCTCTGGGTCCGCCAGGTTCGACTGTACCAGCAACCATATGCAGCCTGAAAAAGCGCGTATCAAATTGCAGGAGCGTCACGATGGCATACGGGCGATTCGGATCAGGCCGGATAAAAGCCCTGGCGTCTAACGGTAAATAACCATAGGGTGCGGGAGCCATTCCCTGCGTGGCCCAGACTCCTTCTCCAGCTAGAGTTGGTGTAACCATTGGTGCTATACGGCCAAGTGGCATAGGTGAAAGTGGCGCCGCTTTAGGAGGAGACATAGATGTCGGCAATGGCGCTACCGTACCTACAGTCCACGGCGCTTCGACATGCTGGCCGCTTAAATTATATTGCACCTGCTGTGTTTTGTCGGTAAGTCCCAGGTACCAAGATTCGACCTGTGCCGTGATCGTCGGCCCGAAAACACCCCGCAGAAGATCGGCTGTCCCTGCTCCGGATGCTCCATTCGCCTGGCTCATAAATATCACGGCGATAATCGTGAGAATACTACACACAATGAGCGCTCGCCGCATCAACTTACCACGAGTCAGCTTCGCCCTGGGTTTTTTCTGCTTCCTTCGCTTTTGCTGTTTCTTACATTTTGCCAGCGACCCTGATGACACTGGTTGCACTGGTGTCTCTGGCCATGGCATCGAGGACAGTGGCTGCGGCACAACTGCTGGCGGCACAACCATCATGTTTGATTGTTGTGCCGCCATCGGCATTAACGGCTGCGCATCCTCAGGCGCTGAAGGTCGCCCAAAGGGTTGCTGTGTCTGTAGTAACTTTTGCGTTGGCAATGAGAAACGTGGCTTGATAAGCGAGCCATTCACTTCAACAGGCGAGGGTTGTTGTGGCGCTGCTTCACGCTCTACTGGATGAGTAGTCAGGATCAGAAATTGTCGCTTCTTTTGCGGCAATTGCTCTTCCAATTGCTCTTCCAATTGCTCTTCAAAGAAGGGTATCGCAGGCGCTATAACCCGTGGATCAGCATAGGCCGTGCGAGAATTCGAGCTATTCGAGCTATAAGAAGAACGCTCTTTAAGGTCTGCCATCAACATCCTCCTTAACCTGCGGACTCATCAATCCCCCGTTCTATTTTCAGCATCATAACTGCCAATACGTTCGATTTTCTTGTCGACTTGTCATCTCAGACACAACATGTATGACTGCGCATAGAGTAATCGTGCGCCACAAGCCATAAAAATACCCGTCCCTTCAAGTACCTAGACGAACAAAGTAAGTATTTCTACCGATACCCTCTTTCATAGATGACTTTGGTACCAATAGCAAGCAGAAAAAAATCCTTGCCCCAAAAGACCTAAAAAACACAATCCTTAGAGAGTGATGCTATAATAAGCATATCGTTCAAGCGACTTATTTGATTTGAGATGAGGGGGCTGCTGGAACATGACAAAAAAAATACTCATAATGGATGATGACCCTACAATTGCTGATCTCCTGACAGAAGCATTGGCAGACGAAGGCTATGAAACCTACATGACGACACAAAGTCTGCGCTTCTATGATGCTGTACGCGAACATCAACCAGATCTTATCCTGCTAGACCTGATGATGCCCTACCTGGATGGCCGTGATGAACTCAAACTCATGGCCATGGGCGTGGACCATAAAATTCCTGTCATCGTCGTCACAGCCTTTCTGGCCGCGGGCAACGAAGAAGCCGAGTTTCGCGAGGCGGGCGTCGTCCATATCGTCTACAAACCATTCGACCTGGAGAAACTCCTGGAATTGGTTAAAAACACTATTGGTGAACCGGAGGGCTAAGTCTGACATGAGTGAAGCCATCCGTGTCGCCCTTGATGCTATGGGAGGAGACCGCGCTCCAGGCGAGACCGTACTTGGCGCTGTAGAGGCAGCTCGCGCATATGGTATCGGCGTCTATCTTGTAGGGCAATCAGAGGTCATCCAGGCAGAGCTTGCCAAACACGACACAAACGGTCTTGATTTGCCCATCGAACATACCGACGAAGTTATTCCCATGGACGAGCACAACCCCGCGCGAGCGGTACGCAATAAGAATACTTCGATGGTACGCGCCCTTCAACTCGTCAAAGATGGCCGCGCCATTGGTGCTATCTCAGCTGGCAATAGCGGCGCGATGATGGCCGCGGCAACACTTGTGCTCAAGCGCATCAAAGGGATCGAACGAGGCGCCCTTGGTGGCGTCCTTCCCACCAGAAATGGCGCCTGCATGGTGATCGACCTTGGCGCCAATACAGACTGCCGCCCCGAGTTCCTCCAACAGTTCGCCTTGATGGGCTCCATCTATATGGAGCGTATCATTCATCTTCACTCACCGTCCGTCGGCCTTCTTTCAAACGGCGAAGAGGAAGGCAAGGGCAACCAGCAGGTACAGGAGGCGCACCAGTTACTCAAAGCCAATGCCGCGACGATGGGCATCAACTTCATCGGCAACGTTGAGGGACGCGATATCTTCGACGGCACCGTCAATGTCGTTGTCTGCGACGGTTTCGTCGGCAACGTAGTACTGAAGGTCTCTGAGGGCCTCTCCGCCGCCCTCCTTGGCATGATTCGCGCCGAGATGACTCGTTCGCTTCCCAATAAGCTTGCCGCCGCCGTTCTACGTTCAGATATGCGTAAAATGGGCAAACGCCTGGACTATGCAGAATATGGCGGTTTTCCACTCCTGGGCATCAATGGCTCGGCCATCATCGCCCACGGCCGCTCTAACGCCAGGGCTATCAAAAATGCCCTCCGCGTCGCACGCGAAACCGCTGATTCCGGCGTCGCAACAGCTATCGCCGACGGCCTGGCAAAATTAGGCACAGAAGAAGGCAAACGGGAGGCAGAGGTGTAACGTATAACTCGTCGATTGGTGCGAATAGGACTCCGTTTTCAGGTTGACCGCGAGTGTATGGATTACCCACATCGTACCTCGAACGAGGTCAACCTGGCTTCTCATCCTTTGTCAATAATACCGGGCGAGGTTTCATCACTAATCAGGGGCTGAAATCATCATGGCCACCAGACATTCACGTGTATAGGGTCGACCCTTGCGGTCGACCTGGCACCCTGCTATACTGGGAGCAGAAAAATGTATCAAAGCGTAACAAGGAGTATAATCCTGTATGGGTGAGCAACTAAACCCGAAACGCCCGCCATCATTTGTCCTGGCCCCTATACCTATTGAAGACCAGTACAAACAACCGACAGCACAGCAAACCACCTGGTGGACGCGCTGCGCCAGGTGGCTACACTACTATAGTATTCAAATACGCTGGGATATCGAACGCTGGCTCGCTCGCCGCTCCCACCGCCGCTGGGGCTCCTAGCCCCTCTGGCTCGCTCTCCTTCCCCTACATCTCTTCGTTGATCCTTGGATCAAACACCAGCTCTCCCGTACGTACGATACGCGGTCGTCGTGTCGTGACCGATTGAATAGAGCCAAAACGATTGCGCAACATGCGTAACTGTACTTTACGCTGTTTTGCCTCGATAAATTCATCCGAAAGGCGGCGATAGAGCGACTCCCACTGATCAAGCACCTGCATGCGATCATGCCTGGCGATAATCTCCAGGCTCTTCTGGCTCATCTGCGCCCGCAATGGAGCGTCGTCCAGTAGCTTATCGAGATAGCTCGCCAGTTCATCGCTGTTCCCTGGCTGGAAGACATATCCATTCTCGCCATGATGCACAAGCTCCGGCAGCGCGTATGAGTTGGCCGCGATGACAGGCAAGCCGCAGGCCATCGCCTCCATCGTCGCAAGGCTCTGCAAGTCTGCCTCGGACGGTATCACAAACACCTCTGAAGACCTGCGCAGCGCCAGCAGGTCGGCATCGCATACGTACCCCAGGAACGAGACACGGTCAGCGAGATGCAGCCGCTCTGCCTGCTCACGCAACTCTGCCTCCGCGGGACCAGAGCCAACAAGAGCGATAGAGCCGTTGCCGCTCATTTTCGCGGCTGCATCGAGCAAGACATCAACCCGCTTCTCATCGCTCAGGCGATTGACATGCAGAGCCAGCGGACGATCCAGGGGAAGATTGAATTTCTCACGGATATGGTCATTTCTCTCACCCGGACTATACTTCTTCAGATCAATACCGTTGGAGATAATGCCAGCCGGAGCACGCAATCCATGATCGTATAACAGATTCAGCGCCGTGGCTGTAGGCGCAGTAACATACTCACATCGGTTACAAAATTGCACCAGGTAAGAATAGGTTATATTACTGAAAGGTTTGCTCAGTATTGGATCAGATGAAAGTGAACGGCTCATATTAATCGGCAGATAGTGATTCGTCGCTATCACAGGCTTCCGTAACCCGCCCGCTAGCATCTGAGCAATGTTACCCAGCACGACAGGTGAGTGAATGTGGATGATATGAGGGTCGCTCTTCTTCAAAAGATTGCGTATGGGCACAAAGGGCAGAAAGGGAATACGCAAACCCTCGTAGGTAGGCCAATCAAACGAAGAGAAGCGATAGACGCGTACCTTCTGTTCAAGACGGCGTACATCTCGCGACCCCTGGCTGGGTGCGACAACCCACACCTGGTGCCCACGATCAGCAAAATCGTGGGCAAGCCCATGTGTAACGGTCGGCACACCTCCAACCATTGGCGGATATTGATCAGTGACAATCACTATACGCATTGCTATCGCTCACTTCTATGGTAACCTGTTATTCGCCAGCTTTCTCCTGTGTTCCCTGCTCAGCGGATGCAGGAGTAGTCCCACCAGCTGCAACAGCCTCCTCAGCCGCCACTACCTCGGCGCGTGTAGCGGAAACCTTCGCCACGCCCTCGTTAGGATCGGTAATCAGCGTGAAGTTTGCAGGTAATGACACATTTTCAGCATGCAGGAGCCCATCAATTTCAGTCAATGGTGCCACATCGACCTCGAAATATTCCGGTATATCCCCGGCCTCACATTCGACTTCAATCGCATCCATGAGATGCAGTAACACGCCGCCTTCGTTCTTCACTGCGGGCGCCTCACCAACAAAACGCAGCGCAACTTTCACATTCAAGCGTTCTTTCAAACTCACGCGGAAGAAGTCCACGTGGATTACCTTATCAGTGCGTGGATCACGTTGTACATGACGGATAAGTGCCGTTTGCTTGCCAGTACCATCAGGCAATGTAAGCGTAATAATACCCTTAGCCCCGTGCGAACGCCGTAAACGCTCAAAGGACACCTCGTCTATTTGCATAGTCTGTGATGCTTCTTTATGCCCAAAGATATTCGCGGGAATAATCCCCGCCTTGCGCAGGCGTTTCGTCGCCTTGCCAGTAATCTCCCGCTGGGAAACTTCCAATTCTACTTTTTCTGCCATAATTGTTCCTCTCTAACGAATATATCACCCTTAAACTATTGATGCCCCGCACCTGGGCTATTGATGCCCTGCCGTGTCGCTCCCTGCACCTGCACCCTGGCGCCAATCAATAGCGCCCCTACTTTTTGAAGAAAGCCAGCAACGCCTCTGTTTCCATTGTATTCAATACATCACTGGCACTCAACCAACCTTTGCGAGCAATGCCTATACCATACCGTATAACATCGAATCCGGCAAGCACATGAGCGTCAGAATTGATAGGTATCTTCATACCCCTGTCACGCGCTCGTTTGACAAGCCGCCAATCCATGTCCAGCCGCGCAGGATGCGCGTTGATCTCAATACACACCCCATGCTCGATAGCTGCATCGATCACCGCCTCCATATCCAGCGTATATCCCGCCCTGCCAAGCAAAATTCGCCCCGTAGGATGCCCAATAATATCAACATAGGGATTTGCGATTGCGCGTATCATCCGCTGTGTCTGTTCTGCTGGCGACAAATTGAAATTACTATGAATCGAAGCCACCACAAAATCAAGTTCCGCCAGCACATCGTCCGCGTAATCAAGTACCCCATCCTTAAGGATATCACACTCCGTTCCTTTAAGGATATGGAGACGACCGGCAAACTCTTCATTTAGTCGATCGATCTCCTCGTGTTGGAGGCGCAATCTGTCTTCCGTCAACCCACCCGCGTATGCAGCCGCCTTACTATGGTCCGACATTCCCAGGTACTGGTACCCGCGTGCCATGCACTCCTCGGCCATTTCGCGAATAGTATTCTGCCCATCGCTCCAGGTAGAATGTACATGCAGCATACCGCGCAGATCGCTCTGCTGCACCAGTTTCGGCAGCGTGCCATGGACCGCAGCCTCTATCTCTCCCATGTCTTCGCGTAGTTCAGGCTCAATATATTCCATGCCGAGCGCGGCATAAATATCGGTCTCATTCGTACACGGGACAGGCTCCAGGTTTGGTTCTTTCCCCTTAAAAAGTCCATAATCGTTAATGGTCATGTTCATACTGAGCGCGCGCCGCCGCAGAGCAATATGGTGCTCCTTGGAACCACTAAAGTGGTGCAGTGTGTTGGGGAACTGGCCATCTTTGACCACGCGCAGATCCATAGCGATACCGCTGCCCAGGATAACGCTTGACTTTGTCTCACCTTTTCCCGTGATAGCCTGGATGGAGGGCTGCTTTGTGAAAAAATCCATGATCCTGCCCCGCGCATCATCACCAGCCTCATCGGCAACGCTCGCCACCATATCGATGTCTTTGATCGTCTCCCTCCGCCTGCGCAGGCTCCCCGCCACCTGCAGGCGCACGATCTCCGGCAGCGTCACCAGCGCGTCATGAATCCTCTCGGCCTCCTCCTCCGCCACTGGATACTGAAAACGCCCAGCATGGTGCGCGAGAAACGCGATACCCTGCAGGATGTTATCCTGCGTCTTTTTCCCAAAACCAGGCAGGTGTGCCACCTTATCCTCGTGACAGGCCAGCTCCAATTCAGCAATACTCGTGACATGCAGCTGGTCGTAAATGGCATTGATTTTTTTCGGACCTACCCCCTGGATGCGCAACATCTCAAGCTTGACAGGAGGAGTACTTGCTCGCAGCTCATCGTAAAAAGCCAGGTGCCCTGTGTTCACTAATTCTTCGACGCGCTTGACAATAGTTGAACCTATCCCAGGTGTCCCCTTAAGCTTGCCCGAGCGCGTGATTTGCTCGATATCGCCATCAAGGGCATTGATAGCCCGCGCGGCATTTTCGTAAGCGCGCGCCTCGAACGGGTTGCTATCCTGCTTCAAAGCCAGCAGTACCGCAACCTCTTCAAAAATGGCGGCAATTTGATTCTTATCCATACAACGCAGCCAATCTATCCTTGTTCATCACGCATGCCTGACGCAAGCCCATTACCGCTCAACGCGTGACTAACTGATGCGCATATCAAAAAATTCAGGTGGGTGTGAAGTCACTTCAAAGGGATTGCGTCCCTTCAGGTCGCGATTGAGATACCTCTTGCAATCGAAATGCACCAGCAGCCAGCAGTACAACTCCGTTGTCACGAATACAGCATCCCACGGCTTCTCCGTTCCCATATCCAGCAGCTTGTTACAAACGAAGCAGCGTCCCAGCCCGTTTGCAACTGCTCGCTCGAACCACTGGTAGACAAACTGGTGAAAATCATCCAGGTTCATCATATCCAGGCTGGACTCTGGATAGCCGAAAAGCACCGGGTCGGGGCATTCTCGAAAATCTTCATACGCGCGGCTCAGCGCAATGATGGGTGCCTTCACCGCCACCTTGATCTCATCGTGTTCCGGTTCTTCAGCCGCCGTCACCACATCTTGTAACAGCAAGCCTTCACGCGCAAACCAGCTTAACAGTTCATTTCTCATAGCTATCTTGTTTTGCTCATCATAAACGTGGTTATTACTGTATCATCTTGTGAGAGGGGCGTCAACGTGTGGCTTCACTGTGAATGATGTTTTGATATAAGGATAAGCACATCCATAGAAGCTTCAGAAAAGGT
>JRHI01002686.1_pt1 | contig 11812 bp, 12 predicted proteins | sample 215371 | NCBI WGS metagenome assembly JRHI01 (sample SAMN02929681, study PRJNA255918) | sediment metagenome | biome: cave system; feature: Ice Cave; material: Sediment; isolation source: sediment from deep within a dark volcanic ice cave with no known source of... ... | reverse complement strand
GCGAGTGGATGTACCACTACCAGATCGGCTCGTTGGAGGAAGAGCCCGCGATCCTCGCGCGCCGCCTCCGCCAGCGCGGCCTCGACCGCGCCGCACTGATCTTCGACAACTCGCCGGTCGGTCGTCGGTACGCCGAGTTCTTCGACGACGCCCGTACGAGCTTCGGCCTCGACCTGACCGGGAGCACCGCGATCTCGCCGCTGTCGCAGGACGTGACCGCCATCGCCGAACGGCTCCGTGACACCGATCCCGCCGCGCTCGTGTACCTCGGCCTCGGTGTCGCGTCACGTGCGGTCGCGCTCGCCCTCGCTGCGCTCGAGTGGAAGGTGCCCGTCGTCGCCAACTCGTCCCTCATGTTCGGCTACGCACGACCCGACTGGCGCGACGGGTGGAGGGGTTGGGAGTACATCGACGGCGTCGCCGACGACAACACGACACGCGCCGCGCTCGCGGCGAAGTCGAAACGCACCGCCGCCGGGCCCGTCGGCTGCGGCGCGTACGACATGGGACGGCTGCTCGGCGAGGGCATCGCCCGCGCCCATCACCTGACCCGCGCCGGCGTCAAGGAAGGCCTCGAACGGGTCAAGCAGCTCCCCGCGACGAGTGGCGTCGAAGGCACCACGATGGGCTTCGGCAACTACGACCATGCCGCCCTCAAGGGCGACTACCTGGTGCTGCGCGAGTGGCGCGACGGCCGGACGGTGCAGGTCACGGGTTGACGCAGGCTGCGGCGGGCCGCGCCGGGCTCACACGCCGGCCCGGGCTCGGTCGACCGTCTGCTTCCCCACGTCGCGCGCCTTGTCGATCATCCCCGCGGCGGCGCCCACGATGAGGTTGCCGGGCGGGGTATCGGGAGAACGGGGGTGCGGCCGCGTGGGCGCGACCTTCTTGGCCTGCGCAAGACGCGCGCCGAGCTCGTTGAGCGACGCCCGGTCCATGCTCTTGCGGACCTTGGGGAACATGTCCCGCTCTTCTTCCTTCACGTGGTGACGGACGTTCTCCATCATCACGGTGACCTTGGCGTCGAAGCGCTCGTCGTCGGGCGACAGGTCCTCGAGGTCGGCGAGGAGCCACTTCACGATGTTGTGCTCCTCGAGCGCCTCGAGCACCTCCGGCGTCTCGTCGGGAACCCAACTCCGCACGCTCGGATAGAAGACCTGCTCCTCGATGGCGGCATGGATCGACAGCTCTCGGACGATCTTGTCGACGATCGAGCGCTTCGCCTTCTTCCCGCGGGGACCCGTGCTCTCGAACCTCTTGAAGAGCTCCTCGACGGTTCGATGGTCGTTCTTCAACAGCGTGATCGCGTCCATGAGTCCTCTCCGGATCGGGGTGGCCATCGGTGGTTACCCAACCCGCGGCGAAGCAAACGTCCGGGCCCGCGCGCTCCCGCGTTTGTGACTGACACCGGCGTCATGCAAGGGTCTCCGCGTCGAAGGGCCGGAGGGAGTCGAGTGGCCGGAGGGAACCGTGGATCGCGTACGCATCGGGATCGTCGGCGTGGGCAACATCGCACCACTGAACGTCGCCGGATACCTCGAGCATGATCGCTGCGACGTCGTCGCGCTGTGCGACCCACGCCGCGAAAAGGCCGAGCGGAAGGCGCGGGAGTGGGACGTGCCGAAGGTCTACACCGGCCTCGACGCCCTCCTCGCCGACGACGAGATCGACGCGGTCGAGATCCTCACGCCCACGAACCTCCACCACGACCACGTCATCGCGGCCGCGCGCGCGGGCAAGCACATCTCCTGCCAGAAGCCGATGGCGAACTCCGTCGCGCAGGCCCGCTCGATGCTCGCCGCGGCAGAGGAGGCCGGCGTGGTCTTCCGGGTCGGCGAGTGCTTCTTCCACTATCCACCGCTCATGAAGGCGCGCGAGTTGATCGCCGAGGGGGCGATCGGCACGCCGACCGTCATCCGGATCAAGACCGTTGTGGCCAACACCAGCACGACGTTCCAGGACTCGCTCGAGCCCGAGGGATACATCTGGCGCTTCAACGAGGAGAGCCCGGGCGGTCACCTCTTCGACGACATCGTGCACAAGTACGCGACCGCGCTGTGGCTCGTACCGGAGCACGTTCGCAGCGTGCAGGCGATCGTCCGTCGTGGTCCGCTGTTCTTCGAGGCGCCCACCGCCGCGATCTGGGAGTACGAGCGCGACGACCTCCTCGGCATGATGGAGGTGAGCTACGCGCCGAACCAGAAGATCCGCAGTCGCTACTACGGGGCCGACGAGTTCTTCGAGATCCAGGGCACCGACGGGTTCATCTGGGTGACGAGGGCGACCGGCGAGATGCTGGACCTTCCGCCCGTGATGCTCTACAGGCCGGACGGGTCGACCGTGGGGTTCGGCAACCTCGACGCCAACTGGCTGCGCGGCTTCGTCGACTCGTCGAAGCACTTCGTCGACTCGCTGCTCGACGGCACCGTTCCGGACATGACGGGCGAGATGGCGGTCCGGGTGCTGCAACTGTGCTTCGCCGTGTACCAGGCCTCGAACACCCGGGGACCGGTCGACCCGGACACGATCGACGGCGCCGCGTCGCCGCCGTGGTGGCCGAAGGACGCCGACACGCTCCTCGAGGAGGCAATGGAGATCGGCCGGGCCCAGGGCCGTATCGAGCCGGCGGACGGACCCGGGGACCACCGATAACTGTCACAGGCTCGTGTGATGCTGGAAGGGACAGATCCCAAGCGTGTAGTTTCACGCGTGTGATTCTCCGGGAGGTCCCGATGATGACCGAAGCCGCACCCTATGTCCGGTTCGAGCCGTGCGCAGCCTATGAGGGCGACGCCGCGTCCTCGTTCGGTTGCTGTGCGGTCTGCGGATGGCTCTCCGACGACCACGAGGCGCACGCTCGGGCCGTCGTGGCCCGGCTCCCCGTCCGCCGCACCCTCGAACGCCGGGCCTCGTAGCAGTCAGGCCGAGCGTCGCGAGCCGGTCGCCTTCTTGGCCGGCTTCTTCGCCGCCGTCGCCTTCTTGGCCGCGGCCTTCTCGACCGGTGCCCGCTTCTTCTCCGTCGCCCGTGCCGTCCCCGCGCCGGCCGCGTCCGCGCTCCCGGTCTTCGCCAGGCTGGCCTCGAGCGCGGCCATGAGGTCGAGCACCTTGGCCGGTGCCTCGGCGGCCGGCTCGGCCACGATGTCCTCGCCCGCGGCCTTGCGCTCGATGAGGTCGAGCAGCTGCTCGCGGTATTCGTCGTGGTACTTCCCCGGCTCGAACGACCCGGACAGCGCCTCCACGAGCTGGCGGGCCATCTGCAGCTCGCGCTCGTTCACCGTGACGTCGTCGCCCGGGACTCCTTCGAGGCTGTCGATGTCGACGACCTCGTCGGCGTAGCGCATGGTCTCGACGCACAGCACGCCGTCGACCGGCCGGATGGCCACGAGGTGCTCCTTGGAACGGATGACGATCCGGCCCACGGCCACCTTCTGCAGGCCGGTCATCGCCTCGACGAGGAGGCGGTAGGGCTTCGCCGCGTTCTTGTCGGGGATCACGTAGTACGGCTGCTCGAAGTAGACGGGATCGATGTCGGCAAGGTCGACGAAGTCTTCGATCTCGATCGTGTGCGTCGCGGTCGGGGCAAACGACTTGAGCTCGTCGGCGTCGACGATGACGTAGTTGCCCTTCCGGATCTCGTAGCCCTTGACGATCCGGTCGTACGGCACCTCTTCACCGCTCTGCTCCGACACCCGCTTGTACCGGATGCGGGCCCCGGTCCCCTCTTCGATCTGATTGAAGCTGACGTCGCGTGAGCGCGTCGCCGTCGTCAGCTTCACGGGCACGGTCACGAGCCCGAAGCTGATCGAACCGCTCCACACTGCACTCGGCACTGCGATACCTCCCGTCTGGGGCCACCCAGCGTCCGCTCCACTGGTCGACTTCGCTGCGGCCTCCCGGGCTGCGCTCCGTCTCTCTCCAGGTTCGCAGGTCGGGGTGCCCGAGTGCACGCAGGAACAGCAACTCCTCGTGACCCGCGTGCGCGACGAGGCTCGACCGGTGCTCCACCGGGGCGACTCGGTGAGAGAAGAGCGCTCTGACCTGCACCCGCGGCCCGCAGCAGCTAGGCGATGTCCTCGGGGCCGGGCGAGCACGCTTGGTGGTACCAGGCATCCGCCGTCGGCGTCCGGGTGCCGGTGAGCCAATCGGTCGTGATGTAGACCACGCGCCGGTCGTCGTCGGTGAGCTCGTTGCCACACCCCGGACAGGTTCCGCGTTGGCTCATGTCTGCGCTATCGGCGGGTGACCGACCCAACGTGAGCTGCATACCCGCTCGCGGCCCGGAATTCTTCGGACCCGCGGCCTGCGGCGCCGCCCGGACGAGGCTCCGAGGGCTCGTGATCCACGCTGTTCTCCGGTGAGCCGTGTCCGAGTCTGATCTTCCACACCTTCTCCAACCATCCGGAGGACCGGCCCGACCGCACGTGCGTCGATGGGGCCGCCCCGTTGGCGGTGACCTCAGCCCGCCGTGGTGCGGTGCATCTCGAGCACGCGGCCCGGGTTGAGGCACGGCAGGATCGGCAGCCGGTCCGGGTAGGCGAGGTAGGAGCCCTGTCCGTAGCTCAGTTCGAGACCGCGGAGGGTTTCGAGCTCCTCGCGGGTCTCGATGCCTTCGACGACGACGGTCGCGTCGATCTCACGCCCGAATGTGACGAGCGAAGCCGCGAGCGCGCGTCGGGCGGAGTCGGTATCGATGCCGCGCGTGATCGCCACATCGATCTTGATGATGTCGGGGCGAACTCTGAGGATGTGCCGCAGGCTCGCGAACGCTGAGCCGGCATCGTCGACGGCAATGCGTACGCCCTGCGACCGCAGCCCCGTGATCGTCCGTTGGAGCGCCTCGTAATCGTCGACTTGGCTGTGCTCGGTGAGCTCGACGACGAGCCGGCTGTTGGCGACCCGTTCGAGCAGCTCAGTGGCGTCGGGCGAGCACAACGTCTCGGGAGAGATGTTCATGGCGAGGTATGCCTGCGGGGGGACGCGGTGCAGCTGAGCGAGAGCAAGCTTGACTGCGAGAAGCTCGAGCTCGACCTTGAGACCGACCGCGGCTGCCTCCGCGAACCAGAGGCCCGGCGGACGTGCTGGTGTGGCCGAGAAGCGTGCCAGTGCTTCGATGCCGACGAATTTGCCGGTTGCGAGCTCCACGATCGGTTGGAACACCATCGAAAGTGCCCGGGTGTCGAGGACATGTTCGATGCGTGCGAGGCGCTGCGACCGCATGGCTTCTTGTCGGCGTGCAGCCCGACCCGCTGAAGAGCCGAGCGGAACATGCCCGTCCCCGTCTCGTTCACTTCAGGCCGTCAACGCATCGGTCGTGGTGTGTACCGCGGTGATGGGCTGTCCCCCGCCGTGCCGTTTCGACTCGTACATCGCGGCGTCGGCGGTGGCGACGAGCGCTTCCGCCGCTCGTGCCGGGAATTGCCAGCAGTCAGGCGCGCGGCGTCGCCAGGCCACGCCGACGCTCGCACGCAGCGGGACCCGTACGTCGGCAAGCGTGATGTGGTCCCGGAGCGTGGCGGCGATGCGTTCGCCGACGGTGAAGGCTTCGTCGAGCGACGCCACCTTCGGACAGACGACGAGGAACTCGTCGCCGCCGATCCGCCCGACGACGTCGACGGCGCGGACCGTGTTGCGCAGGCGGTGCGCGACGATCTTCAGGAGGCCGTCGCCGGTGGCGTGTCCGAGCCCGTCGTTCACCGACTTGAACCCGTCGAGATCGACGAAGACGAGGGCCAGACCATCGCACTCGTCCTGGCTGCGAAGGCAATCTTCCAAGGTCGACATGACCGCGGCGCGGTTGTAGCAGCCGGTCAGTGCGTCGAAGGTTGCCCGGTGCTCCAGCTCGGCGCGCATGCGTGCGCTCTCGGTCACGTCGGTCACGCAGACGATCGCTCCGGTCACGGCGCCCGCATCGTCGGTCAAGGCACGCAGCGTCATCGCGCAACATCGCTCCTCGTCGGGAGCGGCGACTCGCACGTCGAGATCCGCGTCGCGCCCGTCGGACAGCACGCCGTCGAGGGAGCGCTCGAGAAGGCGGCGATCCTCGGCGACGATCGTCGAGAGCTGATCGACACGGCTGAGGACACTCAGCCCGAAAATCGCGAAGAGTCGGCTGTTCGCATACACGATCGATCGATCGCGGTCGACTTGGAACAGCCCGATCGGCAGCGCCTCGGACATCCGGTGGAGCAACTGTTCCCTGGCCCGCAGTGCCTCCTGCGCGGCCATCTCGTCGGAGATGTCGACCATCTCGGCGAGCACGTGGCCATGCCGGCCGTCGTCGAGCATGTTGCGGTTCGTGATCTCCATCCAGACCCACGAACCATCGCGGTGCTGATGCCGTCCCCTCCAGCGATGCTCGCCTCCGGGTGTGGCGAGCATCTCCATCCAGTTCTCGATGGCGCGGTCGCGGTCGTCCGGGTGGATGAACTCGAGCGAGCGGCGATCCACCATCTCCGGATCGGTCCAGCCCAGGATCTTCGTCGTCGCGTCGTCGATGTCGAGGATGACGGCCAGCTCGTTCTTCCGGACGCGGCACACCCGGGGGGGGATCCGCGCCGCCTCCCACAGCGACGACGTGCCGTCACCTCCGGCCTCGAGGAGGACCACCGCCACGTACACGCCGTGAGAGTGGCGCGCGTCCACGAAGAACACGGTCGCGAATCCCGACTCCGCAGCCAGACGGACACCCGCGCGAGCGAGGCCGACGCGACGGGCCTGTTCCCAGCTGGTGATGATGACGACCCGGTCGGCCGGAACGACCAGGTCGAGGGCCGAACGCGCGTCGAGGACGGGATGTTCGCCCACCGGGACCGACGCCGGCATCGCAACGAAGAGCCCGTCGGCGCCGATCGCCGCGACCGGCGCGTCGGGATGGTCCGCGAGCAGCTGGTCGAGGACCGAATCGAGGGTGCCCTTCTCCATCGGCTGGTCGTCGGGCATGTGGTGTTCGTCGGCCACGCAAGCGTCCGCTTGAGGCATCGTGAACGGAAAGCGCGTGCGTCGGGGGCGCACGGTGGGGTGAAACTGCAGAGGTAGCGTTCGGCGGTGGGACGGGTGAGCACACGCGTCGGCGAGATCGGCGCCGAACACGGGCGGGCGGCCGGTGCCGGAGGTTGAGATTGCCGGTCGGAGACTGAGCCTCACCAACCTCGACAAGGTGCTGTACCCGGAAGCAGGGTTCACGAAGGCGCAGGTCATCGACTACTACGCGCGGATCGCGCCGTGGATGCTCCCCCACCTCGAAGGGCGCGCCCTCACGCTGGTGCGCTGCCCGAACGGCGTCGAAGGCGAGCGGTTCTTCGAGAAGCGCTGTCCGCCCCATCATCCCGACTGGATCCCGGAGGTGGGCGAGCTGCACTCCTGTGAGGCGCACGAGCTGCCGACCGTCGTGTGGCTGGCCAACCTGGCCGCGCTCGAGCTCCACACCCTCCAGGCCCGTGCCGACCAGCCCGACCGGCCAACCGCGATCGTGTTCGACCTCGATCCCGGCCCGCCCGCCGGCATCGTCGACTGCTGCCGCGTCGCCCTCGACCTGCGCGGGCTGCTCGGCGACCTCGGGTTGCAGGCGGTCGTGAAGACGTCGGGCTCGAAGGGACTCCATCTGTCGGTGCCGCTCCACACACCGGCAATGTCGGACCAGACGAAGGCCCTGGCCCACACGCTCGGGCGCATCCTCGCGAAGCGCGACCCGAAACGTGTCGTGACGGAGATGCGCAAAGATCTGCGACCCGGACGGGTCTTCGTCGACTGGAGCCAGAACGACGAGCACAAGACGACCGTTGCCCCCTACTCGTTGCGGATCCGGCCGTGCCCAACAGTCTCGGCTCCGGTGACGTGGGACGAGGTCGAAGCCACACTCGATGCCGGAGACCCGGACCAGTTGACCTTCGACACACGTGACGTGCTCGAGCGCGTGGAGCGTGACGGCGACCCATACGCCGAGAACCTCCAATTGGTGCAGGCTCTTCCCTCGCTACCCGGCGATGCGTGAAGGCGCTGGTTTAGCCTCCTGCCGTGGAGCTCGAAGGCAAGGTCGCGCTCGTCACCGGAGCGAGCCGCGGCGTGGGAGCGGCGACCGCGATCGCGCTCGCAGCAGCCGGCGCGCGGGTCGCGTGCGCGGCGCGCGCCACCGACCGCGCGCCGGTTGCCCTTCCCGGGACGATCGACGAGACGGTCAGACGCATCACCGCCGCGAAGGGCGAAGCGGTCGCGGTGCCGACCAACCTCGCGGTCGAGAGCGACGTGGAGGCCATGGTAGCGACGGTGATCGATCGCTTCGGGCGGCTCGACGTGCTCGTGAACAATGCCGCGATCACGTTTCCCGGCGATCTCGCGTTGCCGATGAAGCGCTACGACCTCATCATGGCGGTCGACCTGCGCGCACCACTCGTCGCGATGCGGGCTGCCGCTCCCGGGATGTGCGAACGAGGTGAAGGGGCGATCGTCAACGTGTCGTCGCTCGCCGCGCTCAACTACTTCCCGGGGCAGATGGCGTACGGCATGGCGAAGGCCGCGCTCGAGCACCTCACGATGTCGGCTGCGGCACAGCTCCGCCCGTTCGGGGTCGCCGTCAACACGTTCCGCATCGACGTGCCCGTCGCCTCAGAAGGGTTCCTCGCCGCGATGCCCGACGTCGACCACTCCGACTGGGAGCCGCCCGAGGTCGCGGCTGAGGGCATCGTGTGGATGCTGCGCCAGGCGCCGCACTACACGGGTCACAACGCCGGGATGGCGAAGCTGCGGGCCGAGCACGGGATCATGGGCTCGCGCGCCGAGCGCAAGCACGTGACCTCGGCGACGTTCACCCGCGAATCCCCGCTCGAGCGCTGACGCACCCGCGGCCGCTCACGCCGGGCCGAGGTCCTGGATGTAGATCCGGACGCGACCGATGAGGCCGTCGTCGGTGAGCTCGAAGACGAGGGCCTCGGGTGTGACCTTGGGGGCGCCGTTCACCTCCACCGTCTCGGTCAGCTCCGCGACCGCGCGGCGCCCGTCGGCGCTGTACGTGACGGCGGCCACGTCCATCGCGTAGCCGGGGAGTCTCGGCATCAGCTCCGACAGGAACGACACGTACTCCGGTTTCGACGAGTAGGTGTCGCCGTACGGCCCGGTGCGGACGACGTCGTCGGCGAGACATCCGGCCAAGGTCTCCCAGTCGTGATCGGTGATCGCCTGCAGATAGCGCCGTACGACGTCGGTCACAGGTTGATGCTACGAGCCGTGCACGCGCCGTGATCGCGGGGGCGGTCCGGTACCGTGCCGTTCATGCGCGTCCTGTCGGAGTCCATCGGGCTCGAGGTCGCGGTGCAGGGCCTCACGCACGCCTACGGCGACGACGGCAACCGACTCGTGGTCCTGGATCACCTCGACCTCACCCTCCAGCCCGCCGACTACCTCGCGGTCACGGGCCGTTCGGGTGCGGGCAAGAGCACGCTGCTCGCCGTGCTGGGCGGCCTCGAACGGCCGCAATCGGGCCGCGTCGTCGTCGGCGGCATCGACCTGGGCGACCTCGACGGCGACGCGCTCGCGTCGTACCGCCGGGACGTGGTCGGCTTCGTGTTCCAGAACTACGGCCTCCTCGGAAACCTCACCGCGCTCGAGAACATCGAGCTCGCGATGACGTTCACCGGCCTGCGCGGCACGCGCCGGCGCAGTCGGGCCCGCTCGTTGCTCGACGCCGTCGGTCTCGGCGACCGCGCCGGCCACCGCCCCAATGCGCTGAGTGGAGGCGAGGCGCAACGCGTCGCGATCGCCCGCGCGCTGGCGAACCGGCCCCGCCTCGTGCTGGCCGACGAGCCCACCGGCAACCTCGACGAGGAGAGCGGCCAGCGCGTGCTGAGCCTGCTCGAAGTCCTTCCGGGCGAGTACGGCTGCACCCTGGTGGTGGTCACCCATAACCACGCCGTCGCCGCGCGCGCCGCACGCCGCTGCGTGCTCGACCACGGGAGGCTGGTCCCCGTCCCATGAGCTGGGGCGACGCCTGTCGTATGGCGACGCGCAGCATCGCCCGGCGTCTTGGGCGCGCCGTCCTCACGGTGCTCGCCGTCACGCTCGCCGCCGCCTTGCTGTCGGCACTGCTGATCGTGGCCGGCGCGGCACGGACCCGCGTGCTGAGCCAACTCTCGAAGGGCGGTCCGCTCGCGGGCATCCAGGTTGCGGCGGCATCGCCCGATCCCGGTCAGCTCGACACCGACAACCCGCGCCCGGGTGCGGCCCGCGTCCTCGATGCTCCTGCGGTCGGCCGCATCCGCGCCCTCCCCGGTGTGCGGTCGGTCGTGCCACTGATCTCGACCCCCGTGCGCGTCGTTCCCCCCGTGCCCCCCTACACCGGCCCGAACGCCGCCCAGGCCGCCGCGCCGGCACCGTTCACCGAGCTGTTGACCGGGTTCGACACGGCCAAGGCCGGCCAGCTGCCCATCACCGTCGTCTCCGGGCGTCTCCCGGCGCCGCGCTCGCTCGTCGAGGTCGCGGTCACCGAGGCCTACATACGCCGGCTCCAGCTCCCGAAGACCCAGGCGTCGCGCGTCGTCGGTACCGAGGTGGAGCTCGGCGCGCCTCGAGCGTTCCCAGCCGACGATCGCATTCGCGGTCGCTGGACCCGCGGCCTCATCGTCGGCGTCGTCGCCCAGGGCACCGCGTCGGGTGACGTGATCGCGCCGATCGAGCAGGTGCGCGTCGCACAAGCCTGGACGATGGCCGGCGGCGTGATCGACAGCGGCCAGACCTCGCCATACAGCGGGTTGTTCGTCGTCGCGAACGGTATCGGTCGCGTCGGGGAAGTGCGCGCGGCCATCACCCGCGTCGGCTACTCCACCAGCGCGCCGGAGAACCTGATCGCGACCGTCGAGCGGTACCTCCATGTCGTCGAGATCGTGCTCAGCGGCATCGGCCTCATCGCGCTCGTCATTGCCGCGCTCGGCATCACCAACGCCTTGCTCGCCGCGGTACGCGAGCGGCGACACGAGATCGGCGTGCTGAAAGCGATCGGCGCCCGCGACCGCGACGTACGCCGCATCTTCCTCATCGAGGCCACGCTGCTCGGGTTGGCCGGGGGTGCGCTCGGTACCGCGATCGGGTTCGCGGTGTCGGAGCTCATGGCGTCGATCGTGAACCACTACCTCACGCAGCAGGGCCTGTCCGCGGTCCACGTCGGTACCCCGGTTGCAGTGCTGGTCGCCGGCGTGGCCGGCTCGGCGTTGCTCGCGCTCGTGGCGGGCACGGTCCCGGCGCAGCGTGCAGCCCGCCTTCCCGCCCGACAGGCCATGGGAGAGACATGAGACGCCGACGGCTTCCCGCTCGTGGAATGGCGCTGGTCGCGGTGGCCGTGCTGGCGATGGGCGCGTGCACTCGCGGGCGTCCGCGGACCCTCCCCCACACCGGTTCGGGACCCCCGCTCAGCTACGTCGCCCTCGGCGGTGCTGATGTGGTCGGCGACGGCACCGGGGATGCGCTTCGGGACGCGTGGCCACAAGTACTGTTCCGCACGGCGCTGCCGCGGAACGCGACGTTCGTCAACTTCGGGTCCACCGGCGCGACCATCCAGGACGTCCTCGACCACCAGGTACCGCCAGCCGTTGCGCTCCGTCCCAGCCTCGTGACGATCTCCGTCTCCGACGATCTGTTCCGCGGTACGCCGCCGACGACCTTCGAGTCCACACTGCGCGCCGTGGTGCAGCAGCTCCGACGCGACGCCGCGACCCGAGTGTTCGTCGGCAACATCGGTCTGTTCGACCAGCGTCCGGGATACCGCGCGTGTCTCACGACCGGATCGATCGTCGGGACGAGTTGCATCCTCCCGCAACCCGTACCCGAC
>JRHI01002685.1_pt1 | contig 11813 bp, 13 predicted proteins | sample 215371 | NCBI WGS metagenome assembly JRHI01 (sample SAMN02929681, study PRJNA255918) | sediment metagenome | biome: cave system; feature: Ice Cave; material: Sediment; isolation source: sediment from deep within a dark volcanic ice cave with no known source of... ... | reverse complement strand
GGCAACCAGTTGAATCTGTTCGAGAGTTAGCCAGACAGTAGTGACGCGCACACTCATCTGCGTGGTGTCGGACGCGGCGACCGGGCGCTACCCCGAGCTCGACATCCACCTGCGTTTCGCCCTCAAGCAGGGCTGGACCGAGGACGAGCTGACCGAGGTTCTCCTGCACCTGACCGGCTATGTCGGCGTGCCGATCATCCGCGAGGCGATGCTGGTGGCCTCGGAGGTATTCACGAAGGTGAAGGCCGAGCGCGGCAGCAAGGGATAGCACGGGATGGCACGGATGAAATTCGGACTGAGCACGGTGACGCGCGGCGTCTTCTCAAGCCGCGAGAACTACATGGCCGTCGCCAAGGCGGCCGAGCGCGCGGCCTTTGATTTCCTCTCGGTCAGCGACCATCTGATCGTGCCGGAGAAGCTGCGGACGCATTATCCCTATACCGCCAGCGGCGTGTTCGCTGCTGCGGAGCACGGCCACTGCTTGGATCAGCTGGCGACCATCGCCTTCCTCGCCGGCTGCACCGAGCGCCTGCGTTTGCTGACGTCGGTGCTGGTGGTCCCGCACCGGCCGGCGATGTTGACCGCGAAGATGCTGGCAACCATCGACGTGCTCGCCAACGGCAGGCTCATCATCGGTGCCGGTGCGGGCTGGATGAAGGAGGAATTCACGCTTCTGGGTGCGCCCTTCGAGGAGCGCGGCAAGGTCACCGACGAGTTCCTCGAAGCCTTCCGCGAGCTGTGGACCAAGGACGCTCCCTCCTACCGCGGCGAGCACGTGAGTTTCTCCGACGTGCTGTTCTATCCCAAGCCTCTGCAGAAGCCGCACCCGCCGATCTGGGTTGGCGGCGAGAGCCCGGCCGCGCTGCGGCGCGCGGCGAGGCTCGGCGATGCCTGGTATCCGGGCAACAACAGCCAGACGAAGCCGCTCGACACGCCGGCACGCCTCGGCGCCGGCATCGCCGAGGTGAAACGCATGGCGCTGTCCGCCGGGCGCGATCCCGCCACCCTCGGTTTCGCCCTCCTCGTACAGGATTTCTTCGAGTGGGCGCCGCACAAGACCCAGGACGGTTCGGCCCGTCGCATGTTCACGGGCGCTTCGGCTGATATGGCGGCCGATGCTGCGGCGCTGGAGGCGCTCGGCGTCGACCACGTCGCGCTGAGGCTGGGGGGCGCATCCGCCGCGGAGGCGGTCGAGCGCATCGACCGCTTCGGCCGCGAGGTGATCGGGCGAAGCAAGTGACGGCATTGCGGAGCGCGGGCGGGAGGAAGTTACATGAGCACAGGGGTCGGTCTGCGTGAGGTGGGGTATTTCGACTGCGCCGGCGGCGGGCAGGTCGTCGTGGTGGGCGGCATCGCCTACATCGGCCACATGCGCAGCCCTCACGGCACATCCATCATCGACGTGCGCGATCCCAAGAACTGCCGGGAGCTGGCCAAAATCGCCATGCCACCCGGCACGCATTCGCACAAGGTGCGGGTGGCGAATGGCCTGATGGTCGTCAATCACGAGATCAACAACGCCGACAGCAGCCCCGTGCCCGCCGATTTCCGTGGCGGCATCGGCATCTACGACGTCTCGACGCCGGCCAGGCCCCGCGAGATCACCCGCTGGAAGACCGAAGGCAAGGGCGTGCACCGCTTCGATTTCGACGGCCGCCACGTCTACATGTCGCCGACGCTCGAGGGCTACGTCGGCACCATCATGATGATCATGGACCTGAAGGATCCGGTCCGCCCGCAGGAAACGGGGCGCTGGTGGATGCCGGGCCAATGGACCGCCGGCGGCGAGCAGCCGAGCTGGCCCGAGACGGCGCACCGCTGCCATCATCCGCTGCGGCTCGGCAACCGCCTCTACACCAGCTACTGGCTCGCCGGTTTCGTCATCCTCGACATCGAGGACATGGCTAAGCCGAAGCTCGTCTGTGGCCTCGACTGGTCGCCGCCATTCGCGTGCCCCACCCACACGGCGCTGCCGCTGCCCTTCGACATCCGCGGCCGCCGCTACCTGGTCGTCGCCGACGAGGACGTGCAGCGCAAGGATGCGGAGGTCGCCGCCTTCATGTGGATGGTCGACATCACGGACGAGCGCCACCCCGCGCCGGTCGGCAGCTTCCAGGTGGAAGGCATCGAGGGAGAGCCGCAGCCGACCATGACCGCCTGCCATCAACCGTGCGAGAAGGTGACCGGCACGGAGATCCCGTTCGCCTGGTTCGCCCACGGGCTGCGCATGATCGACGTGAAGGACCCGCACCGCCCCCGCGAGGTCGCGCACTTCATGCCCGACGTGCCGCAAGGCACCGACCGCGTGTCGAGCAACGACGTCACGGTGGACGATCGTGGGCTCATCTATCTCATTGACCGCCGGCGCGGGCTGACGATCGTCGAGCGGCTATGATCGGGGAGATTGCCAGATGACCGATGGTTGGGCCGAGATCGAGCGCCACTATGGCCGCGGCGGGCTGCTCGACCGCATCCTCGCCGCCCTGAAGGAGGCGGGCAAGGACATCGACCATCTGACGATCGACGACCTGGCACCCATCGACGAACTCCACTCCCGCCGCCGTCTAGCGACCAAGGAGCTGGCCGAGATGCTGGCACCCAAGCCGGGCGAGCGTCTGCTCGATATCGGCTCGGGGCTCGGCGGGCCGGCGCGCTACCTGGCCAAGGTCTGCGGTTGCCAGGTCACCGGGATCGACCTGACGGCGGAGTTCGTGGCCGTGGCCATCGAGCTCGCGCGCCGCGCCGGCCTCGCCGGACAGGTCGAATTCAAGCAGGCATCGGCGCTGAACTTGCCGTTTGCCGACGGCAGCTTCGACCTGGCCTGGTCGCAGAACGTGGCCATGAACATTGCCGACCGGCCGCGATATTACGCCGAGATGCGCCGCGCGCTCAGGCCCGGCGGACGGCTGGCGATCCAGGATGTGGCGCAGGGGCCGGCAGGCGCGCCGCACTACCCCGTGATGTGGGCCGACACCCCGGCGACGAGCTTCCTGCGCACACCGGAGGAGACGCGAGCGCTGCTGGAGGCCGCGCGCTTCAAGGTCATGACCTGGCAGGACAACACGGACGCCGCGATCGCCGAGGCAGAGGCCGAGCGCATCCGCGCGGCGGCGAGCGGCGGCGGGCGACCGATCCTGGGCGTCCATCTCGTGGTGGGCCAGAGCTTCTGGGACAAAGCACGCAACGGCAATCGCAGCATGCGCGAGAACCGCATCCGGTTGATCAACGCCGTACTCCGCCGCGATTGAGGCCCGCTCGTCGCGTGCAACGTGCACGCCGCCTTCAACGCCAACATGTGAGCTCATCGCATCAGGCTCGGCAGCCACAGCGAGATGGCGGGGAAGGCAATGAGAATTGCCAGCCGCACCACATCGGCGACCATGAACGGCAGCACGCCATGGAAAAGCGTGCGCGTCGGCACGTGGGGCAGGAGCGCGTTCAGCACGAACAGGTTCATGCCGACAGGCGGGCTGATGAGGCCGATCTCCACCACCACCACGATCAGGATGCCGAACCAGATCGGGTCGAAGCCCAGATGCACGACGAGGGGAAAGAACACCGGCACCGTCAGCAGGATCATGGAGAGCTCCTCCATCGCCGTGCCGAGGATCACGTAGATCGCACAGATCGCCGTCACCACCATGATCGGCGACAGGTCGAGCGTGGTGACGAGGTTCTTCAAATCGCCGGGCATCGACGTGTAATTTACGAACTCGGCGAACATCAGGGCGCCGGTCAGGATGGCGAACAGCATCGCGGTCGTACGCGCCGACTCGACGAGCGAGTCGAGCAGCGAGCGCCAGGTCAGCACCCGCCGGGTCAAGGCGAAGCACAGCGCCCCGAAGGCACCCATGCCGGCCCCTTCGGTGGCGGTGAAAACGCCGCCGTAGATGCCTCCCATCACGACGATGAAAAGCAGGGCGACCGCCCAGACATCCTTGAGAGCACGCAGGCGCTGCCCCCAGCTCGAGCGCTCGCCGCGCGGGCCGGAGGCCGGGTCCGTCCACACGATCCACTGCACGGCAAAGCACAGGAGCAGGGTGGCGAGGAGGCCCGGCAGGATGCCCGCCGCGAACAGCTTGCCGATGTTTGTCTCCGTCATCACGCCGTAGATCACCATGATCGTCGACGGCGGAATGAGGATGCCGAGCGTTCCCCCGCCGGCGATGGCTCCCGTCGACAGGCGGTCCGAGTAGCCGAGCTCCTTCATGGCCGGATAGGCGACCTTGGCCATAGTGGCGGCGGTGGCGATCGAGGACCCGCAGATGGCGCCGAAGCCGGCGCAGGCGACCACCGTCGCCATGGCGAGCCCGCCGCGCAGGTGGCCGATGAAGGTGTAGGCGGCGCGGAACAGCTCCTGCGACATGCCGGCCCGCGTCACCAGGTTTCCCATCAGGATGAAGAGCGGCACCACGGAGAGCGTGTAGTTGCGGCCCGTCTCGTAGACCTTGGTCTCGACCATCGCCAGGGCGGGAGCAAAGTTCCAGTCGCGCAGATAGGCGACGCCGACAAAGCCCACGACGCCCATGGAGATGGCGATCGGGATACGCAGCAGCGCCAGCACCATCATGAGCCCGAGGCCGATCAGGGCTTCCGTCATGTGGTGGTGACCTTGTCCGGGTCGAAGCGCGGCGCCGCGTCGGGCCGCCCCGGCAGCAATACCTTCACCAGGTGGACAACGCCGGTGATCGCAACCATCGCCGCCATGAAGTAGACGAACGGCCCTACGGGCAAGCGCAGCACTTCCGTAGTGTCACCGTAAGCCGCGATCTTGCCGGCCTTGACCCACACCCGCCAGGCGAGCCCTAGGATGATGAGGCCGCAGACGAGATCGACCAGCCGGCGCAGCAAATCGCGTCCCCGTGTGCGCAGGAGCATGTCGATGAAGTCGAGCGTGACGTGCTCGTCACTGCGCGAGGCGAGCGGCAGGCCCGCGAAGATGAGCGCCAGAAGCAGGAGCTCGGTGATCTCGAAGGCGCCGCGCAACGGCCAATTGAAGATGTAGCGGCCGATCACGTCGGCCGTCGTCAGCATCATCAGGCCGAAGAGCAGCACCGCGGCAGCGGCCCCGAGCGCGCGATCGAGCCAGGCTCCAGCCTCGAAGCGGTTCGATGCCACGGTGAGCCCGTCAGTTGCCGGCCGCCACGCGCTTGACCTCCTCGCGGAACTCGGCAAGCACCTTGGCCCCGTCGATACCCTTGGCGGTGGCCGATTGCACCCACTTCTCCTCGATGACCTTTGCCCTTTCCTGCACGCCCTTGATGAGCTCGGGCGAGGCTTCGGTGATCTGGATGCCGACCCTCTTCATCTCCTCCAGCGCCGCGCGATCGGCGGCATCCCAGGCCTTGCCGGCGAGGCGCGCCAGGGCTTCGCCGGAGACCGAGGTGATGGCGTCCTGATCCTGCTTGGACAGCTTGTTCCACTTGTCCTCGTTCATGAAGAAACCGAACGCGGAGCCATAGAAGCCGCCCGGAAAGAGGGTGGCGTACTTGACGACCGAGCCGAGCTTGAAGGAGTTGATCGACTCGAGCGGGAAGAATGTGCCGTCGGCGACGCCGGAGCTCAGCAACTCGTAGGATTCCGGTGCCGGCTTGACGAAGGCCGAGGCGCCGAGCGCACGCGCCATTTCCTCGGAAATGCCGCCGCCGGAGCGGATCTTCATGCCGGCGAGGTCTTCCACCTTGGTGATCGGCCGCTTGGTGTTGAACATCTGCCCCGGCCCGTGCGTGAAGACGGCGAGCAGCTTGACGCCCTTGTACTCGCCGACCTGGTTCAGATACTTCCAATGGATGCGCGAGTAGGCGACGGAATTGATCTCGCCCGTGGCGCCGCCACCCGGCAGCTCGGGCAACAGAGGCAGCACGTGGCGGGCCGGCGTGTAGCTGGCCGTGACGTAAGAGACATCCACGAGGCCGTCCTTGACGGCGTCGAATGTGCCGGGAGGCGCCGACGGGGCCTTGGGCAGCATCTGGAACTTGACGCGGCCGTCCGTGGCCTTCTCCACCTGCTGGGCCCAGACGGCCAGGACGTCCTTGGTCAGAAGATGCGAGGGCGACACCCAACTCGACATGGTCATCGTCGTTTGGGCGTTGGCGGTGCTCGGCCAGGCGGCGAGCAGGGCACCCGCGCCAAAAAGCGCAGCGGCAGTAAAACGGAGCATTGAACTCTCCCAACAATTTCTTCCGGCTCATCGGGCCATCATGCCTGGGCACCGTCAAGCCCTATTCGAGGCAGGTTGGCAAAAAGCCTTGCAGTTCCCAGTGCGAACCTTGGCGGCCCATGCGAGCATTGCAGTTGGATCGGCTCGAGGCACCACAAACTTCAGTTCGAGGACAGAGGAGGAAGGGATGCAAATCTCATTCAAGGGCAAGCACGTGGTAGTCGCCGGGGGCAGCCGGGGAATCGGCCGCTCGATCGCGTTGGCGTTCGCCGACGCGGGCGCGGCGGTCTCGATCTGCGCGCGCGGTCGTGCAGCGCTCGACAAGACGTCGGCCGAGATCGTGGGGCGCGGTGTCAAGGCGCACGCGGGCGTATGCGACCTGGCCGACAAGGGTGACATCGCCGCCTACATCGCGGCGGCTGCCGATTCCCTTGGCGGCATAGACGTTCTGGTCAACAACGCGTCCGGGTTTGGCGGCACAGATGACGAGGCCAGCTGGGCCAGGAGCATCGACATCGACGTCATGGCAACGGTGCGTGCCTCGCACGCCGCCATTCCATTCATCGATAAGGCCGGCGGCGGTGCTATTCTGAACATCTCCTCGATCTCGGGCTATCGCGCGAGCTCGCGTACGGCACCCTATGCGGCCGTGAAAGCGGCGGTGATCAATTACACCATGTCGCAGGCGCTGATACTGGCTCCGAAGAAGATCCGCGTGAATGCCATCGCACCCGGCTCGATCGAGTTTCCGGGCGGAATATGGGACGAGAGGAAAAAATCCAACCCGCAACTCTACAACGCGATCCTGCGCTCGATCCCCTGGGGCCGGCTCGGCGCTCCCGAGGAGATCGCGAATGCAGCGTTGTTCCTGTGCAGCGACGCGGCGTCGTGGGTGACTGGGCAGACGTTGTCGGTCGATGGCGGGCAGACGCTCAGCTGAGCCGAGCACTGCATGGGGCGGGGTGGGCGTCGTATTGTCCGCTCTGGCCATCTACTCCCGCAGCCAGTCGACGACACCAGAGTGCGTTACCGCGCCCTCGCGTGCAGGCCCGACCAGCCGCGCGTACTTCTCCAGCACCCCGGCGAGACGTTCCGTCGGGCGCGGCACATGGGCGGCGCGGCGCGCGGCAAGCTCGGCTTCGCCGATCATCAGATCGATGGTGCGCGCCACGCAGTCGATGCGCACGGGATCGCCGTCGCGGGCGAGCGCGATCGGGCCGCCGAGAGCCGCCTCCGGGCCCACGTAGCCCACCATCATGCCGCGCGTGGCACCCGAGAAGCGGCCATCGGTGACGAGGGCGATCCTTTCGCCCATGCCCTGCCCGTAGATCAGCGCCGTGACGCCCAGCATCTCGCGCATGCCGGGCCCGCCCTTCGGCCCCTCGTTGCGGATGATCAGTACGTCGCCTTCTCGGTACGCGCGCGCCGAGACGGCTGCGAAGCAAGCCTCCTCGCCGTCGAAGACGCGGGCCCGGCCTTGGAAGGTGAGCGACTCGAGGCCGGCGATCTTGATCAGCGCGCCGTCGGGCGCGAGGTTGCCGCGCAGCACGACAAGGCCGCCCGTCGCCTGCAATGGCTGCGAGGTCGGCCGCACGATCTCGCCGTCGGGGCCCGTGTGCCCCGCGAGCCGCTCCGCGAGCGTCTTGCCAGAAAGCGTCAAGGCATCGCCGTGCAGGAAGCCGCCGTCGAGCAGCGCCTTCAGCACGGCATCGGTGCCGCCGGCGCGGTGCAGGTCGATGGCTAGGTAGCGCCCGCCCGGCTGCAGGTCGGCGATCAGCGGCGTGCGGGCGAATACCTCGGCCACATCGTCGAGCGTGAAGCGGAGGCCGGCCTCGTGCGCGATCGCCGGGAGATGCAGGCCGGCATTGGTGGAGCCGCCGGTCGCCGCCACCGCGGCGGCCGCGTTCTCGAGCGACTTACGGGTGACGAGGTCGCGCGGCAGGGGGCCTCCGTCCCGCAGGATCTCCGTCGCCCGCCGGCCGGCGCGGCGCGAGAGAGCCAGACGCTCGGAATAGACCGCGGGCAGCATCGCCGACCCCGGCAGTGCGAGTCCTAGGGCCTCCGACACCATCGCCATGGTGTTGGCCGTGAACTGGCCGGGGCAGGATCCGACCGTCGGCGCGCAGGCGCGCTCCAGGTCCCGCAGCTCGGCCTCGCGCATGGTGCCGGCAAGTACCGAGCCCACGCCCTCATAGGCCGTGAGCACGGTCACGTCGCGTCCGCGCCAGTGACCGGGCAGCATGGCGCCGCCGTAGACGAACACGCTCGGGCAATTGAGCCGCACCATCGCCATCATGATGCCGGGCAGCGTCTTGTCGCAGCCGGCGAAGCCGACCAGCGCATCGTAGGCGTGGCCGCGCATGACGGCTTCGATGGAGTCGGCGATGATCTCGCGCGATACGAGGCTGAGGCGCATGCCCTTATGGTTCATCGACACGCCATCGGAAACCGAGATGGTCGTGAACGGCACGGGCACCGCGCCGCCGGCCGCCACGCCCAGCCGAGCCGCGTCCGCCTGCGGCCTGAGCGACATCGAGCACGGCGTGTTTTCGCCGTGCGTGCTGACGATGCCCACCATCGGCTTGCCGAGATCGTCGTCGTCGAGACCGGTCGCGCGCAGGAAGGCGCGGTGCGGCGTGCGGTCGAGGCCGTCGATGGCGATGCGCGAGCGGTTCCGGCCCTTGGTTCCCATGGGCCGCCAGCCTAAAGCATGGGCCCAGACCCGTCATCCCAAACTCCAGCCGTCATCCCGGAAGCCGGAGCGGGGCGCGGTTGCGGCAAATGGTGGAGTTTGGGACGACCGGTGAGTTACGGTCGACCATCGATGGAGTACCGCCCTGGACCGAAGGCGAAGAACGCCAGCAGCCCGCCGGCGATGGCGAGGTCCTTCTCGAAATGGAGGACCTGGTTGCGGTCTGCAAAGTTGAGGTGGAACATCACCGCCGTCACGATGCAGAAAATTGCCAGGGCCAGTGCGGCACATCGCGCCTGCCAGCCGACGGCGATGAGAAGTCCGCCGCCCAGCTCGATGGCGATCGCAGCCGGCAGCAGCAGCGCCGGCACGGAGAACCGCTCCATGTAGGCAACCGCCGGGCCGTAACCTCGGATCTTGCTCCAGCCCTCCAGGAGGAAGAGCGCGGCGAGCAGCAGACGCCCGACGAGCGCAGCTGCCGCTCTTACGGTTTCACTGTTCATGTCGAGCCCCGGTGTCCAATTCCAGGGGGTCAGTTAGTCTTGCGCGTGCTGGCTTGCGCAAGGGCCTTCTGCAGGTCCTCGAGCTCCTCGCAACCCTGCGGGCAGAGCTTCTGCAGCAGCACCACGTTCTCGCGCGCCTTGGCCAGCTCGCCGGTCTGGACGTAGAGCTCGCCCAGATACTCGAGCGCGCCCTTGTGCTCGGGATCGAAGTCGAGCGCCTTCTTGTAGAAGGTGTTGGCCGTCTCGAGGTCGCCGCTCTTGCGCAGGCTGAAGCCCAACAGGTTGTAGACGTCGGCGTGTTGCACGCCCTTGTCGATCATGCCGTTGAGGTCGGCGATCGCCGCATTCCAGTCCTTGGCCTTGACCTTCGCGCGCACGGCCGAGAGATCGGGTGCTTCCTTGGTCGTGGGGGTGTCCACGGCCTTCACGGCCGAGACAAGACCTCCCAGCACGCAGACTCCCAGGAGGGCAATTCCGAAGGCGCGGGCAAGTGTCGAGGTGCTCATGATCGTCTCCTTGGTCTGTGTTTTTCCGAAGCGGCACCGGGAGCGTCGCCACTGGGACAACGCCCCCGCCCAGCTACGTCACGCCTTCACTGAGGTGAAGGCGTATCCGCTGCCGTCCTTGGCGAACGAGCCGGCACCAGGGAACGGGAAATGGGCTCCGCAGATCATCATCTTGTCGGCGATCACGCGATCGATGAGCTTGCGCCGCGACTCCACCGCGAGCGAGCCGTCCTGATCGTAGGCACCCTGCCACTCCGGATGCGGGGCGAGCAGCGCCGGCACGTAGGCCGTATCGTTGGAGACCATCAGCTGTTGGCTGCCGCTGCTGACATGGAACGCCGCGTGGCCCGGCGTGTGGCCGGGCGCGTTGACGAGGCGGATGCCTGGGGCAACTTCCTGCTCGCCTTCGATCAGCTTGAAATTCTTCCAGCCCGGAAACGCGGCGTTGATGCGCGTGCCGAGCGGCTTCCTGGGCTCGGGCAGCTTCTCGACCCGGCCAGGCTCCGTCCACCATTTGAACTCGGTGGCGCTGACGATCAGCTCGGCGTTGGGGAACGTGGGCGCATTGGTGCCCTTCTGCATTAAGCCGAAGATGTGATCGGGGTGGAAATGGGAAATGAGGATGGTGCCGATCTTGGCCGGATCGATGCCGGCGGCCTGCATGTTGGCGGCGAACTTGCCGGCCGTCGACTGCCACTGCCCGCCCGAGCCCGAGTCGATCATGGTCAACCTGTCTCCGACTTTCAGGACGACCACAGTGAGCGGGATCGACACGAAGTCGGTCGTCAGCCCGGCCTTGCCCAGGGCTTCCTTCGTGTCCTCCACGGAGGCGTTCTTGATGAAGGCCGGGTCGTGGGGTTTCTCCCAGATGCCGTCATAGAGGGCCGTGACCTCGACGGTACCTACCTTGTACCTGTGAAAGCCCTTGGCGGGGTCGGGCGTCATCTGCGCGTGGGCCGGACTGACGAAGGCGAGCCGCTTGTCGAGCCCGAGGGCGGTGGCGAAGGCTGCCGAGACGACGAAATGGCGACGCGAGAGATTGAGCATTGAGGTGCGACCCCGTTGGGCCCACACGGTGGTCTACTCGGCAGTGCTTCGCTTTATTCCCGCATTGCGAGCGTTTGGCCCGGCTTTGAGGTCGCCTCAACCAAACGTGATCTCTCGGGAATAAAAGCACCCGGTCGGGGGTATTATCTCCATGAGGGGCACAACTGCCCCCTTGCAACGAGATATCGTTCTTGAGCTCCCTGCTGCGATTCGAGCCCCTGGCATTGCCGTGCATGGAGGCGGCGTTCAACCTGGCCTTCTGGCTCGTGCGCTCGCGGCCCGATGCGGAGGATGTCGTGCAGGAGGCCTACCTGCGCGCCTTCCGCGCTTTCGACAGCTTCCGCGGCGACGACATCCGCCCTTGGCTGCTCGCCATCGTGCGCAATACCGCATACCGGTGGCTCAGCAACCGCCGCCGCTCGGGGACCGTCATCTCCCTCGAGGAAGCCTTTGCGGATGGCGGCGGCGAGGGCGCCGGCGCAAAACAGATCGCGACCGACGAGCCCACGGCCGAGGAGCGGCTGATCGGGGCCGCCGAACGCGACTGCGTTCAGCGAGCGCTGGCGGAGCTGCCGCCGGCCTTCCGCGAGGTGCTGGTGCTGCGCGAGATCGAGGGCTTTTCGTACCGCGACATCGCCGAGGTGACCGGCGCGCCGATCGGCACTGTCATGTCGCGGCTGTCGCGGGGGCGCGGCGAGCTGCGCAAAGTCTTGACGAGACTGATCGAGAAGGACGAACCCAATGCAATGTGAGCGGGCGCGCGAGCTGTTGAGCCCGTATCTGGACGGGGAGCTCTCGGCGGAGGAGCGCCGGGCCGTGGCGGCTCACATCGAGGCCTGCCGATCCTGTGCGGCGCAGGTCGACGACTTCCGGCGCATCGGCCTGACGCTCGCAGAGGCAGGGCG
>JRHI01002684.1_pt1 | contig 11814 bp, 13 predicted proteins | sample 215371 | NCBI WGS metagenome assembly JRHI01 (sample SAMN02929681, study PRJNA255918) | sediment metagenome | biome: cave system; feature: Ice Cave; material: Sediment; isolation source: sediment from deep within a dark volcanic ice cave with no known source of... ... | reverse complement strand
AAGCCCCAGTGCTTCCATCTGGAACGATCTCGCTCTAGGATTGTGCGCGCTGCAAGGGATCAGGCGAGGAGGATATTCATGCGCTTGCGAAACGTATCGGCTGGCGTGGCGATCGCCTCTGCTCTGGCACTCGCCCCCCTGTCGGCACTCGCCCAACAGCCGCTCAAGACCGCGGTCGACGGCACGTTCGCCCCGCACGCCATGCCCAAGCTCGAGGGCGGCATCCAGGGCTTCAACGTCGACCTCGCCAACGAGATCGGCAAGCGTCTGAAGCGCCCCGTCGACATCACGGCCACGCAGTTCTCCGGCATCCTGCCGTCCCTGCAGGCAGGCACCCTCGATTTCGTGGCGGCACCCGTCACCGTCACCAAAGAGCGGGCGGAGAACTATCTGTTCACCGAAGGCTATCTCAACACCGACTACCAGTTCCTCACGAAGAAGGGCGAGCCCGCCATCACGGACCTCAAGCAGCTCAAGGGCAAGGTGGTCTCGGTCAACAAGGGTGCGGTCTACGACAGCTGGGCACGCGGGCTCGAAGGCGAGATCGGCTGGACGGTCGAGAGCTTCGGCACGCAGACCGATGCGGTGCAGGCCGTGATGGCGGGGCGTGCCTACGCCAACGTTGCCGGCAACACGGCGATCCAATACGCGGTCAAGCAGCAACCCCAGCTGCAGCTCTCCTACCTGCATTCGACCGGACTGGTGTGGTCGGCGGCTCTGCGCAAGGACTCCAAGGAGCTCCTCGGCCAGATCGAGAACGCGATCGAATGCATGAAGAAGGATGGGACCATCGCCGGAATGCACGAGCGGTGGTTCGGTATCAAGCCGCCGCCGGGCTCCGCTGCCGTCACGATCTTTCCGGGAACGGGCGTTCCGGGCATGCCGGGCTACGACGCAACGCCGCGCGAGCCCAAGTGCGACTGAGCCGCCACTGAAGGCGAGCCCGCGCCAGCTCGAAGAACCGGATGGTCCTCAGGGTATGGCGATCCTCACCATTGCCGGTCTCAGGAAGAGCTTCGGTGCAACCGAGGTTCTCAAGGGCATCGACCTCTCCGTCAACGAGCGTGAGCTCGTCTTCATCATCGGCCCCTCGGGCTCGGGCAAGAGCACGCTTCTGCGATGCATCAACCGGCTGGAGGAGCCGAGCGGCGGCAGCGTGTTTTTCGACGGCACCGAGGTGACGTCGCCAGCGGCGGATCTCAACGCCTTGCGCCGCTCCATGGGCATGGTGTTCCAGTCCTTCAACCTCTATCCGCACATGACGGCGCTCGGCAACGTCACGTTGGCGCTGCGAAAGGTGCTGAAGAAGCCGCGTGAGGAGGCCGACGAGATCGGCCGTCGCGCACTTGCCGAGGTCGGCCTCGCCGACAAGCCGGCGAGCTATCCGGCCGAGCTGTCCGGAGGCCAACAGCAGCGTGTCGCTATTGCCCGCGCGCTGGCGCTGGGCCCCAAGATCGTGCTGTTCGACGAGCCCACCTCAGCCCTCGATCCCGAGCTCGTCGGCTCGGTGCTGGCCGTCATGCGCGACCTGAGGGCGCACGGCATGACCATGCTGGTCGTCAGCCACGAGCTGCGCTTCGCGCGCGATGCCGCCGACCGCATCGTCTTCATGGACAAGGGCCAGATCGTCGAGGAAGGTCCTCCGTCGGCCATCTTCAACGCGCCGCGCGAAAGCCGCACGCGCGCCTTCGTCGCCGAGCTGACGCGATGACGCCATGATCCGACGTGCTCGGCATTTGATCGGGGACTTGGGCGACTGTCCCGCACGGCGACCCGCGCGCTGCAACTTCGACCTCGTCCTTAGCTTGTCGAAGGACGGCCGCGCACACCAGACCGTGCTTCGACAAGCTCAGCACTGGGGCGGCGGGTGCGGCCATCGCAAATCGCATCTGTCGGCCTCGAGGCGCGCGCCGTGACCGCCTGGGAGCGCTTCGTCGAGACGTTCTTCAAGCCGGCAATGATCGCGCAGTATTGGCCCGACATCCTCAAGGGCGTGCTGGTGACGGTCGAGATCGCCGCGTCCGTGGTCGTCACCGGCTTGGTGCTCGGCCTCGCACTCGCAACCATGCGCGCCTATCGCCTTGCTTTCCTCAACGCGCTCATTGTCGTGTTCGTCGATGTCTTCCGTGCACTGCCTCCGCTCGTTGCCATCCTGCTCATCTATTTCGGCTTCCCCAGCATCGGCATCAGCTTGCCGAGCTTCGTCGTGCTGTGGCTCGTGTTGTCGTGCGTGCTGGCGGCCTTTGCCGAGGAGATCTTCTGGGCCGGCATCACCTCCACTCCCAAGGGGCAGTGGGAGGCGGCGCGCTCGACGGGCCTCACCTTCTCGACCACGCTCGCCCACGTCGTCCTGCCGCAGGCCATCCGCTTGGGTGTGCCGCCGCTCACCAACCGCACCATCGCCATCACCAAGAACACCGCGCTCGGAACGGTGATCGGTGTCGGCGAGATCCTGAACCAGGCCACCACCGCCCAGTCCTTCACCGGCAACGCCACGCCGCTGATGATGGGCGCCATCGCCTACATCGCGCTGTTCGTTCCCGTCGTCGTCCTCGGCCGGTGGATCGAGACGCGCTTTGCCTGGCGGAGGGCCTGATGGAGCAGATCCTTCAGCAGTTCCTCAACTTCGAGATCATGCTGAAGGTCTGGCCGCTGCTGCTGCGCGGGCTCGGCACCACGGCCTACTTGTGCGCGCTGGTCATTCCCCTCGGCGTTGCCGGTGGTCTCGCGGTGGCGCTGCTGTCGCTGTCGCGGCGCCGCGCGGTGGTATGGGCCGCCATCGTCCTGGTCGATCTGTTCCGCGCCGCCCCGCCGCTGGTGTTGCTGATCCTGCTCTACTCGGGACTGCCGTTCGCCGGCATCAATCTCTCGCCCACCGTGGCCGTCTGCCTCGCCTTCTTCTGCAATACGTCGAGCTACTACGGCGAGATCTACCGCGCCGGCCTCGAGAGCGTGGGCCGCGGACAATGGGAGGCCGCCCGCTCGACGGGGCTTGGCGCTTTCCAGACGATCGTTTACGTAGTTCTGCCCCAGGCGGTGCGCAACGTGCTGCCGGATCTCGTCTCCAACACCATCGAGGTGGTGAAGCTCACCTCCATCGCCAGCGTGGTCTCGTTCCCCGAATTGCTCTACTCGGCCGACATGGCACGTTCGCTGACCTTCAACTCGAGCCCGGTCGTGTTGGCGGCTGCCATGTATGTCGTCATCCTGTGGCCGCTCGTGCGCCTCGTCAGCCGGCTCGAGCGCCGCGTGGCGGCGCATTGAGAAGCAAAGGAGCCCCCATGTCTCGCATCGTCACCGTGGCTGCGGCCCAGCTGGGCGCCATCCAGAAGGCCGACACGCGCCATCTGATGGATCAGGCGAAGGGCCAGGGCGCCGACTTCATCGTCTATCCCGAGCTGGCACTGACGACGTTCTTCCCGCGCTGGTATCACGAGGACCGTGCGGAGGCTGATTTCTGGTTCGAGAAGGAGATGCCGAACGCCGCCACGCGGCCGCTGTTCGAGCGGGCCGCCAAGCACGGCATGGGGATGAGCTTCGGCTACGCCGAGCTCACCCCGGACGGGCACCACTTCAACACCTCGATCCTAGTGGACCAGAAGGGGGCGATCGTCGGCAAGTACCGCAAGGTGCATCTGCCCGGCCATGCCGAGCTCGATAAAGAGCGCACGCACCAGCACCTGGAGAAGCGCTATTTCGAGCCGGGCGACCTCGGCTTCCCGGTCTGGCGCTTCATGGGCGGCATCTTCGGCATGTGCATCTGCAATGACCGGCGGTGGCCCGAGGTCTATCGCGTGATGGGCTTGCAGGGCGTCGAGATGGTGGTGCTCGGGTTCAACACGCCTTCGGTGAACTCGCAGAAGGGCGCAGAGGGACCCGAGAAGCGCATCTTCCATCACAAGCTGTCGGTGCAGGCCGGCGCCTACCAGAATTCGACCTGGGTGGTGGCCGTGGCCAAGGCCGGCGTCGAGGACGGGAACCCCTTGTTCGGGGCCAGCGTCATCGTCAACCCTGATGGCGAGATCGTCGCCGAAACTCGCACGGAAGAGGATGAGCTGCTGGTCCACCGCTGCGATCTCGACGCCACCCGCTTCGGCAAGGAAACGATCTTCGATTTCGAGCGCCATCGGCGCATCGAGCACTATGGACGCATCACGTCGCAGGTCGGCGTGGTGCTGCCGCCGGAGGCCTAATGCCCGATCTCAGCCTGAAGTTCGCCGACCTCGCACCCCGCCAGCGTTACAAGCTGCTGTGCGGCCTCGTGGTGCCGCGGCCCATTGCGCTCGTCTCCTCGTTGAGCCCGAGCGGCGTCGTCAACGCCGCGCCGTTCTCGTTCTTCAACGCGTTCTCCGAGAACCCGGCGCTGATCGTGCTCGGCCTGCAGCATAACGAGGATGGCACGCCAAAGGACACCACGCGCAACATCCATGTCTCGGGTGAGTTCGTCGTCAACCTGGTTGATGAGGCGATCGCGGAGGCCATGAACATCACGGCGACGGATTTCCCGCCCGAGGCGAGCGAGCCGGCGATCGCCAATCTGCGGCTCGCACCCTCCACGCTGGTGAAGCCGCCGCGGCTCGCCGACGCGCCGGCCGCCTTCGAATGCCGTCGCTCCGTCAGCCTGGCCTTCGGGCCGCAGCGCGAGCTGCTGATCGGCGAGGTGCTGGGCGTGCACGTGCGCGAGGGGGTCGTCGACCCCGTCACCCTCAACGTCGACTTCGCGGCGCTGGCCCCGGTCGGCCGCCTGTGCGGCAACATGTACGCCCGCCAGCGCGACATGTTCGAGCTCAAGCGCATCACATACGCCGAGTGGCGCAAGACGCGCGAGAAGGCCGCCTCGTAGTCTCTTTCCTCAGCACTTGCTTGTCCATAGCTTTTTTGTTATATCGTGATCAGTGTGGACTGTCCAACTCACTGCGATGGCTGCCCAGGAGCTCGCCGAGCTTACTGAAGAGCACCGGGCACACTCATGCGCATCCGGTCGTTGATCCAGGGTCACGGCCTCGAGCGTGTCCGCCATCCCCACGTCGACCACATCGAGGGCGAGCTGTGGGAGATGAGATTGAAGGGGCCCAGCGGCATCGCTCGCGCCCTTTACGTTACCCGTCATCCGCAGCGTGTCGTGGTCGTGCGAGTGTTCGTGAAGAAGACGCAAAAGACCCCGCGTCGCGAAATTAGATTGGCCCTGGACCGGGCTGAGGAGATCCCATGAAGAAGAAGCTGGTATCGGCCGACGAGCTCCACGCCAAGTGGATGAAAGAACCCACCTATCGTAAGGCCTACGACGTTCTCGAAGACGAGTTCCGGCTAGCCTCCGTGATGATCGCGGCGCGCGCTCGCGCAGGTCTCACGCAGGAAAAGCTTGCCGCGCGCATGAAGACCAAGCAGGCCGTCATCGCCCGCCTCGAGAGCGGTCGCGCGAAGCCATCGACCCGAACCCTCGAACGCATCGCGCAGGCTACCGGGCACAGGCTGAAAATCAGCTTCGAACCCCTGCCCGCTCGATCGCGCTAACCGCCTTCGATTGCGGTCGCGCCGTCGGTCTGGCCTTCGGGCCGCAGCGCGAGCAGCTGATCGGCGAGGTGCTGGGCGTGCACGTGCGCGCTGGCATCGTCGACCCCGTTACCTTCAACGTCGACTTCGCGGCGCTGGCCCCGGTCGGCCGCCTGTGCGGCAACATGTACGCGCGCCAGCGCGACGTGTTCGAGCTCGACGCATCACCTACGCCGAGTGGCGCAAGACGCGCGGGAAGTCGTGAAAAGCGAAGTTCGGGCAGGTTGTGAAGGCCAAGGACTAAGATTGCGGCGCGATCGCGGGCGCATCACTTCAGTGCGGGGCGCCCCCAGTGGGTGGTAGCAGCTTGGACATTTCGTGCAGCACACCAATTGCGAAGGACATAATCAAAAAAATCAAGCCGGCCCGTGTGTCGAACCTATCCTTAGGGTTGAAGGATCGCAACTTGGCGCTGCACCACAAACCGGCCGTTCTCAGCCCCCCGCGAATTGCACCGCCCCGACGGCCATGGCGACTGCGGCCTGGGTCGGATCGATGACAGGAACGCCCAGCGCCGCTTCCAGCGGGGCGCGGTGGCGGGCCATGCCGGCGCAGCCCATGACGATGACGTCGGCGCCGTCGGCGTCGCGCAGCTCCTTGCCGATCGCGATCATGCGGGCGAGCGTGCCCTCGCCCGAGGCCGTCTCCGCCACGCTCATGTCGAGCGACCGCTCGCCGGCGAAGCGGTCAAGCAGCCCCATCTGCCGCATGTAGCGCATGTGCCGCCGGATCGAGCGCTGGCCGATGGCGATGACGCCGAACCTCTCGCCGCGGGCCAGGGCGGTCAGCACGCCAGCCTCGTTGATACCGAACACGGGACGCGCCGTGGCTTCCCGGCAGACGGCGAGGCCGGGATCGGAGTAGCAGGCGATCACGAAGGCGTCGGCGTCGTTGCTCTCCGCCACCAGCCGGCGCAGCGGCAAGGTGACGCTCTCGACGTGCTCCTGCGTCTCGATGCCGTAGGGGCCTTCCGCCAAGGTGCGGCATTCGATTTGTGGCCCGTCGGCGAAGACTATGGGAGCCAGGGCATCGGCGAGCCCCTTGGTCACGACCTCGTTGGAATTGGGGTTCACGACCAGAATGCGGCGGCGGGGGCGCGAAGCCATGCTGGCATCCTCCTCGATTTGCCGCCATTCTTGGACGCGCCGCGATCCATCGTCCAGTGCCAACCCGGACGGCCAGCAAGGGGAGTATGGTCAGATGCCACAAGCCGCATTCGAATGCGTGATCCGCGCGGGCCGGGTTGCCACGGCCGTCGACGAGTTCGACGCCGATATTGGTATCAGTGATGGCGTAATCGTTGCCATCGGCCGCAACCTCCCCGCCGGCACCAGGGAGATCGACGCCAAGGGGCGGCTCGTGCTGCCCGGGGGTGTCGACGCGCATGCCCACATCGAGCAGCTCTCGGCCGCCGGCATCGTCAACGCCGATACCTTCGAGAGCGCCACGGTATCCGCGGCGCACGGCGGCACCACCTCGGTCATCTGCTTCGCCGCCCAGCACAGGGGCATGAACATGATGACGGTGGTCGGCGACTACATGGCGCTGGCCAAGAAGGGAGCGGTAATCGACTACACGTTCCACCTCATCATCGCCGATCCGACCGACGTCACCCTCGAGGAGCATGTGCCTGTCCTGGTGGCGCAGGGGCACTCGACCTTGAAAGTCTTCATGACCTACGACCTGCTCAACGTGGGCGACGAGAAGCTGCTCGACATCCTGCTGGCCGCGCGCCAGTCGAAGGCCCTGGTGTGCGTGCACGCCGAGAACCACGGCATGGTGTCGTGGATGGGCAAGCGGCTCGTCGAGAAAGGCTACCTGGCGCCCAAGTATCACACCATCAGCCATCCGCGCGGCTGCGAGGCCGAGGCCTTCAACCGGCTGATCACATTCGCGGAGCTGATCGACCAGCCGATCATGATCTTCCACGTCTCGACGGCCGAGGGCGTCGCCACGATACGGGCTGCGCGTGGCCGCGGCCTGAAGGTGTTCGCGGAGACCTGTCCGCAGTACCTGTTCATGACGGGCAAGGATGCGGACAAGCCCGGTCTCGACGGCGCCAAGTGGATGTGCTCGCCGCCGCCGCGCACCGAAGCCGACCAGGAGGCGATCTGGCAGGGGCTGGCGCTGGGGGACCTGCAGGTCGTCTCCTCCGATCACGCGCCCTATGCCTTCGACAAGACGGGGAAGCTGTCGGCCGGCCCAAATGCGCATTTCAAGCAGATCGCCAATGGCATGCCCGGCATCGAAACACGCCTGCCCGTGCTGTTCGACGCCATGGTGTCGAAGGGCCGGCTGGGCCTGCAGAAGTTCGTCGAGGTGACGGCCACGGCACCGGCCAAGATCTACAACCTTCACCCGAAGAAGGGCTCGATCACAATCGGCGCCGACGCCGACATCGCCCTGTGGGACCCCACACGGCAGGTGACGCTCACCGACGCCACGATGCATGATCGCGCCGGCTATACACCCTACGCCGGGCGCACCATCACGGGATGGCCGGTCGTGGTGATGCGCCGCGGCGAGGTGATCGTCGATGACGGCAAGCTGATGGCCAAGCCGGGCTCAGGCGTCTGGTTGCCGCGCCCGGGCGGCGTACCGGCCGCTCCACTCGGCCGCCTGACCGCCGACATGGACCCCGCCCGGAACTTCGGCGCCAAGCTCCTTTGAGGCTGGTAGCCCACGACGCGTTGCGGATGAGAGAGGGGCGCGTTGCGCCTTTTGTGGCCACCGTCGGTCCTCCTGTCGGATTTACGCAAAGCGGGGTGCTATTTCGTCCCGTAAAGCCGATCGCCGGCGTCGCCGAGGCCGGGGACGATGTAACCGTGGTCGTTGAGGCACTCGTCCAGGGCGGCGGTGAAGACACGCACTTCCGGGTGCGCACGCGCCACCTCGGCGATGCCCTCGGGCGCGGCCAGCAGGCAGACGAGGCGGATGTCGCGGGCGCCGCGCGCCTTGAGCCTGGCGATCGCCGCTACCGCCGAGTTGCCCGTAGCCAACATGGGATCGACGATCACCGTCAGCCGCTCGGCGATGTCCTCAGGCAGCTTGCAGTAATATTCGACTGCAGCCAGTGTCGCCGGATCGCGGTAGACTCCGATGTGTCCCACGCGCGCCGAGGGGACGAGGTCGAGCAACCCGTCGACGATCCCGTTGCCGGCGCGCAGGATCGGCACGAACACCAGCTTCTTGCCCCTGAGGAAGGGCGCACGCGTGGGGCCGACGGGGGTCTCGATGTCGCGCAGCTCGGTCGGCAAATCGCGCAGCACCTCGTAGCCCAGCAGCAGCGAGATCTCGCGCAGCAGCGTGCGGAATTGCGCCGACGGCGTCGCCTTGTTGCGCATCAGCGACAGCTTGTGCGCGACCAGCGGATGATCGATGACGACGAGTTTGCTCAATCAATCGCCCTCCATGATGTCCTCGTTCCACAGCTCGGGCTTCTCGCGGATGAAGCGCGCCATCAGGGCGATGCAGTCCGGGTCATCGGCGATGATCACCTCGACGCCGCGCTCGCGCAGGAAATCTGGGTTGCCGGCGAAGTTGCGCTCCTCTCCGACCACCACGCGCGGAATGGCGAACTGGATGATGGTGCCGGTGCACATCATGCACGGAGAGAGCGAGGTGTAGAGCGTCATCTTGCGATAGGACCTCTGGCGGCCAGCCTTGCGCAGGCAATCCATCTCGCCGTGGGCGATCGGATCGCCCTGCTGGACGCGCTGGTTGCGCCCCCGCGCAATGAGCCGCTCGCGTTCCGCCAGCACGCTGCCGATGGGGCAACCGCCTTCGTTGAACCCGGCCTGAGCCTCCTCGTAGGCCATGCGCAGGAAATTGGCATCGGTGGCACTGAGATGGGGCATGTCGGAAGCTCTCTCGAGCGCACGGCCAAGTCCCGTCCCCAGGACTTACCCAGTCTGCGAGGTTTATCACGAAACCGATCCTCGGCACTGCAGCATCCGCCATGCAACCCGGGTGCCGATGCCATTGTTTCCAGCTGCAACATTGCTATAATGCCGTTCAATGAGCCGCTGGCACCCTGCCGGGGGCTCGTAGGATCGTTTGGCACAATTGACGAGGTGGCCCGTCGTAGTGGCGGGCCGTCGACTTTTTGGCGACTGCGATGACCCGCCCCAACCGGACCGACCATATCCGGCTCACTTCCCACCCGGCGCCGGGGGCAAAACCCCGGTTCCCGATCGCCTGGGGGGCACCCGCTGCGCGCGAGCGCGGGCCGGTGGTCGCCACGGTCTCGCGGCCGCTGGACCGCAACGTCATCGGCACGCACGGCGGCTCCTATGCTCTCTATCGCGCGCTGGCCGTCTCCTCCGGCGCGCTCAACCCGATCCAGCGCGCCGATCTCACCAATACGGATCCAGCCGCGGCCATCGGCCCCTTCGAGCAATGGATGGGCGCCGCCAAGATCGTCTCGATCGATCCCTGGGGGCACATGGTGATGGAGGCGTTCCGTGATGCGATCGCCGAAGGCGTCGACATCCGACCAAGCATCGCCGTGACGCGCGCCCGCCTCGATCTGCCCGAGATCGAGCAGGCGCTCGCTACCGGGCGGCTCGCCATCGACGGCTCGGTGGTGCAGCCGAACGGCAGTCTCTCCGTCGTCAAGATTGCCATCGATCCGGTCTGGCATCTGCCCGGCATCGCCGAGCGCTTCAGCGTCACCGAGACGAGCTTGCGCCGCACGCTGTTCGAGCAGACGGCCGGCATGTTCCCCGAGCTTGTGACGCGGCCCGATTTGCACGTGTTCCTGCCGCCCATCGGCGGCATCACGGTCTACCTCTTCGGTGACGTCGCCAAGCTGGCCGATCCCACCACGCCGATTACCTGCCGAGTGCACGACGAGTGCAACGGCTCGGACGTGTTCGGCTCCGACATCTGCACCTGCCGGCCCTATCTCGTGCACGGCATCGAGGAATGCGCGCGCGCCGCGCAAACCGGCAGTCTCGGCATCATCGTCTACAACCGCAAGGAGGGACGCGCGCTCGGCGAGGTCACCAAGTTCCTGGTCTACAACGCGAGAAAGCGCCAGGAAGGCGGCGATGCCGCGACGGCCTACTTCGAGCGCACGGAATGCGTCGCCGGCGTGCAGGACGCACGCTTCCAGCAGCTCATGCCCGACGTGATCCACTGGCTCGGCATCGCGCGCATCGACCGCTTCATCTCGATGAGCGACATGAAATACGACGCGCTCGTCGGCCAGGGCGTGAAGATCGTCGAGCGGGTGCCAATCCCCGACGAGCTGGTGCCGGCCGACGCGCAAGTCGAGATGGTGGCCAAGAAGGCGGCCGGCTACTACAGCTCCGAAGCGGTCAAGCCGCAGGATGTGACAGCCGCCGTTGGCCGCTCGCTCGACAAGTACTGATCCCTCCCAGACCGGACGTGCGCTCGTGAAGCCCGAGACTGCGGCAGCTTTTTCTCTTTTGAGCGCCAAGGCGGTGCGCGAGCGCGCGCATCGGCTGCTGGCGATCGGGCTCGCTGACGGGCTATCTCATTTCCGTGTCGATCTCGGCCGCCTCGATGCGACAGCGGACCTGGTCGTGGAGACCACGCGCAAAGCCTATCCCGCGCTCGACGTGCCCTTCCACGCGCGCTGGCGGCATTTCGTTGTGGGCGGTCGCGATCGGTGGGGCGAGATCGACCGCGCGACCGCATGGCGCGATGCCAGCGAGCGGGCGCGAGCGGCCTTCGACCTCGCCATCATCAGCGTCCTGCTCGACGCCGGCGCCGGACCGCGCTGGAAATATCGCGACGCTAGCAGCGGGGCGATGGTCGACCGATCGGAGGGATTGGCGCTCGCCAGCCTCGCCATGTTTGCCAATGGTGCATTCTCAGCGCGGGCTGGGTCTCCGCTGCGGGCCGACGCCACGACGTTGCGGGTGCTGAGCAGCGATGCCCTGGGTCAGCACTTCCAGGTGACGGACGCCAACCCGCTGGCCGGTCTCGCCGGCCGCGTCGACCTGCTCCGCCGGCTCGGCGCGACGGTGGCGGCACGACCCGAGATTTTCGCCCGCGCCGATACGGCCCGCCCCGGCGGCCTGTTCGATCATCTGGCCGTGCTGGCCAAGAGCCGTTGCGTCGCCGCACCGGTCATCCTGGCGGAGCTGCTGCGCCAGCTGGGCCCCATCTGGCCGTCGCGGATCGAGCTGGGCGGTGTCCTGCTGGGCGACTGCTGGCGGCATCCTGCGCTTGCGACCGACGACGCCACGACCGGGCTGGTGCCGCTGCACAAGCTGTCGCAGTGGCTAGCCT
>JRHI01002683.1_pt1 | contig 11816 bp, 10 predicted proteins | sample 215371 | NCBI WGS metagenome assembly JRHI01 (sample SAMN02929681, study PRJNA255918) | sediment metagenome | biome: cave system; feature: Ice Cave; material: Sediment; isolation source: sediment from deep within a dark volcanic ice cave with no known source of... ... | reverse complement strand
GAATCTGTTCGAGAGTTAGCCAGACAGTAGTGATATGGGATACATCCCATAAATCCCGTCATTCCATTTGTGGTTGTCGTCCCAACGCCCTGATCGGTAAGCTTCTTTCCACCAGAATCGGGGACAACGCCTATCGAGGAGCTGGGGCGATGGCCCACGCAGCCGTCGATTTGCTGGACAGCATTTCGGAATTTTGCCGGCGCGCGGGAATGGCCGAATCCACGTTCGGGCGCCGCGCTGTCAACGACGGCAAGTTCGTCTCCCGACTGCGCGACGGCGCCCGCATCACGCCGGAAACGCTGGAGCGCGTCAGCGTCTTCCTGACCAGCCAGGGCGTCGAGGCGCCGGTCGCGCCGCGCGAGCTGATGCAGCTGCTGCGCGTCGGCGGGACGCCGCGCCTGGAGACGAAATCGGTGAGCGCGGAGGGCGCGCCCTCGCGCAACTTCCGCTTCTTCGACAACCGCCAGAAATATCTGCTGTTCGTCAACACCTGCAGCGAGAAGGAGATGGTGGCGCGCCGCGTCGACCTGGAGCTCGCCCACCTCCATCCCGAGCCGCCGGCTGTGCGCGTGTTCGACGCCGGCATGGGCGACGGCACGGTGCTCACCCGCGTCATGCGCGAGATGCATCGCCGCCTGCCCACGCTGCCCTTCTACGTCGTCGGCAAGGAGATCAGCCTCGAGGACACCCGGCTATGCCTCGACAAGATGGCCGACCGCTTCCACGAGCACCCCGCGACCGCACTCGTCGTCACCAACATGTACTACACCGAGGCGCCGTGGTTGGCGCCCAAGGCGCTTTCCGCCGCCACCTCGCTGGTGTGGCACGAGGTGGCGCTCACCGGCAGCACGGCCGCCGAGTTCAGCGAGCAGATCGAGGCGCTGGAGCCGTTCCTGGCCAAGGTCTGGCAGGCCAAGCATAGCCCCAAGACCGGGAACCCCGTCTACGAGCGGCCCGTGGCGCTCGTCATCTACCGCGACGACTACCGCTTCCTGCTCGACGACGTGATCCCCCGCCAGGGCCAGGCGCGCGCCGACTACGACATCGTCATCGCCTCGCAGCCCTACCGCGCGCGCGTGCCCGTCGAGTTCAAGGCCACCAAGGTCATCGCCCCGCTGGTGCGCGCGCTCAGGCCCGGCGGCCGGCTGCTCGGCATCCACTCCTGCGGCCGCGACCCGGGCATGGAGATCATCCGCAAGATCTGGCCCGACGAGGACCCCTTCAAGACCTCCCGCCACGACATCCTGCGCGCGGTGCGCGCCGTGCTCGGCCGCGACGCGCGCCGCTACAACTTCAACGCCTACGCCGACCAGCGTGCCGAGTTCCGCTACGCCATGCACACGCTGCCCACCGAGATCGCCGCCGGCATCGGCACGTCCACGCTGCTGGCCGCCTGGAACGCCGCCGTCTACGTGGCGCAGATCGATGACGAGCGGCTCGCCGTGGAACTCGGTTCCCGGCGTTACATCGACGCCACGCGCGAGGTGCTACAGGCGCACGGAAGCCTGTGGTTCCTCGATGAATCCTACGTCATCTCGCGCAAGAGAGGTTGAGAATGCTGCCCATCCCGGCCGACGACGCCCCCTCCCCCCGCGCTGCGGCGGACGCCCAGGAGATCGCCGCGACGGCTGCCGAGCTGGTCGCCTGCGGCTCGCTCGAGATGGGCGCCGACGCGCCGGAGGATGCGCAGCGCATCGCCGCGCTTCTGCCCGCCGGCACGCCCGTCTACGTCAATCACCTGCCGCGCCGGGAGCTCGCCCACACGCTGCCCGCGCTCATCGCGCTCGCAGAGGCCGGCCTCGAGCCGGTTCCGCACGTGGCCGCGCGCCGCGTCGTCTCGCGTGCCGAGGTCGAGGCGTTCCTGAAGCAGGCCGTGCGGCTCGCGCGCGTGCGCAAGGTGCTGCTGATCGGCGGCGACGTGCCCGAGCCGCTCGGTCCCTACGGCGACGGTGCGGCGCTGCTGCGCGATGGGCTTCTCTCCGGCTGTGGCGTGGAGCAGGTGGGACTGCCCGGCTATCCCGAGGGCCACCCGCGCATCGCCTCCGCCATCCTCGCCGCCGCGCTCGCCGAGAAGCTGGCGCTCGCCGGCGTGCAAGGGCTCGGCGCCTACGTCGTCACGCAGTTCTCCTTTGCGCCCAACCGCATCGTCGAATATTGCGCCGATCTCGCGCGCCGCGCCGCCGATGTGCCTGTTTATGTCGGCCTGCCCGGTCCGACCAGCCCGCGCACGCTGCTGCGCTACGCGCAGCGCTGCGGGGTCGGCGCCTCCTTGCGCGCGCTGCAGGCGCAGGGCATGGGCGCGGTGCGCCTCTTCACCAACGTCGATCCGTCCGATCAGCTCACCGCGCTGGCACGGCACATGCGCGCCGGCTCCGCCAGCAACGTCGTCGGCGTGCACCTCTACACCTTCGGCGGCGTCGCCACCACCGCCCACTGGATGAACGCCCGCATCACCGCCGCGCGCGGGTGAGGGGCGCCCCCCCGTAGGTTGGGTCAAGCGCAGCACAGACCCAACACCGCCACCGTGTACGCCTTTGTGTTGGGTCATCGCTGATGCAGGCCGAGGGTGAGGGTCGGCCCTCACTCCGCCGCCGGTGCCTCGATCGAGAACACGTCGGCGGGGTGCACCACGAGCCCCATCGCCATGCGCACCGCCACCGCCAGCACCAGCAGCGCCAGCCCCGCGCGCAGCTGCTCGGCCTTCAGCCGCTCGGCGAAGCCGACGCCGTACTGCGCGCCGATCACGCCGCCCAAAATCAGCGGCATCGACAGCAGCACATCGACGCTCTGGTTCTGCATCGCCTGCAGCACGGTGGTGAAAGCCGTCACGCACACGATCTGGAAGGTGGAGGTGCCGATCACCATGCGCGTGGGCATGCGCAGCAGGTAGATCATCGCCGGCACCATGACGAAGCCGCCGCCCACGCCCATGATGGCCGTCAGCCAGCCGACGAAGGCGCCGATCGCCACGGGAGGAATGGCGCTGATGTAGAGCTTCGATTGCGGAAAGCGCAATTTCAGCGGCAGGCCCTGGATCCACGTGTGCTGTCCCGCGCGCCGGGCCGAGCCCGTCCGCGTCGGCGCCGCGCGCAGGGTGTTCACGGCCTCGATCAGCATGAGGGTGCCGATTACGCCGAGCAGGATCACATAGGTGAGCGACACGAACAGGTCGAGCTGGCCCAGCTGCTTCAAGACGTAGACGATCTTGACGCCGGTGATGGCGCCGAAAAAGCCGCCGCCGATCAGCAGATAGCCCATCTGCGTGTCGATGTTGCCGCGCCGCCAGTGGCCCACCGCGCTGGACACGGAGGCCGCCACGATCTGGCTCGCCCCGGTGCCGACCGCAACGGCGGAGGGCACGCCGAGGAAGATCAGCAGCGGCGTCATGATGAAGCCGCCGCCGACGCCGAACATGCCCGACAGGAAGCCGATCGCCAGGCCGATGCCCGCGAGCAGGAACACGTTGAGCGACAGCTCCGCGACGGGAAGATAGATCTGCATGGCGCTTGCGGTTCTACAGGCTGGCGGCGGTTTGTTCCACCCGTCGTCCCGCACGCGCCATCTCGCGAAGCGCGTAGGTCGGGTCGAGCGAAGCGCCGACCCGACACTGGCCGGGCTTGCGGCTTGCGCTGGGTCATCGCTGACGCTCGACCCAACCTACGCCGCTACCGCGCCAGCTCTTTGAGTCCGCGCCGGATCAACTTGGGTGTATCGGCCCCCTCGCCAAGCTCGGCCATGGCCGCCGCCACGGCCTGGCTCGCCTGCCCCGGCTGGTAGCCCAGGTTGGTGAGCGCCGAGATCGCCTCGGCGACAGCACTATTCTCGGTCGGAGCCAGTCCTCCTTTGCGGCCCGAGGTCGGCACGTTCAGCCCCGCCACCGACAGCGCCGGCGCCTTGTCCTTGAGCTCGGCGACGATGCGCTGGGCGAGCTTCTTGCCCACCCCCGGCGACTGCTCGACCGCGGCCCAGTTCTGCAGGGCAATGGCGTTGGCGAGGTCCTGCGGCGAGAGCGTGCCGAGCACGGCCAGCGCCACCTTGGCGCCCACGCCCTGGATGGTCTGCAGCATGCGGAACCACGCGCGCTCGACCTCGCTGGTGAAGCCGAACAGGCGGATGGCGTCCTCGCGCACGTGCGTCTCGATGGCGAGGCTCACGGCCTGGCCAGCCTGCAGCGCGCGCAGCGTGCGGGCGGAGGCCTGCACCTCGTAGCCCACGCCGCCGACGTCGATGATGGCGTGCCCCTCGCCCACCGCATCGACGATCCCCTTCAGCTTGCCGATCATGGCGCTGGCGCCCTCCCGCCGGCGGGACCGGAGACGGCGAGTGGAATTCGCGATCCAGCTACCGTAGCGCCCAACAGTTCACACGAACGCCACCGAGATTCCCCTCCCCTTGACGGGGAGGGGTTAGGGGTGGGGTGAAGATGCGGGAGAATGCATCGATGGGTTCGCAATGCGCGTGGTCGCGTCGAGACAAAGCAAGAGCCATCACCCCTGCGTGCCACCCCCACCCCCGACCCCTCCCCACAACGGGGAGGGGAGATCCCCGGCTGCTCCGATTCCATCACACCTTGCCGTCGCCCTTGTGTCTGAGGACCATCGCGCCCTCTCGTCCCGCCCCCTACGCCCGCACCACGCGCGCCAGGGCGCGCGCGCTCTGGCGGTGGCTGGCGTGGCAGATGGCGATCGCGAGCGCATCGGCCTCGTCCGCGCTGTCGAAGGTCGCTTTCGGCAGCAGGAAGCCGACCATGGCTGCGATCTGGCGCTTCTCGCCGTGGCCCGTCCCCGTCACCGTCTTCTTGACGACATTGGGCGGGTACTCGGCGATCACCAGGCCCACCAGCGCCGGCGCCAGCAGCGCCATGCCGCGCGCCTGCCCGAGCTTCAGGGTCGCGCGCGCGTCCTTGTTGACAAAGGTCTCCTCGATCGCCGCCTCCTGCGGCTTGAAGCTGGCGATCACACCGCAGAGGCCCTCGTACAGCTGGCGCAGGCGATAGGCGAGATCGGCCTCCGCGTCCGACGTGACGTGCCCGCTGGCCACGTAGGTGAGGCGCACCCCGTCCGCCTCGACGATGCCCCAGCCGGTGCGGCGCAGGCCGGGATCGATACCGATGATGCGAATCGCTCTCTCGCGCATGCGGCTTGATAGCACGAGTGCCGGCGAGCGCATGATCTCCGCTACGGAGTGCGTGGGTCCCCGACGGTGCGCCTGGGAGCCGCCTCCATGAGCTGAGGCCAACTGCCTGCTGTAGATCGACAATTCCCGCCATGCGGTCAATGCAGACCGCGCCCGCCTTGTCATCGACCTCCACGAAATCCGAACAGCTCAAAGATTGAGCAGAAGTTGGCTGACGATTTGGCAGCGCGCCGGCGTGTGCGAGTTGCCGAGGGAACCCCAATGGCCTACCGTCGGCGCAGACCATTTGGGGACGACGGCTGGGGAGAAGAGCATGGCTCAAATGACATTACTGTCTCGCGTCGCGTTCGGCGCCGGCGGAGCAATGATCATCGGTGCGACCGCCATTGCACAAACCTCGCCGCCGACAGCGCCTCCCGCCGCTCCGCCCGCGTCGGCATATCCGCCAACCGCGACCATCACGACGCCGGGCTATCCGGGAGTGGGGCCTGCCGACTCCAAGCTGCGCGCCGTGAATCTGCCGAACGGCAAGAAGCTCCATCTGCTGCCGGCGACACTCGATACCACCCAATGGGGCTGGTTCGACAATGCCCAAGCTCCCGTGCTGCGGGTCAATTCCGGCGACACCGTCGTGCTGGAAACGATGATGCACAGCCACAATCAGGTCGTTCCGGGCACGACCATCGAGCAGATCAAGAAAACGCGGACCGACTTTCCCGGTCGCGGGCCGCATACGTTGACGGGACCCATCTACATCGAGGAGGCGCAGCCAGGCGACGTCCTCAAAGTCACGCTCAACAAGATCGTGCCGCGCGCTTATGCGACGAATTTCAACGTTCCGGGCATGTTCGGCCAATTCCCCACCGTCTATTCGGATGGACAGGTCAAATACCTGTACCTCGATCTCGATAAGATGACGACGGAGTTCCTGCCCGGCATCGTGCTCCCCATTAGGCCGTTCCCCGGCACGATCGGCGTCGCGCGCAAGGAGCCGGGCCGCTATTCGAGCGTGCCGCCCGGCGAATTTGCCGGCAATATGGACATTCGCGATCTCGTGGCCGGCACGATGCTCTATGTTCCCGTGCATGTGCCGGGCGCGCTGTTGTGGACCGGGGATTCGCACGCCGGGCAAGGCAACGGCGAGGTCAACCTCACCGCGATCGAAACGGCCTACAAGGAATTCAACATCACGGTGGAAGTCATCAAGGGCAAGCCGCTCGACTTCCCGCGCATCGAGACGGCGAAGTCCTGGATCACGATGGGCTTCGATCAAGATCTGAACAAAGCATGGGCGCAGGCCAAGGCGCAAACCGTCAAGTTCCTCTCCGAGCAGCGCAGCGTCCCCACCGAGCAAGCCGGCAAGTTGATGCCGACCGTTTCCGACTGCCGTGTCTCCCAGGTGGTCAACGTCAAGAAGGGCATCCATTGCCTCAGTCCCAAGAACGTGCGCGACAAGGAGGACATGGAGCGTCCGACCAAGGAGACGGCGAAATACTACGTCTCGAATGCCAAGGATGCCGACCTGAACAAGGCGATGAATGACGCATCGATGGGCATGATCAAGTGGCTGGAATCCGAGAAAAAGGTTGCGCGGCTCGATGCCTATGGGCTCGCCAGCGTGGCGATGGATTGCCGGGTCGGGGCGATCTCGGATACCGAGAAGAATGTGCATTGCCTGATGCCGAAGAGCATATGGGTCGCGAGCGCCGGCGGCGGCAAGCGATAGATCGGACAAGGAAGGGCTGCATGGCGCGGCCCTTGCTTATTGCCAATCGCATGCTGTTGCGTCTGGCTTTCAGCGTTCTCTGGCTCAGCCTGGCCTCGCCTGGATTTGCACAGGAGCGCATCCCGGTCGTGACCACCACGACCGACCTGCGCAGCCTCACCGAGGCTGTGGGTGGCGATCGGATCGCGGTGGTGAGCCTCGTTCCGGCGAGCATGGACGCCGAGGACTATCAGCCCAAACCGCAGGACGTGCTGCGGCTGAGACGCGCACGCATGGTGGTGCGCGTCGGCCTCGACTACGATTTGTGGCTCGATCGCCTGTTGGTGCAGGCCGGTGAGCCCGAGCTGAGACGTGGCGGTTCCGGCTATGTCGATGCCTCTTTCGCCATCGCCGTGCTAGAGCTTCGCGGGATGAGCGTCGGCCCTGGCGACGGTCATGCTCATGGCAGCGGCAACCCGCATTATTGGCTCGATCCCAAGAACGCGGAGATCATCACCGGCACAATCCTCGAGGCTCTCGTGCGCATGGACCCAGGCGGTGCCTCCGGTTACGAGGCCAACCGTCTTGCGTTCCTCGCACGGCTCGAAGCCAAGCTGAAAGAATGGGAGGCACGGCTGAGCGCGCTCGACCCTGAGCCCCTCATTGCCTATCACAACAGCTGGCCCTACTTTGCGCGCCGGTTTCGCCTGAACTTTGTCGGCTTCATCGAGATCAAGCCCGGCATTCCCCCGAGCGCGTCGCATCTTGCGCGCATGATCGAGACCATGCGCGCACGTTCGGTCCGCATTGTCATACGTGAGCCGAACGAGGCGAAACGCGACGTCGAGTTCGTGGCACGCAGCGCGGGCGCCGAAGTCGTCGTGCTCGCTGCATCGGTAGGCGCGTTGCCGGGGACAGGAGACTACATCTCGCTGTTCGACACCAATGTCGCAGCGCTGGAATCGGCGTTCACCGCGCGATGACCGAAGCCGTCACATTCCTTTGGCCCTCGTTCCTGGTGTCGGTATGCCTGGTGGGCATCCACGCCTATTTCGGCATCCAGGTCCTCGCCCGCAAAGTCATCTTTGTCGATCTGGCGCTCGCGCAGATCGCAGCGCTCGGCGCGACGGTGGCATTCATGCTCGGCCATCCCGCCCAGAGCTCGGCCACCTATGGCTATTCGCTTGCCTTCACTTTGCTTGCAGCCATGCTGTTGGCCTTCACGCGGGCGTGGGCCACACGCGTGCCGCAAGAGGCGCTGATCGGGGTTATCTACGTCGTTGCGGCGGCGGCCGCCATTCTGCTCATCGATCGGGCGCCGCAGGGCGCCGAGCATCTCAAGCAGATTCTGACCGGAAACATTCTCACCAGCGGACTCTATGATGTTGCGGTCATTGTTCCGCTCTACACCGCGGTGGGGCTACTGCACTGGCTGTTGCGTCGCCGGCTCACCGGAGCAGGGTCGCTCGTTTGGGAATTCGTGTTCTATGCGACGTTCGGCCTGGTCGTGACGAGCTCGGTCGCGCTTGCCGGCGTCTTGTTGGTCTTTTCGTTCTTGATCATTCCTGCGGCGATTGGGGTGCTGTATGCCTCGACGCTGGCGCGACAATTGGCGATCGGCTGGACTGCAGGGACGCTGACCAGCGGCGTCGGCCTTGCCGCGTCCTTTGCATTCGATTTGCCAACAGGCGCAACCATGGTTTGCGCCTTTGGCGCCGGGCTGGCGCTGGCCGGACTTGCCTATCCATTTCTGCGCGGGAGCCCCGTGCACGCGCTGAAGGGTTCGATAGCGGCGCTTCGCTGGTGCGCAGCACTGCTGCTTGCAGCGTCAGCCGTGGTGTTGGTGCTTGCCCCGCGCTCGGACCAGCCCCTGATCGACACAGTCGAATATGCATTCCCGCTGGTGCGCACCTTGTACTTCACCAAGGCCGAGCTCGCCACCTATGAAGACGCCCGCCGGTATGCCGAACGCCATCGCCTGGAAGCGGAGCGATTGAACGACATGGAGGCGCGCCATCGCTCGCAAGGCGAGCCGATCGACGACATCACCGTGCGTCGGATTTCGTCGTTCCTGAAGTCCTATGGCGAAATGCGCAAGGGCGAGCAATTCGTCATGGACAAGGTGCGCGCACGCGCGCGCGAGCGCGTGCACTGGGGTGGGGGCCTGAGTCTATTGGCGGTTGCTCTGCTGCTGGCCCCCGTTCCCTGGCGCCGCTTGTGGGCGTAGATGTACGCCGCGCCCACTCCAAGCAGCGAAGCGGCACCCCTCAATACAGCGCCACCGGATTGCCCGGCGAGCCCGTCGCACCCTTCATCTTCAGCGGCGACCACACGAACAGGAACTCGTAGGCCTTGTCGGCCACCAGTTGCGACAGGTCCAGGTTCTCCAGGTTCCAGATGCCGCGCTTGGTCTGCAGTTTCATGTGGCACTCGAAGGGCTGCGGGGTCTCGCCGCCGGCGCCCTTGCCGACGGCCTCCACCGCCCAGGTGTCGGCGCCGGTCAGAATGATCTTGCGCTCGGCCAGGTACTCGCAGGCCGAGATGCCGAAGCCCGGCTCGCCGGCATTGAACTGGGCGATGCGCTTGGCCTTCTCGGCTGCGTCGTAGGTGTCCCAGTCCTTCGGGTGCCAGATGTTGCCGTGGCCGGTGTAGAGGAACACGCAATCGCCCAGGCCGATCGGCGCGATGCCCTGGCGCTTGACCATCTCCTCCACGTCCTTGGCCGTGACGATGCCCGGATCGCTGGCGCTGTTCTCCTTCGGCACGGGCAGCTGGCCGCCGCGCAGGGCGACTGCATCCAGCAGCACGCCGCGGCACACGAACCCCTTCTGCGCCACGTGCTCGACGCCGAGCCGGCCCAATCCGGCAGCGCTCACGTCTTTGTCGTGCAGGAAGCGGCCGTTGTAATAGAACATGCCCTTCGAGGTGATGACGCCGATGTGGCCGGGACCGTCGAACTGGGTGCCGATCTGTCCCAGCTCCGCCGTCACGAGCTCGTCGTTGTAGACCAGCTTCTGGCTGCCGAACGGACCGCCCGTCGGCATGCCCGGAATGACCAGCTTCCAGCTGCGCGTGCCGAAAGCGGGCGCGTCGGAGGCGTAGATCTTGCCGAGCGTGGCGGTCTTGCCTTGTTTGACGAGGCCGACGGCCTTGAGCACGAGCTGCGGCGTCGTGCGGTTGGGCGCGCCGACCTTGTCGTCGGCGCCCCACTCGGCGGGCGCCCATTTCTCGTTGAGCGGCGCATCGTTGACATCTTGTGCGGCGGCCGTCGCAGCAGCCACTGTCACGCCCACGATTGCGGCGAACTGCAAGAGAGACCTCATGGTTTCCTCCAGTTTTTGCTGTCCGTTCGTGTCGTTGAGAGCCACAGCTTAGCAGGAACCGTGTGGCGGCGCCTGGGCAGCGCGCGCCGCCGGATAGCGGCCTCGCCGTCACTCCGAAAGGGAAAGCGGCCTGGCAACGGCCTCGAGCGGCTTGCGCTCGGCGGCGACGCCCCATCGTGCCGCCACCACGGCTGCCGCGATCATAAGGGCCGACCCCAGCAGGTAGCCGGCAAAGACGCTGACGCGCGAGCCCGTATCGATCAGGATGCCGAACAGCCACGGGCCGATGACGCCGCCGACCCCCGTGCCGACGGCATAGAAGAAGGCGATCGCGAGCGCGCGGATCTCGACCGGGAACGTCTCGCCCGCCGTCAGATAGGCCGCGCTGGCCGCCGCCGAGGCGAAGAAGAAGATCACCATCCACGCCATCGTCTGCGTTTCGGCCGTGAGCCACCCCTGCGCGAAGAGGTAGCCGCTGCCCGTCAGCAGCAGCCCGGACATGGCGTACGTGAACCCCAGCATCCGCCTGCGCCCGATCGTGTCGAACAAGCGTCCGAGGATCACCGGTCCAAGCACGTTTCCGGCGGCGAATGGGAGAATGTACCAGCCCACGTGATCGGCCCGCACCGCGTAGAAGTCCGTCAGCACCAGCGCGTAGGTGAAGAAGATGGCGTTGTAGAAGAAGGCCTGCGCGGTCATGAGGCTGAGGGCCACCAGCGTGCGCTGCCGCTGCAGCAGCAAGGTGCGCGCCACCTCGATCAGTGGCGTGTGACTGCGCGAGCGCAGGCGGAGGCTCGCAAAGGGCGGCGCCGTCAGTACGTGGCCTTGCCGGCGGAAGCTCGCCTCCAGACGCTGCACGATCGCCTCGGCCTCGTCCGCTCGGCCGTGCGTGATCAGCCAGCGCGGGCTTTCCGGGATCCACAGGCGCATGAAGAAGATCACGAGGCTCAAGGCGGCGCCGGTGAAAAAAGCCACGCGCCAGCCCATATCGCCGCCGAGCACGGCCGGATCGAGCAGAACAATGGAGCCCGCCGCACCCAGCGCCGCGCCGATCCAGAAGGTGCCGTTGATGACGAGATCGGTCCAGCCGCGCACCCGGCTCGGGATCAGCTCCTGGATCGTGGAGTTGATGGCGGTGTATTCCCCGCCGATGCCGGCGCCCGTCAGAAACCGGAAGAGAACGAAGCTCCACAAGTTCCACGAGAACGCGGTCGCCGCCGTGGCCACCAGGTAGACAGCGAGCGTGATGAAGAACAGCCTCTTGCGCCCGAGCCGGTCGGTCAGCCAGCCGAAGAAGATCGCCCCTAGCACCGCGCCAGCGAGATAGGCACTGCTGGCGAGCCCGACGTCCGCGTTGGAGAAGTGCAGCGTCGGGCTTTCCTTGAGGGCACCGGAAACGGCCCCCGCCAACGTCACCTCGAGACCGTCGAGGACCCAGGTGATGCCCAGCGCCACCACCACCAGCGTATGAAAACGTCCCCACGGCAGGCGGTCGAGCCGCGCCGGGACGTCCGTCACGACGACCGCGGGCGGGGTTCGGGTCTCGAGTGCGGTCGTGGACATGGCCATCCGCAACGCGGAATGAGCGGGGTAGTTCCCGCGTCTTCTCCCTCTCCCCATTCTTTTTCAGAATGGGGAGAGGGTCGGGGTGA
>JRHI01002682.1_pt1 | contig 11821 bp, 8 predicted proteins | sample 215371 | NCBI WGS metagenome assembly JRHI01 (sample SAMN02929681, study PRJNA255918) | sediment metagenome | biome: cave system; feature: Ice Cave; material: Sediment; isolation source: sediment from deep within a dark volcanic ice cave with no known source of... ... | reverse complement strand
TCGCGCGGCGTGGTGAACAGGTCCGCGGTGCGGCCATGCTCGACGAGCCGCCCGATCCCGTCCTCGCCGGCGAGCATGAAGGCGGTGCGCTCGCTCACCCGCGAAGCCTGCTGCATGTTGTGCGTGACGATCACGATCGTCACCTCCGCCGCCAGCTCGCGGACCAGCTCCTCGATCTTGTAGGTCGCGATCGGGTCCAACGCGGAGGCCGGCTCGTCCATGAGCAGCACCGCCGGGTCGGTGGCGAGCGCCCGGGCGATGCAGAGGCGCTGCTGCTGGCCGCCGGAGAGCGCCGCACCGGAGCGCCCAAGTTTGTCCTTCACCTCGTCCCAGAGCGCGGCACGCCGCAGGTTGCGTTCGACCAGATCGGTCAGCTCCGACCGACTCATCCTCCATCCGCGAAGGCGGGGACCCGCGGCGACGTTCTCATACACGCTCATCATCGGGAACGGGTTGGGCTTCTGGAACACCATCCCGACCCGGCTGCGGACCTCGACCGCGTCGGTACCGGACCAGTAGATGTCCTCGCTGCCGAGGAACACCTGCCCCGCGACCCTCGCACCGGGTGTGACCTCGTGCATCCGGTTCAGGCAGCGCAGCAGGGTGGACTTGCCGCAGCCCGAGGGACCGATGATCGCCGTGACCGTTCGCGCGCCGATGTCCAGGCTGACGTCTCCGACCGCCTGCGCGGCGCCGTACCAGGCCGAGAGCTTCTCGATCCGCACCGCCGGCCGCGAGGAGACGGATGGCGGGATCTCCGCGGGAGCGGACGCGACGATCCGCTCGGTGACGCTCATCGGACCCGGCTCCGGGTCGCGAACCGCAGCGCAGCGCTCAGCAGGCCGATGACGACCACGAGCACGAGCGACCCGCCCCAGGCCTTGGTGTGCCAGTCGTCGTACGGCGAGGCGGCGTACTGGTAGATCTGCAGCGGCAGCGCGGCGATCGGGCGGAGCGGATCGGTGCTGAAGAACAGGTTGCCGAGTGCCGTGAGCAGCAGCGGCGCGGTCTCGCCGGCCGCCCGGGCGATCGCGAGGATCGCGGCGGTCACGATCCCGGCGCGCGCGGTCGGCAGCACGACCCGCACGATGACCCGCCAGCGTGGCGCCCCGAGGGCGAGCGCGGCCTCGCGCAGCGAGCCGGGGACGAGCCGGAGGACCTCCTCGACGGTGCGGGCGATGATCGGGGTCATGATCACCGCGAGCGCGATGCCGCCCGCGAGCGCGGCGTAGTGGCCGATGAGGCCGCGGACGAGGAACGCCCACACGAACACGCCGACGACGATCGACGGCAATCCCGCGATCAGCTCGGCGGCGAAGCGGACGACGGGCGCGAGGCCGCCGGAGCGATACTCGACGACGAAGACGGCGCTCGCGATCCCGATCGGGATCGCGAGGGCCGCCGCGATCGCCGACAGCGCGAGCGTCCCGAGGAGCGCCGGTCCGAGGCCGCCCCCCGGCTCACCCTGCGGGAGGGTGCGCTCGGTGAAGAAGGCCGGCGTGATCGCCGGCAGCCCGCGGACGAGGACGAACCCGAGGATGATCAGAAGCAGCGCCGCCGCCCCGACGGTCGCCGCGAGGAGCAGGCCGGCCATCACCCGCTCGGTGATGCGCCGGCGCGCGGTGACCCGCGAGCCGGCGAGCGGCACCGCCACCGTCGTCACAGCGCGAGTCTCTGCGGCGTGCCGGCGATGCGGCGGATGAGCAACCGGGCGGCGCCGTTCACGATGACCGCCACCACCAAGAGAACGAGGGAGATCTCGACGATSGCGCTGAAGTACAGCTCGCCCGTCGCCTCGGTGAACTGATTGGCGATCGCCGAGGCCATCGTGTACCCGGGGGTGAACAGCGACGGCGACACCGTGGTCGAGCTGTTCCCGACGACGAGCGTGACGGCCATCGTCTCGCCGAACGCGCGGGCGACGCCGAGCACGATCGCGCCCACGATCCCGACGCGGGCGTATGGCAGGACCGCCCGGCGCACGGCCTCCCAGCGGGTCGCGCCCAGGCCGAGCATCGCCTCACGCTGGGTTCCCGGGACGGCGAGCAGGACCTCGCGTGAGACCGCGAGGAGCAGCGGCAGGATCATGATCGCGAGGATCACCCCGCCGACGAGCAGATCGACGCCCACGATCTGGCCCGAGAAGAGCGCGCCAATGACCGGCAGCGGACCGACCCAGGTCGCGAGCGTCGGCTCGACGAATTCGCGGAAGACCGGGACGAGGACGAAGAGTCCCCAGAGGCCGTAGACGATGCTCGGGATGTACGCGAGCAGCTCGACAACGAACGCGAGCGGCGTGCGGACCCGGATGGGGGCGTATTCGGTGAGGTAGATCGCGGCACCGACCGCGACCGGCGCCGCGAGCAGGACCGCGATCGCCGTGGTCACGAGCGTGCCAAAGAGATACGCCCCTGCGCCGAACACCTCGTGCACCGGGTCCCAGCGCGTTGTCGTGACGAACGACAGGCCGAAACGGGTGAGCGCCGGCCAGGAGTCCAGGACGATCAGCAGCGTGATGCCGGCAAGCGTGAGTGGCACCAAGAGCGCCAGTGTCATGACGACCCCGGCGAAGGCGCGGTCCGCGCGCGAGGTCGCCTTCACTGCTGTGGCAGGACCGGTGTGCCGCCGGAGGTGATGCTGCGGATCTTCACCTCGGCCTTCGCCTGCACGTCCTTCGGGAGTGGCGCGTAGCCGAGGTCCTTCGCGTACTGCTGCCCGTCGTGAATACCCCACCAGAAGTAGCGGGCGATGGCGAGGGCCTTGCCCTTGTCCGGGACCTCGGTGTAGGTGAGCAGGTAGGTGAACGTGCTGATCGGCCAGGCCGCCGCGTTGTCCGAATTCGTGATCGAGACCCGTAGATCTGAGGGCAGTGTCACGCCCTCGGCGGCCTTGCTCACGCTGTCGAGGCTGGCGTCGACGTACACGCCCTTCGCGTTCTGGAGCGTGACCGTGCCGAGCTTCTGCTGGATCGCGTAAATCAGCTCGACGTAGCCGATCGAGCTCGGGGTGCTCTTCACCGATCCCGCGACCCCGTCATTGCCCTTTGCGCCGATGCCCCCGGGCCATTCCACCGACTGCCCCGCGCCGACCTTGCTCTTCCAGGTCGCGCTGACCTTGGAGAGGTAGTCGGTGAACGCGAAGCTCGTGCCCGAGCCATCGGATCGGTGCACGGTCGTGATCGCGGTGCCCGGGAGATTCACGCCACCGTTCGCCGATGCGATCTTCGGGTCGTTCCACTTCTTGATCTCGCCGAGGAAGATCCCCGCGAGCGCATCGGGGGTGAGCTTGAGGCTCGGCACGCCGGCGAGGTTGTACGTCGGGACGACCGCCCCCAGCACCGTCGGGATATGCAGGATCGGCGCCTTCGCGTCGGTGAGCTGCTGGTCGCTCATCGGGTTGTCCGATCCGGCGAAGTCCACCGTCTTCTCGGTGATCCCCTTGATGCCCCCGCCCGAGCCGATGGCCTGATAGTTGATCTGGACCCCGGTCGCCTTGTTGTAGGCGTCCACCCACTTCGTGTAGATGACCGCGGGGAACGTCGCGCCGGCGCCACTCAGCGACTGCGCCTCGGCGGCGCAGGGCCCGGTGACCGGGAAGCACCCGCTCGCGCTCCCGCCGGTGCCGCCCGCGCCGCCACCGCCGCACGCGGACGCGAGCATCGCGAGCGCGACCGCCGGGATCGCGACCGTCCGGAACCTCATCGTTGCCCTCACACCATTCATTTCTCTCACCAGGCTGATGGTGACGGCAGCAGGGCAACGGATCACGAACTCCCGGTGAACGGTCGGTGAACTTGCCGCGGGTTCCCCGCTCCTCGTCCCGATATCGCCGCCGGCCAGGCGTCTCGACCGCGCGCCGTAGAGCAGGTGATCGCACCGGCCTATCTTTGGTCCATGCGCCCCATCGTCCGCAGGCTCACCGGCGTTCGCGGGAGGGCCCTTCCGTACATCGCCGCCCTCGGCGGGGTCGGGCTCGTCAGCATCGCGATCGGGGTCATCGAGTCCCGGTTCCGCATCGCGAACCTCTCGATGCTCTATCTGCTCGCGGTCCTCGGGGCCGCGTCGCTCGGCGGTCGTGGTCCCGCGATCGTCGCGGCGATCTCCGCCTTTCTCGCGTTCGACTGGTTCTTCGTGGCGCCGCTGCACACCTTCACGGTCGCGGACCCCGAAGAATGGTTCGCCCTCGTGCTCTTTCTCGCGACCGCGACGATCACCGGGCAGCTGGCCGCTGACCAGCGTCGCCGGGCCGAGGAGGCCCACGCCCGCGAGCGCGAGGCGGTCCTCCTGTCCGAGGTGGCCAGCCTCCTGGCGGACCCCGATCTGGATGCCGGCTTCGCCACGCTCGCCGAGCGAACGCGCGAACAGCTTTGTCTCGCAGCCGTCGCGATCGAGGTCCGCGATGATCTGGGAACGACCCGGATCGCCGCTCGCGCCGGTGAGCCGGAGGCGATCGCCGCCGCGACGCAGGCAGGCGGGCGGTCGGTCAAGGTGCTCGGGCTGGGACGCGGCCGATCCCCGCAGTGGGTACGGGTCATCTCGCACCCGCGCGGTGCGGCCGCGAGCGAGTACGCCGACCGGGTGCACCTCGTGCCGCTCGGGACACCGGATCGTCGCCTTGGCGCCGTGCTCGTCGTCAGGGCGCGCGGTGCCCGCGTTGGCTCCGGAGACGCGCGGCTGCTGGCGGCGCTGGGGGCACAGCTCACCGTCGCCTTGGAGCGCCGACGCCTGCGGCAGCTGGCGACGGAGCGGGAGGTCCTCCAGCGCGCCGACCAGCTGAAGAACGCGCTGCTCGGTGCGGTTTCACACGATCTCCGGACCCCGCTCGCGTCGATCATCGCCTCTGCGGGCACCCTGCGGCAGACTGAGGTCGAATGGTCCGCCAACGAGCGCGACGAATTCGCCCGCGACATCGAGCTCGAGGCCCGCAGACTGAGTCGGATCGTCACGAACCTGCTCGACCTCTCGCGGATCGAGGGCGGCGGTCTCCACCCGGATCGCGGCTGGTATGACCTCGGTGCGCTGGTGGGGGACGTCGTGGGCCGACTGCGGAGGACGATGCCAGAGCGCCAGGTCGGAGTGGCCGTCCCGGATGGCCTGCCGCCGGTGTTCCTCGACTACGTGGAGATCGACCAGGTGCTCTCCAACCTCATCGGGGGTCGGCTACCGGCTGCTCGCCGAGGATTGAGCCGCGGTTATTGAGGCGCTGTTGAGGACCTAGCCCGGCCGGCTCAGGCCGAATGATCCGGTGCGCAGGCGAAACGATCCGGCGGTCCCCGAGCGAATGAGGGACCACGACCCGTCCGACCCGTCACGCGTCTACGACAAGACCTACCGCAAGGGTGCCCGCCCCGGTGACCGGGTCGTCCGCGTCGTGCCGACCTACAAGGGCAAGTTCACCCGGCAGGGCCGTCACCTCGTCGCGACGGAGGAGTCATCGCAGTCGGCGACGACCGGTGGCCGGATCGCGGCGGGCGTCGAGGCGCTCGGATCGGCCTTTCCGGGGATCAATGACTGGCGCGTGCTCGTTGGCCTTGCCGCGATCGCGCTGCTCACGATCGGGAACCTCCGGGGGATCCGCGAGTCGGGGAATATCTTTGCCCTTCCGACCTACGTGTTCATCGTGAGCCTCGCCGGCCTCATTGCCTTCGGCATCTACCGGCAGGTCACCGGGACGCTCCCGCCGTATGTCGCGCCGCCGCAGTTCCTGTCCGACGCCGCAGAGCCGCTGGGGATCCTGCTCATCCTCCGGGCGTTCTCCAGCGGCGCCGTCGCCCTCACCGGTGTAGAGGCGATCTCGAATGGCGTGCCGGCGTTCAAGCCGCCGGAAGCGCGGAACGCCCGGGTGACGATGAGTGCGATGGGCCTGCTGCTCGGTGCCCTGTTCCTCGGGGTCAGCTACCTCGTGACCCACATCGGCATCCTTCCGGACCCGAGCGAGCAGGAGAGCGTGATCAGCCAGCTCTCTCGCGCGCTCGTTGGTGGCGACTCGCCGTACTACTTCGTCCTGCAGATCGCGACCGCGCTCATCCTCGAGGCCAGGCGCGGGAAGTCGGCAAAGCTCGTGTTCGCGGCGAGCACGCCTTCTCCACAACCAGCACGCGATGCGGCTCAAGCTGACCCTCTTCTTCCGCCCGAACACGACGGTCATCGACGTGCCGTTCCGCTTCGACCGCGACTAGGCCGCCGCGATTACGCCGGCGGAACCGTTTCGCGGAACCGGTACCCGACGCCGCGCAGCGTCTCGATCCAACGCGGAGCGTCCGCGTCCTCCCCGAGCTGCTCACGCAAGTTCTTCACGTGCGTATCGACGGTCCGGGTGTCGCCCGCATAGTGGAAGCCCCAGACCGTGTTGAGCAGCTGCTCGCGGGTGAAGACCTGGCCCGGGCTGCGAGCGAGCGCGACGAGGAGCTCGAATTCCTTGGGGCGGAGCGTGATCTCCTTCCCGTCGCGGATCACTCGGTGCTTCAGCACGTCGATGCGCAACCCGCCGCGCTCGATCACCGGCGGTGACGCGGCGTCCGGGACCTGCGCGCTGCGCCGCAGCATCGCGCGCACCCGCGCCACCAGCTCGCGCATCGAGAACGGCTTCACCAGGTAGTCGTCGGCGCCGATCTCCAACCCGACGACCTTGTCGAGCTCGGTGTCGCGGGCGGTGAGCATCAGCACCGGCACGTTGCTGGTCCGACGAATGCGTCGACAGACCTCGAAGCCGTCCATCGTCGGCAGCATCACATCGAGGATCACCAGATCGGGGGCCGCGCTTGCGAAGAGCGCGATGCCGTCCTCGCCGTCGCCCGCGCTGACCACGTCGTATCCCTCCTGCCGGAGTGCGTAGCCAAGGGTGTGCCGAAGATTCGTCTCGTCATCGATGACGAGGATGCGACCCATGTCCCGAGCCTAGATGAGCGACGTCATCGCGCGACGGGCAGCGTGAACGTGAAGGTCGCCCCCCGCCCGGGGCCTTCGCTTTCGGCCTGCAGCTCGCCGCCGTGCTGCTGGACGATGTGCTTCGCGATCGCCAGCCCAAGGCCGGTGCCGCCGGTCGCGCGCGCGCGGTCGCCCTTGTAGAAGCGCTCGAAGATCCGGTCCAGGTCGCCGGCCGAGATCCCGTGCCCGGTGTCACGGACCGTGAACGCGACCGCACCGTCGCGGGTGGTCGCCGACATGCGGATCCCGCCGCCGGGCGGGGTGTACCGCACGGCGTTGTGGATGAGGTTCGCAAACACCTGCGCCACCCGGTCGGGATCGGCCTGGACGTCGGGGAGCGCCGGGAGCGGGTCCAGCTCGAGACGGACCCGGGACCGCGCCGCAAGCGGCGCGAAGCGGTCGTGTGCTCGCAGAAGCAGATCGGCCGCTGCGGTACGCTCAAAATGGAGTGGGAGCTGGCCCGACTCGATCCCTCCGAGAAGCAGCAGCTCCTCGACCAGCTGCGCGAGTGCGTCGATCTCCTGGTGCATCCGACCAAGGAAGTCACGCGCCGCGCTCTCGTCGCCGACGGCACCGTCCTCGAGCGTCTCGGTCATGGCCTTGAGCGACGCGATGGGCGTGCGCAGCTCGTGTGAGACGTTCGCGACGAAGTCGCGGCGGACCCCCTCCAGACGTCGGAGGTTCGTGAGGTCCTGGATCACGAGCAGGAGCTGGCCGTCGGCGAGCCGGCGGGCGATGGCGCGGGAGAACCGCGGCGGGTCCGACCGCTCGACCTGGGCGACTTCGTCAGCGCCGATGCGCGCTCGTCTGACGGCATCGAGGACCTCGTGCTCGCGCACCGCTTCGACGAGGGCGTGGCCGGGCGCGGCAGCCGCGCCGAGCGTCTTCGTCGCGGTGCGGTTCGCGAGCACGATCCGCCCATCGGCGCCGGCGATGAGGATCGTGTCGGAGAGCTCATCGATGAGGACGGCGAGCCGGTCGCGCTCCGCCTCGGCCTTCGCGCGCTCCCCGGTGACCGTCGCCGCCATCCGCCGGAGCGCCGCGCCCAGACGCTCGACCTCTTCGGGGCCGCCGACCGAGAAGTCCGACGGCGTGCCGCCGGCAAGGGCCTCCGCTCGAACGGTCAGCGTCCGGATCGGTCGGATGATCGCGCGGGCGAGCACCACGAGCGCCAGCAGAGCGACCAGGCTCGTCGCGATCCCCACGGCCACGATGAGCGCGCCGAGCTTCTCCGCGAGCGACTGGAGCGCGGTGAGCGGGAGCGCCGTCCGGGCCACCCCGACGAGCGTGCCGCCGTCGCGGACCGGGACCGCGACGTACAGAAGGTCGCGCCCGACGGTGTCGGAGCGCCGGACCACGTTGCCGACGGTGCCCGCGATCGCCGCGGCCACCTCGGGGCGACGAGCGTGGTTCTCCATCGCGCGGCGATCCTCATCCGACTCGCCGAGCACCAGGCCGTCGGGAGCGATGAGCGTCACCCGGATGCCCGCGCTCGCGCCGATCCGGTGGGCGAGCGGGTCGAGGACATCCGGGTCGCGCGCTCGGAGACCGTCGCGGGCGAGGTCGCCGACGAGATTCGCCTCGCTCGTCAGCCACGCATCGAGGGCCTGCCGGTCATGGTCTTGCGCCAGGAGCGGCGCCGCGAGAGCGAGCAGGACGACCGCGGCGACGAGGCTGCCGGCGGCTGCGAGCAGGATCTGCCTGGTGATCGTTCGCGGCACCGGGCGAGTATGTGCGACCGGTCTGGGCATGAGCCGCCCGCCGCAGGGCCCCTCCGAGCGGCCACGTTGGCGAGCGGCCAAACCCCGGCTGAGCGCCGGACGTACCGTGGGCGAACCCGATCCGCCCTGCGCCCGGCGGGTGATGGACGCGGTCGCCGGCCAGGGGTAGCGTTCCGAAGGCGTGACGGGGAGCGCCAATTGCGACGTGATCTGATCGCAGAGAAGAGGGCCGAGTGACGTTCCACGGCCACCGGCTGATGCCACCGTGGAGGTGAGAAGGGACATCGCTGATCAGCGCACCTCGCCCGGCCAAACCCAGCTGCCGCTCCTCATGCGCGCCGCCGAGACGATCCTCATCGCGGCGACGGACGAGGGTGCTGTCCTTGAGGCGGCGACGCTGCTCCTCGGTGATTACTTCGACTACGGAGTCCGCTACCTCCTCCGGTACGACCAGACGGCCGGAATCCTCCGGGTAACGAACGCGGCCGGTCCGGGCACCGAAGACCCATCGGTGCGTGAGTTCCGGACGACGCTCGGCCGGGGACTGACGGGGATCTGTGCGCAGACACAGCAGGTGCTGAACGTCGGCGACGTCCGGCTCGATGCCCGATACATCATGGCGGTGCCCAGCTGCGTTTCGGAGATCTGCGTGCCGATCCACGTGCGCGACGAGCTCCTCGGCGTTCTGGCGATCGAGAGCGAGACGGCGAACGCGTTCTCGCCAGACGACGAGGCCACCCTGACGGCCTTCGCCCAGCTGCTCGCGCTCGGCCTCATGCACGCGAGGGCCCACGGCGCGCACCGTCGAGACCTCGATGAGCTCCGCGCCGTGGCGGACGTGGCACGCGAGGCATCGACCCTCGACCTCGACCGGACGCTTCAGATCGCGGTCGAGCGGTTTCGCGCGCTCACGCTGTCTGACTCGACGGCGGTCTACCTTCTCGATGTCGGGGGGCGCGAGTTGGTGCCGGCGCGCGTCTCCTTCGATCCGGCGCTCTACCCACCGGATTACGTTGAGCGGATCGGTCACGTGCCGTGGGGCGTCGGCTTCGTCGGCTGGGTCGCCGAGCACCGCGAACCGATCCTCAGCCCCGATGTTTCCCAGGACCCGCGGGTCCGGGCTCTGCCCGGCATTTCCTTGGATCAGAAGTCGGCGATCTGCGTGCCGCTCCTCGTCGAAGCGCAGTTGCACGGCGTCATCCGGGCGACGCGGATGGGACTCGCGCGGTACACGCCCGATCACCTCCGCCTGGCCGAGACCATCGCCAGCCAGACCGCCCTGGCGATCGCGGCGGCGCAGGCCCACAAGGAGGCCCGTCGGCTTGCGGTCACCGATGAGCTCACCGACCTGTTCAACGCGCGGTACCTCACCGATCGCCTGAAGCAAGAGGTCGACCGCGCCCTCCGTCACGCTCGCCCACTGGCGCTGCTCATCGTGGACAGCGACAGCCTGAAAGCCGTGAATGACGAGTATGGGCATGCCTGCGGTGATCGATTGCTCATCGATCTCGCCGCGACCATGCGGTCGCAGATCCGGTCCACGGACATCGCCGGTCGCTACGGCGGTGACGAGTTTCTGGTGATCGCGCCGGAGACCACTGGGGCGGCGATGCTGACAACGGCTGAACGACTGCTACAGGCCGTCGAGGATCGGCCGCTCATCACCGACAGCGGGATCCACATCCGGCTCACCGTCTCCATCGGGATCGCCGACCTCGGCGGCCAAGTGACCACGAGCAGCGAGCTGTTCCAGGCCGCGGACCGGGCGCTCTATCTGGCGAAGCGACGCGGGAAGAACCAGGTCGCGCTCAGCGTCGACTCGTGAAGGTCGAGGGTGCGCAAGACACCACTCCCGATCGGCTCTTTGATGCGAACGCGTCCGCGCCAGTCCGCTGAGACCGGACCCGGTCCTTTGGCGGTGTCACATCTCGGGACATCTGTACGGTCATCGGTCATGGACGCTCCGTGCGCGCCGGCTGAATCCGAGACGGAAGCGCGTCTCCCCAATCTTCAACGCGCTTCAACGCGGTTCGGTCGCAACCGGGTCGCAGCTGGATTCGCGGATATTGGCCACCCGGGCGGCAATCGCCATACTTTCGCCCGTCTGCCCTGGGGTCGAGGCGGGAAGGTGAGTCCGGTGAAAGCGTTGTCGCGTCAGAAGCGGCCTGTCCGCGTGGCTGCGCTCGGTGGCCTGATCGTCGCATTCGTCCTGGTCGCCACCGGCATCGGCGTCGTCCTGTTCCCTCGTCCGGCGCTCGGCGCGCAGACGACGTTGACCGTGCTCAGCGGCACCGTCGCGGTGAAGCAGGTCAACGGGTCGTTCGTGCAGGCCGTCGATGGAGAGCTCGTGCAGGAGGGCACCACTATCCGCACCGGTCCCGACGCGAACGCGGTCCTCACCTTCTTCGACGGATCCACGGTGTCGATCGATCCCTCGAGCGAGTTCACCCTCGAGAAATACACGGTCACCGGCGGCGGCGATCTGCTGGCCGGGATGACGCTGGCCATCGGATCCACCTGGCACGTTGTCGCGCATGCCCTGACGCCGGGCTCGAAGTACGAAGTCCGCACCACGACCGCGACCGCGTCGGTCCGCGGCACGGCCTTCACGCTTCGCACCGGCGACGGAAAGACGCACCTCGCCGCGACCGAAGGAACGGTGCACACCGCCGCCTTCGGCGCGAGCGTCGACGTGCACCCGCAGGAGCAGACCGACGTCGAGGCCGGCAAGGTCCCGTCACCGCCCGTTCCCGCGCCCCCGCCCCCCGTCACCGTGAAGATCGTGCTCGACGCCACGTCGAACGCGGTGGTCATGGACGCGACCGGCCGGTCCGTCGGCGTGCAGAACGGCCAGCCGGTGCGGTACGTGCCGGGGTCGAAGGTGACGGTCGAGAACGGCAAGCTGGTCCTCGAGATCCCGCAGAAGACGCCCGGACGGCTCAGCACCGTGGTCCGGCCCGATGCGCCGACGCAGGGCGGCTCGGTCGAGATCCAGACCCAGGTCATCGGATCGAGCGGAACGGTCATCGCGAACACGGTCGAGAATCGGAGCGTTGGCCAGAGCGGCTCAGCGTCGGTCCGCGGCACGGCCTTCACGGTTCGCACCGGCGACGGAACGACGCAGCTCGCCGCGACCGAAGGAACGGTGCACACCGCCGCCTTCGGCGCGAGCGT
>JRHI01002681.1_pt1 | contig 11823 bp, 13 predicted proteins | sample 215371 | NCBI WGS metagenome assembly JRHI01 (sample SAMN02929681, study PRJNA255918) | sediment metagenome | biome: cave system; feature: Ice Cave; material: Sediment; isolation source: sediment from deep within a dark volcanic ice cave with no known source of... ... | reverse complement strand
TGCCGCCGCTTGGTCCTGACCGTCTCGGAGTGGACGCGCAGCGACTGCGCCACGCTCGTCCCGAACTTGTCGGTCTGCACCAGCATCGCGACGAGCGAGGCGACGTCGTCCACGCCGGTCCGCTCGGCGAGGTTTCTGAGCGCGTCGACGCGGCCCTTGCCCGCCCGCAGCTCGAGATTGATCAACCGCAGCTCGTCGGCGAGGTCTGGATGCGCGAAGGCGATCTCCTCCCCGACACGCTGAATCGCCTGATCGAGGCCGAGCCCGGCTTCCACGCTGACGACCAGGAGATCGAGCGCGTCGGGCAGCCCCAGCCGGATGCGATGCTGGCGCCGCTTCGCCATGCGCCCGAGCGCCATGCTCGGCAGCAGGTAGCCGAGCGCGCACGCCGCCAGCGCCAGCGGCAGGTTTGGACGAACGATGATCGGCGACGCGATCAGCGCAAACGCGATCAGCGCGCAGCCGAGCCGGATGCCGAAAAAGACGGCGATCGCTTCGTGGCTGCGGTAGCCGGCGGTCGTCAGCTTCCGCTGCAGCTTGCCCATCTCCGACGTCGACTGCGGCGCCGCGCGGCCGATTTTCTTGAGCGTGTCGATGACGGCGCGGCTGTAGTGCGGATCGTCGGCAGGCGCCTTGACGCGCTCGCCCGTCAGCACCTCGCCGAGACGGCGCTCGATGGTCGCCTCGCCGCCGGTAGACAGCGCCATCGCCCCAGCCGCGATCAGGAGCGACGCGAAGAGAAATGCGAGGAGCGGAAGCAGCATCGTCACACCTACACCTCGATCTTGATCACTTGACGAATCCACAGAAAGCCGACCGTCTGCATGACGATCGCGCCCATGACCATCGTCTGCCCCATGCGTTCGTGAAACAGCACCTGCATGTGCTCGGGGTTGATGAACGACAGCGCGATGGCAAGCGCCGCGGGCAGCGCAAGCAGCACGTAGCCGGTGAAGCGGCCGTGCGCCGTGTGCACGCGCACCTGCCGCCGGATCTTGAACCGCTCGCGCACGACGTGCGCGAGGTTCTCGAGAATCTCCGACAGGTTGCCGCCGGTGTCGCGTTGGATGAGGACCGCGGTCACGAAGAAACGCACGTCCAGAATGCCGATGCGGGCGGCCATTTCGTTCAGCACGTCGCGCAGCGGGAGGCCAAAGTTCTGCTGATCGAAGGTCTTCCTGAACTCCGGGCCGACCGGATCCGGCAGTTCGTCGGCGACCATACCGAGTGCCGTCTGAAACGCGTGTCCGGCGCGGATGGCTCGAGCCAGCAGATCGAGGGCTTCGGGAAACTGCTCTTCAAAGCGTTTCAGGCGCGTGGATCGGCGATGCATCAGCCACGCGAACGGCGCCACGCCCGCGAGGCACGCCCCTACGAGCGGCGCGAACCGCTGGGGAACGAGAAGGAACATCATCAACCCGACGCCGGCCGCGGCGACGATGCTGATCAGCGCGACGGCGCTTGGCGTCGTCCGCACGCCGGACTGGTCGATGAGGCGGGCCATGCGCTTGCCGGCGCCGGTGGCCGACACGAAACGATCCACGCCAGGCAGCGGACCTCCGCGCGTGTTCTTCAGGACCGTCTCGTCGCCGGCTGTCTTGGGATCGGCCGCTTCAGCGTCCGCCGAGACATCCCGCAGCCGACGATCCAGGCGCCGCGCCGCGCAGACGCCCGGCAGCCGCACGATCGCGGCGTAGCCGCCGACAATCGATCCTACGACGACGATGAACACGATGAACGGCAGCAGCATCATCGCACCTCCGTGACACCTTCGAACATGTCCGCCGGCAGATGGATACCAGACGCCTTGAGCCGCTCGCAGCACTTCGGACGGACGCCGGTCGCGCGGAACCGGCCGATCACCTTTCCGTCTTGCGTAATGCCCATCTTCTCGAACAGGAAAATCTCCTGCATCGTGATCACGTCGCCTTCCATGCCGGTGATTTCCGAGATGCTCGTGATCTTGCGGGAGCCGTCGCTGAGCCGGGTCTGCTGCACCACGAGCTGGATCGCCGACGAGATCTGCTGCCGCATCGCGCGTTCCGGCAGGTTCGTCGCGCCCATCGCGATCATGGTTTCGATGCGGGTCAGCGCGTCGCGGGGCGTGTTGGCGTGCACGGTGGTCAGCGATCCGTCGTGCCCCGTGTTCATCGCCTGCAGCATGTCCAGCGCTTCCTCGCTGCGCACCTCGCCGACGACGATGCGGTCGGGGCGCATGCGGAGGGCGTTGACCATCAGCTGCCGCTGCCGGATGGCGCCCTTGCCTTCCACGTTGGGCGGCCGCGTCTCGAGCCGCACGACGTGCTCCTGGTGCAGCTGAAGCTCGGCGGCATCCTCGATCGTGACGATGCGCTCGCGCTCGGAAATGAAGCTGGAGAGCACGTTCAGGAGCGTCGTCTTGCCGGCGCCGGTGCCGCCGCTGATCAGCGCGTTGAGCCGCGCTTTCACACAGTGGGCCAGGAACTCGAGCATCGGCTTGGTCAACGCGCGCAGCGTCACGAGGTCCTCCGCCCGGAGCCGCTCGGCCGGAAAGCGGCGGATCGACAGCAGCGGACCGTCCACCGCGAGCGGCGGGATGATGGCGTTGACGCGCGAGCCGTCTGGCAGCCGCGCGTCCACCATCGGCGAGCTGTCGTCCACGCGCCGGCCCACCGCGCTCACGATGCGATCGATGACCCGCATCAGATGGCGATCGTCCTGGAAGTTCGCCGGGACCTTCTCGAGCACGCCGCCCCGCTCGACGAACACGTTCTTGTAGGTGTTGACGAGGATGTCGCTGATGGACGGATCGCGCAGCAGCGGCTCGAGCGGCCCCAGCCCGAACACATCGTCGAGCAGCTCGACGAACAGCGTCTCGCGCTCGCCGAGGCTGAGCGGCGTCCCTTCCTCCGCGAGCAGCTCGGCCAGCAGCGTCCGGATTTCGCTCTCGGCGCGCGCGCGATCGGACTGCGCCAGCGCCTCGAGATTCAGACGGTTGAGGAGCTTGCGATGGACGCCGGCCTTCAGCTCCATGTACTGCTGGCGCGGCGGCTGCGGGCGTGCCGGCGAGGACGGCGAGGGCGGCGGGATCGCGACAGTGTTCATGGATGGTTACCAGATCGAGGCGATGCTCGACGTCAGGCGATCCAGGCCGGGGAGCCTCCGGCGCGCCGGCGGCGGCGCCGGCAGGACCGCGTCTGGATCGAGAATCTGCCGCGTGAAATGATCGAACTGCGACGCAATGTCCGAGTTGCCGGTGAGCGCGAGCGGCACGCCCGAATTGAGCGCGGTCGAGACGGTCTTGTAGTCGCTCGGAAACGTGTGGTGAATCGGGTGGCCGAGCGCGCCTTCGATCTGCTTGGGCGGGATCGGATACGGCTCCGCCGCACGGTTGAGCAGCACGCGGACCCGCTCGCCGCACGCCCCGAGCTGGCGGACGCGATCGAGCAGGCGTTGCGAGTTGCGGATCGACGGGACGTCGGGGTTGGCGACGAGGAAAATCGTGTCCGCCGTGTACAGCGCCGCAACCGTGCACGAATTGATCTGGCTGCCGGCGTCCACGAGGATGTACTCGTACTGCCGCCCGAGGAGCCGGAACAGCTCCTCGATCGCGCCGCCGTCGGCGGCGCCGGGCCGATCGAACTGATCGGATCCTGCCAGAATTTCGAGCCCCGACTTGTGCTTCACGACGAGCTCGCGCAGGAACTCGCGATCCAGACGGTGCAGGTTGTCGATCGCGTCGAGCAGGCTGTAGCGCGGCCGCACGCCGAGGAACAGCGCCACCTCGCCGAGCCCCGGCTTCAGGTCCACGATCACCGTCGATCGCTTGCTGAGCCGCGCCAGCTCCACGCCGCAGTTGACCGAGACCGTCGTCGTTCCCGCGCCCCCCTTGGCGCCGAAGAACACGAGCGTCGTCGCCGACGGCCGGGCACCGTGCGCCGTTTCGCGCCGCGCCGCCGTCCGCCGGACCGCGCCGTGAAACGTTTCTTCCTCCGGCGGCCAGGTGAAGAACTCGTTGGCGCCCGCGCGCATCGACTGCAGGATCAGCTCGGGGTCGGCGGCCGTCGCGATGGCGAAAATGCCGGCGCCCGCGGCCCCGGCACGCAGGCGCTCGATGCCAGACATCGATGACGGCGCGTCACCGCGCGTGTCGACGATGACGAGATCGGGCGGCGTGGCGTCGCGGCCGGCGCGGTCGTCGAGCACGCTCACCGGAATCGCGCCGGCTCGCAGCAGGCGACCGAAGTGCTTCTTGAACGCGTCGTCTTCCGAGACGATGAGGCCCACGAGTTGCGCCATGGCTATTGCACCAGCCGAATCACTTTGGGAAACGCGCCGGTCGGAGCGGGGCCGCTTTTGCCGTCGAACACCCCGGCCACCGGCGTGACACGGCCGACGACCTGATTTCCCTGCATCCCTTCGATGAAGAAGCCCAGGTAGTTGGCGATCTTCAGAGCGGCGTTGCGTCCGTTCTGCTTGCCCGTCTCGTAGAAGACGGGATCGTAGAGTGGGATGATCGCCACGCGCGGGCTCGTGCCGAACGCGCTGCCCTTGACGCAGTTGCAGGAGAGGTCCCAGTAGGCATTCGGGTCTTTGGCGACGAGATCGCCACTGCCTTGCGCGGTCGGGCCGACCATGTTGCCGGGTTCGGCCGTCATCGGGTCGCCGATCGGAATGACGGCGGTATTGCAGTTCGCGATGTTGCTGCGGTAGTCGGTCGCGCCCGTGCTGCCGGGGAGATCCCAGGGGTTGTAGAAGCTTGGGGACACGTTGGTCTGGTTGTTCGCCTTCAGGATCAGCTGCAGACCTCGATCGCGGTCGGCGTTGTACCCCGTGTACCCCGGCTGATCGGCCGGAATGTAGATGTCGGGATTCGCCAGCAGCTTACCTTTGTTGTCATAGAGGTCGAAGGTGTCGCTCGGATCCCACGGGCCCGTCTGCTTCTCGATCCATTTGTCGGGAATCGTGAACGGTTTCACGCACGTCTCCGCGTTGGCCGGCGAGGCCTCGGCCGTGGCGGACGCGCCGACGTCCACCGTCTGCACGCCGAAGAAGGTGCCCATCAGCGTCGGCACCGGGTTGTTGCGGGCGGTGGCGCGGAACACTTTCACGGCGACGCGAGTGGGCTGCCCCGCCGGATCGTTGGGAAACGTCACGTCCCCCGGGCCGACCGACACCGGCTGCCCGCCCACGCGGTTGGCCAGCGCGGTGTTGACGGCGCTCTGCACGGCCGGCCCGCTCGCCGATCGATCGGTGAAGCTGTTGTAGGCGAGCGCGACGGCGCCCGACAGCGCCCCGGCGTCGGCCGCGTTCTGCGCTTGCGACCTCACCGTCATGAACATGCCGACGTCAATCGCCAGCGTCGTCGCCGAGAGCATCGCCATGAAGCCGAGGCAGACGAAGACGAGCGACATGCCGCGCTCGTCGTGGATGACGTGACGAAGGTTGAAGCGCATGCAGCACCTCTAGTTCCGCTTTTTCGCGAGCTCGGCCTGGTACCTCGACTCGGCCTCTTTGACTCTCGCCGCGGCCTCGTCGATCACCTTCTGCTGTGCGCGGTCGAGCTCGGCCTGACGCCTGGTCTGCTCCGCGGCGACTTTCGCGGCCTCCGCGTCCTTCCTGGCCTGCACCTTCGCCTGTTCGGCCGCCGATTTCGCCGACGCGGCGTCGCGCCTGGCCTGCTCGAGCGCGGCCCTGGCCTGGCGCTCCTGCTCCACCTTTGCCTTCTGGCGATTCGCCTCGTCCTGTTTTTTCTGTTCCTTCGCGTTCGCCTGTGTGCCCCGGTCTTGCTGTTTCTGCGAGCTTTCCCACACGTGCTTTTCATCCGCCGAGAGCGGGCGTGTGATGCCACCGGCCAGCGGGACGGTGGACGTGGCTGGCAGCGCCGTGCCGGTGTTCGGACCGACGATCAGGTGAACGGGCGGCGGCGTCAGGACGGCGACGGCGGCGGCCGGCGACAGCGCCGGCGCCTGTGCCGGTGCGGGAGCGGGCGCTGGGGCGGGGGCTAGCGCTGGCGCTGGCGCCTGGGAGGCCGCCGCGCCCGAGCGCGCGGGCGTGAAGGCCGGCGGCAGCGGCTCGACCAGCTTCTTGGCCGGAAGCGGCGGGAGAAACGGCTCGGGCGTGCTCGGCAGCTTCGGCGTCACGCCGGCTGAATTCCTCTCGAGAATCTGCGGCGTGATCATCACCACCAGCTCGGTCTGCTCCTTGTTCGCCGCCTTGCTCCTGAACAGCAGGCCGAGGATCGGGATGTCGCCGATGCCGGGGATTTTCTGCAGCGTCGAGTTCATCGAGTTGTTGATGAGGCCAGCGATGGCAAACGTCTGCCCGTCCAGCAGGTCGACTTCGGTCTCCGTGCGGCGCGTGCTGAGCGCGGGGATCCGGAACCCATTCAGCAGCACCCCGTTGGCGAAGTCGAGCGTGCTGACCTCGGGCCGCACTTTCAGGTGCACGCGATCGCCATGAATCACCGGCGTGAAGTTCAGACGCACACCGAACTCTTTGTACTGGACCGAGATGGCCAGGTTCGCGCCGGATCCTTGCGCGATCGGCACGGGGAACTCGCCGCCGGCGAGGAAGCTCGCTTCCTTGCCGCTCTCAGCGACAAGATTCGGCTCGGCGAGGCTCTGGAACTGCCCCTTCGTCTGCAGCGCTTTGATCACCGTGCCGAGCTGATGTTTCGCGTCGAAGAGAAACAGGTTCAGGAAGTCGCTGAACACCAGCTTCTCGCGCGTGGGATCCGAGCTGTCGAACACCGGCGCGGCGGTCGACGTCGTCGAGCGACCCAGGACGTTCTTGTAGCCGTTCGCGCCGGTGAAGAGCGAGACCCCGAGATCCGTAATCGCGCTCCGGCTGACTTCGGCGAAGCGGACGCGGAGCAGCACCTGGTTGCTGGCGGTGCTTTCCTGCACGCGCAGCATGTTGACCACTTCGTCGGCCTTGTCGACGTAGCCGCCGGCCACGCTGAACGCCTTGTCGAAGATCTCCTTGTTCGACACGAGGCCGGAGAGCACGATGCCCTTGCCGCTGCTCTGCGCATCGATCGCTTCGCCCGGGAACAGGCGCTTCATCTGTTCGTTGAGGTGCGCGAGATCGCGCTGGACCACGATTTCGTACCGGTGCAGGCCGCCGCCGCGCTCCCACACGTACATCGAGATCGTGCCCGGCATCTTGCCGTTGACGAGCAGCTGGTTCGCGGACGTCACGACGGCGTCGGCGATGTCGGAGCTGGTGAGCGACACGCGCGCGATCGCGGTCCCGACGTCGACGATCGCCGAGCGCCCCACGAGCAGCTTCACCGCCGAGGCGTCGTCTGCCTGGACGAGGCGCGGCGCGGCCACGGCGATCAGGAGAATCAGACTGAATTTGCGCATGCTCACTGCTCCTGCCGCACGACTTCGCGTGCGCGCTTGTCTCCGCGGATGATTTCGACCGTCGGCAGTTCGGGTTCCGCTGCCGCGACGGGTTTCGAGGGTGAGACCGACGCGAGACGCGTGCGGGCGATGCCGGTGCGCGTCGGCGCGGCGAACCCCAGCAGCGCGCCCGGACGGATGCCGCGCGTCGCCGGCATCGCCTTGTCGAGCGGGTTGCGAAGCGCCAGCTGAATCTTGCCTTCGGTGCTCGCGAGCGTCAGACGCTCGGCTTCCTCAGGGTTTACGAGCAGCGTGACGACGCTGACCGGCATCGGTTTGTTGCGATCGGTGTCGCGCTCGATCTTGGTGCCCGCCGCGAGCACCTGCACGTTGGTCAGAATCACTTTCGACGTCATGTCGGTGGTCTGCCCGCTCGGGCTCACCGTCGCCACGACGTCCACGCGGGTGCCCGGCAGGACGTACCCGGCGACGCCGATCACTTCGTTGACGCGGACCGATACCGCGCGCAGGCCGGGCGGAATGGCCGGCGGCAGGCCGGATCCGGCTTCCTTCGACGCCAGCTTCATCGGCAGAATCGGCTCGTTCTGAATCAGCGGCAGGACGATGCCGCGGCCGATGACGTCCTTGGGATCGGAGAGCGCGTTGGCCGGCATCGCATTGGCGGGCCAGTCGATGATCCGGATGTCCTCACGCGTCAGTTCGGCGCCGATGTCGAGATCCGCGGCCGCCACGACCACCGGGCGCGTCGGGATCGCGACCGTTCTGCCCGGCTGGCGCTGGACGTAGTTGTAGGTGGCGAAGGCGAGCGCGCCGCCGGCCGTCATCGCCAGCGCGAACACCATGAACACTCGCATGCGAGCCATAAGTCAGGTTCCCTTCGGTTACTGCGATTCGTTGCGCATCTCGGCCGCCGCGGTCAGTGTGATCGGCGCGCCCATCGTGGCCCCCGACACCAGCAGGCGCGCCACCGGCTGGAGGACGATGAACTGGAAGGGATACCCGATGGTCACGAGCGAGGCCGACGCCGTGGCGCCGCCGCCGAGCGAGATGGTCGCGTTCGGGTTGACGGCAATCGTCGCGTTCGCGGCGTTGGCCAGCTGTCCCGATGTCAGGTAGCTCCTGACGCGTGCGTCGACGGCGCCGGCCACCTGATTGGGCAGCACGGCGATCCGCGCGCCCTCCCGCGCCGCATTGGTCAGCACCTGCCACGTCTGGTACGCGCGGCCGAACTCGAAGATCCCCACCGACACCAGCAGCAGGAGCGGCAGCGTCAGCGCGGTTTCGAGCAGGGCCGTGCCCTGTTCGCCGGCCAGCCGAGCGCGGATGCGCGTCATCACATCTCCTTCACAATCCGAGCGCGGCCAGCGTGGCGCCGACGGCGATGGCCGGGGCGTACGCAAACCGGTTGTGCTCGAGCGGGCTTTCGATCGCCGACGCGTTGCCGGCGGCCGTCGCGATGAGCCGCGCGGCGCCGCCGATTGTCCGCTGCAGCCGCTGCCGCCGGAGCGCGATGACAAGCGCCAGCCCGCCACCGGCGAGCGCCGTATAGAGAAACGCGGTCACGATGTGCGCGGGGCCGATGAGCGCGCCGACCGCCGCGAACAACTTGACGTCGCCGGCTCCTGTTCCGCCGAACAGATGACCCGGCAGCATCAGCGCCAGGCCCAGGGCAAACCCGGCGAGCGAGGCCCCCAGCGAAACGCCGCTGACTCCGCACGCCGCCAGCAGGACGCCGCTCGACGCGAGCAGGACGGTCAGCGGGTTGGGCACGCGGCGCGTCCGGAGATCGATCGCGGCCGCGACGCCGGCGCCCCCCGCCACCGTCGCGATGACGAGGAGATCAGAGGGCCTGACCAATGCCCTGCCAGAACACCGTGTAGATCGTGCCGCCGAGCGCGGTGATGCCGGCCACCGCGACGACCGCGACCAACGCGGCGAGAAGTCCGTATTCCAGAAGGTCCTGACCTTCGTTGCGAAGGACCAGGGATCCGATCGCCGTCACCAGGTGCGCCATGAGCCTGCCTTTCAAATACCCGGGAGCGGAGCCGTCTCCGGCCCCCGGGTTCCGTGACGTCAGATCGCCGCCGCGATGTTGTTGAAGATGGTGCTCACCTTGGCCCCGGCTGTCGTGACGGCCGCCACCGCCACGAGCGCGATGAGCGCGACGAGCAACGCGTACTCGAGCAGGTCCTGCCCTTCGTCGTGACCCGCCGCGAGCATCCGTCTGATCGAGCGTTTCATCTGTGCCTCCCTCCCGCGCGCTAGGCGGCCGCACCGAGCGTGGTGGCGATGCTGGTGAAAATCTTGCTCACGTTCGTGCCGGCCAATGTGACGGCGCCGACGGCGACGAGTGCGATGAGCGCGACGAGCAGCGCGTACTCGAGCAGGTCCTGTCCGTCTTCCGCGTGCGCGAACTTCTTGAAACGTGCGATGAACTCCATGTCCGTCCTCCTGCGCGTCGATGACGCGCGCTGTCGTGTGTGCGAAATGCGGCCCGATGGTGGCGGCGACCGCGGGACGAACGGTGAAAACGCAACGGCTGTGCCACGTGCGTTTTTGGCGCCGGGCGAATCGCACGCAAACCGCGGGACGGTGGTGTGGTTAGCGGCGGTCGCGCGCCGCGATTCGCGGGGTCCTCGCGTACGGCTGGCGCGGGATCCGATTCAGCACATTCGTAACGGCGCGGATGAATTTCGTGTGAAGCCGCGCGTGACGAAACGGCACACTCGGGCTCGGCCGTATCGCAAATCGTCGAAATGCGCGAAGGATCACGAGTGGCACGCGCATCGCGTGAGGCGCGCGCGCTGCGGAACGGCAATTGCGAAGAGGAGGTCATGCGACGCTCCCTTCGCGAAGCGCTCCTGTCTGCGGGCACCGTGATCGTCCTGCTGCTGGTGCTCGTCGCCGCCGACGATCGCGTCCGGGAGCAGATCTCGCAACGCGTCGTGGCGCACCCGTCCGTACAGCTGGCCAGCGCCGGCCTGCAGGCGCGCGATCTCATAACCGTAATCGCCCAAGCCGCGCGGGATCAGAGCCTCGGTCACGCGCCGCTCCTGATCTTCACGCTCGCGGCGGCGGTGCTCGTGTTGTTCATGCTGCGAACCTAGATGCCCATAGTTCTTGCGATCGAACCCGACCGGCGCCAGGCCGCCCATCTCACGGCCATCGTCCGGCACCAGGTGGGCGCCGAGCTCGTGATCGCGCAGACCACGGAAGGCGCGCTCGACGCGATCGGCAACCGCGTGCCCGATCTGGTGCTCGTGCCGGCGCTCCTCTCTCCGCAGGACGATGCGGCGCTGGCCGCGGCGCTGCGCGTCATCGCGGCCGCCGCACACGTCCGCACGCTGACGATTCCGGTGCTGGCCACCGGCGCCACGCGCGCCACGCGCGCCGCGCCGCCGGGACTGCTCGCCAAATGGCGGCGGAGCCGGGCAACCTCGCCGGAGCCCGACGGCTGCGACCCGGCCGTGTTCGGCGAACAGATTTCGACATACCTGCAGGAAGCAGCCGCGGAGCGCGCCGAGCTCGAAGAGGAGCCGCTAAAGGAAGAACCAATCGCGATCGCGTCGGCGATCCCCATCGAGCCGGACGCGATCATCGAACCGCCTGCGCCGCCGGTGTCGGTCGAACAACCGTGGACCGGACCGATCGAGCCGCAGGCGGCCGAGCCCGTCCAGCTCTGGGCGGCCGACCCGGGCGAACAGCCGCTGATCGACCTCTCCGACGAGATCGCCGGCCTGTCGGATGAAGCTGACGCCGAGATCTTCGACGACGAGCGAATCGATGTCTACTCGATCGCGGCAGAGGCCGGTGAGCCGGCGTGTGACGCGTTCGGCCTGCTGCCGGCGGTTCTCGAACCGCCGGCAATCGCGGAGCCGATTGCCATCGCGGTCGTTCCGGTGGCTGAGACGTTCGAAACGCCCGGCGCACTGTTTGTCGACGCACTGGAACCGCCGCGCGCGGACATCGAGCCCTGGGTGCCGATGTATCTGACGCCCGGGCGCATGTGGCCGGCGCTCGAAGGGATGCCTGCGGAAACTCCGGTGGCCCGCGCGGAGCAGCCAGACTGGATCGAGCTCGTCGCGTCGCTCCGACAGGATCTGGAGCGGCGGCGCACCGAACCGGCGTCGGCGATAGCCGATCCCATCGTCGCGCGATCGTCGGAGGACGGCAACGCCGATGCCCATCGCCTCGTGAAGACACAGAGAGCCCAAGCAAAGCAGGCCAAGCCGGTTCAGGACGAATGGGGGTTCTTCGATCCGGAACAGTGCGGGTTCTCGACGCTGCTGGCCAAGCTCGAGGAGATCACGGGAGAGACTCCGTAATTGCGGATTGCGGATTGCGGATTGCGGATTAAGGATTGCGGATTGCCGATTGCGCGGATTGCGGATTGCTGCGCGGATTGCGGATTGCTGCGCGGATTGCCGATCGGCCTTAGAGCGTTTTCCGATTGTACGTAGTACGGCGGTCATGG
>JRHI01002680.1_pt1 | contig 11826 bp, 13 predicted proteins | sample 215371 | NCBI WGS metagenome assembly JRHI01 (sample SAMN02929681, study PRJNA255918) | sediment metagenome | biome: cave system; feature: Ice Cave; material: Sediment; isolation source: sediment from deep within a dark volcanic ice cave with no known source of... ... | reverse complement strand
GCCACTACGAAGGCAGGCCCTCAGAATGATCCTCCGAGTTATCCGGTGGAGTGATCAGCGCCAGATACACATGCTCCGCGGTGACCTCGGTCGTGCATGCCGCGCCGAGGAGCGCATGGACCAGCTGCTCTCCGCCGTTAGGCTCGGATAGCCAGGAGGCTGCCGCGTCCACCAGAGCCAGCCGTTGCAGCGCGGAAAGCCGGGACTCACGTTCGGTCAGCATCGCCACCGCGTCCAGCCGCTGATGACTCGGCACCACACGATCACCCCGCACCAAGGGCACAGATGGTTCAGGATCACCGAGCGCGGACGCGGCCAGGTCCAACATGCGGGACAACTCCACCTCAGTCAGGACCGCCCGCGGTGCCCGATGGAACACCCGGGAGACCGCCGACCACTCCTCCAACACCCGCGCCACTGATCGCGCTCGCCACGGTGTTAACCGCAGCACCACAGACGGGCACTCCGCACGGGTCTGTTGCGTTAGCCGATGACGTGCTCGGGCAGGCTGAGCTGATGGGTCGTTGCCATCGTCGAGTACCTCCGCCGAGGTCGGGCTTCGCTGGGTTTCGCTTCCCTGGTGAGGTCATCATGCTGGCGGTGCGCTGGTATCTGCGCTACGGGCTGTCCTACCGTGATGTGGAGGAGCTGCTGGCTGAGCGGGGCATCGAGGTTGATCACGTCACGATCTACCGTTGGGTGCAGCGGTTCACGCCACTGTTGATCGACGCGGCGAGGCCCTGCCGGCACGCCCCGGGAGATCGTTGGTTCGTCGATGAGACCTACGTCAAGGTCGCCGGGGCCTGGCGCTACGTTTACCGGGCGGTCGACCAGTTCGGGCAGTTCATCGACGTCATGGTTTCTGAGAAGCGGGATCTGGCGGCCGCTCGCCGGTTCTTCACCCGGGCGCTGAACACCACCACACTGACCCCGGTCGAGGTCATCACCGACAAGGCGGCGGTCTACCCGAGTGTTGTTGAGGAACTGGCCCCGAGCGCCTGGCATCACACCGAGCCCTACGCCAACAACCGCATCGAGGCCGACCACAGCCAGCTCAAACGGCGCCTGCGCCCGATGCGCGGGCTCAAGACCGACCGCACAACCAGGATCGTCACCGGTGGGCATGGCTTCATCCAGAACATCCGACGCGGACACTACGAACTCGGCACCGAGAAACCGGTGAACTTGCGGGTGACGACTGCCTTCGACGAGCTGGCCCTGGCGATCTAACCCAACCTGGAAATCGATGAACTCGCCTGCCCCAGCTTCGCGCAACGCAACAGGCCCATCGAGAGTGAAAATGTCCGTGGCCAGGAGGCCGGCGGCTTGAGCGTGCAGGAAGGACCGCCAGCTAGTGTCCGCTCCGCGTGGTGCCGGCCCGAGACGGGCCGCGGCCAGAATCCGGCGGATCGTACCCGCGCCGAGACGGTATCCGAGCCCAATGAGCTCGCCTTGGATGCGTCGATGGCCCCAGGACGGATTCTCCTGCGCTAGGCGCGACACGAGGTTGCGGATCTCCTCACTGATCGCTGGGCGGCCGGACCGGGTCGGATAGGTCCACTTCTTGGCGACCAGGCGGCGATGCCAGGCCAGCAGAGTGGCTGGAGTAACGATCCGATGCCGACGCTGGTGTCGGGGGAGTAGGCAGGCCAGGGCAGACAGGATCGCCCGGTCCGGCCAGGAAGGACGAGCTCTGTTGACCTGACGACGCAGCACCGCGATTTCGTGGCGTAGTACCAGGATCTCGACGTCCTTGGCGGCGGCGGTGCGGGCAAGCAGTCTGAGCCAGCCGAACACCGTGACAGAGATCAGATACAGCAGTCGGAACACCACGGTCTGTGATCATGCCATGATCACAGGTAGGCGGATAGCTCCAGCTCACAGCCTCACGTCGAGTTTTGGCACGGTACACGTATTCGGCAGCATCTCCGACCAGACACGGGGACCACAGACCCGGTACCGGCTAGGGCACCGGCCGCCAACCAGACCAAGGGCGTGGTCCGTGCCGACCTCGCAAGCACGCGAGGCGGTGCGCGGCTTGGTCGGCGTAGTGCTGCGGATCTGTGGCAGCAACTTGAGCGGCCATGGTTGTTTGTCGGAGCTCCCGGATGTCTCGTAGGACGTCAAAGCCTTTCCAGGTGGTCACGTCGTGGCCGTAGGCCTTGCAGTAGCGGCCCCATTCCTTGGTGTCGATTCGAGCCATGGTGACGTAAGCGACTGCTGTGGACACGAGGTCCCACTCTGGCGGGCCGGTTGAGCAGCGTTCCAGGTCGAGCAACACGAAAGCGCTGCCGGCAGTGGTCACGACGTTTCCGCTCCACGCATCACCGTGTAAGACGCATCTGGGTAGTCCCGGAGGTAAGCTATTGTAGGCTTTCTTGAGCTCGGCGAGTCGGTCGAGTAACCAATGCCGATCGTCCGCGCAAAGGGTGGTGGCTGCTTCGATACGTTGGGGCAAACGCACGAACGGGGCCAGTTCTGGCAACTCGAAGGTTTCGGGGGGTGTGAGTTCGTGAAGTTCGCGCAGCGCGGCCGCAACGTCAGCGGTCGTACCGTGCTCGTGTGGTGGTAACTCGTGCCAAAATGTCACTGAACGCCGGTCAATTCTTATCGGCTGTTCTATTTCGCGCACTACGCGTACTGCCGAAACCCCGGAATCTTCTAACCAGCGCGCAACGTTGATTTCTTTGGTCGCCGCCGCGTCCTGTCCCACCCTTGCGATGCGAGCGACCACACCGCCGCTCAACCGGTAGATGGCATTCTCGCCCAGTCGGATCACCTCGGCACCGTGCGAGTTCAATCCTGCGGCGGCGCCGGCCCTATGCAGTAGGATCAGATTGTCATCGGTATTCATTAGAGTACCACTACCGAACCTATTCTATGGATTAGCTCGGCCACGGCGGTCAGTCGCTCGTGTGGTTCACCGAGGCGGCGCAGATCCCGCATATCGTCCGCTGCTCGCCGGGATCGAATAGCGCTCGTAACGTCCAACGCCTGGCCGCCGATTACGGCAGCCTCGCCAGGGTCACCAGTCACCATCACCAACGAAGACAGTTTGATCTGACTCATGGCTCGAGCCCTAGCGAATTCTTCTCCATGAGTAGCGACCGCCGTGCTTAGACGATGACGCGCCTCACCGACAAAATGGCCGTGAACGGCGACGTCCCATAGCGCGTGTCCAGTATCCCCTGCGTGCTGTGCCGCGTCATAGTAGCGCATATAAAACGGATCGTCGGCTGGTCGGGCATGACTGAATTCCTCATCCGCTGCGCCAACCGCAGAAGCTACGTCCTGCACCCGACCAAGCTTGGCCAGTGCCCGGGACCGACCGGTGTGCAGCATGGCCCGCTCAGTCGCGGTCAATCGATCAGAACGGACCATCGCAAACTCGGTGAGGGTCAGACCCGCGTCAGGATCACCACACCAAATGGCGTGCCGGGCCATTGAAGATAGCACTTTTGCCCTGAGGTGCCAGTCTCCGGCCTCCTCGGCGCATTGCAGGGCGAACCGGAACATACGACTCGCGTCGTCGTGAGCATAGGCATCGAACGCCATAAAGCCGGTAACATGGGCAAGGTAGCCCACGGCGGAAAACATTTCAGCTCGAATTCGGTCAGAGCATCGTGCGTTCAGGAGCTCGACGCAGTACCGCAGTTGTGCTACCACCGCCTCGCGAACCAATCCCCCGCCGTAAAGGGCATCCCAACGATAGAATGCTCGTGCTGCATTGCGGACCTCGGCAACCTCGGCGTGCCCGACGATGGCCGGGACGGGCGTGGGTTGGGTAGGCGTGATCAGATCTGCGAACGCGAACGGACCGCTTACAGTGCCAGCGGTTGCGCCGAGGGCCGCCCGGATGAACTGCTGACGGTCCACGTCAGCCACGGTAGACCGGCTGCGGCGGGGTCGTCGAAAACCCAGCTCGGCATCGGTGCTGGCGCCGAGCACGGCGCGGAATCCGGCCCGTCGGTCTGGGTCTTGCGGCCACCAGATCTGTCCCCGCTCCAGTTGGCCAACGTAGTTGGCGTCTGTCGCGATGACGCGGACCGGGTTGGTGTTGTCGTACGCCCAGGCGTTGACCAGCTCGGCAAGTTCTTGACGCGACAGTGGCTCACCGGTCGCGTTCGGCGACTCGACGCGTTCGCGTGCTCGACGTAGACGGTCGTTCGGCTCGACCACGGCTGACCTCCTGACGGCTAGTTGTCGGAGTGTGTCACCTGTCGCCCCTGCGCGGCACCGGCTCGCCGCCCAGCTATCCACCCGTCATCCACCCCTTGACAGCAGCGCTGTGGATCAAGTCAATGGTGGTCGGACAGGCGCAAACTCACCGCCATGACCGAGGTACGCCTCTTCACGATCTTGAAGTCCGTGCACCGCCGCCTCCAGCGCGCGGAGCGCGATCTCGTCGTGATCCGCGATGGCCGCGAGCCTCGTCGAGAGGTTCCAGGCGGCTTAGATACCGGACAGCACCTGCATCCTCTGCTCCGCCGCCCGCGTTGGGATGGCTCCTCGGGCCGAGCAGGGAGCAGTGCATGAGGCGGCCCCCATCCGAAGTTCCTCAGCACGGTGGGCACCTGGTCCTGTCCGCTGTCGTGGAAGAGCTGCTCGGCAAGGTGGCCGCCGACGGGTTCGTGCTGTACTGCTGCGGCCCAAAGACGGCACCGAACGCCCTGGTCGCTTGCTACAAGTGGGACCACTACGTCGATCTGCTCATCATCCGAGACTTCGATCGGGTCACCGCAGCACGAGTGTCGACACGGGACGCGATGGACATTTTCGCCCCCAAGGTCGTGGTCTGGGCTTACGAGGGTCCGCCGCAGCAGGCGCTGCGGGCCTTACTGCGCCTTTTGCACCCGGAGCATCCCGACGCCCCCACCACCGACTATCCGGCGCCGGCAAGCCTGCACGTTCCCCGCGCCCAGCAACGCCCCATGACGATCCGACCCCCGTCACCCAGCCGAGCGAACGTGCGGGCCACCCGCCTCACCGTCGCGATGACGACTCCCGGTAGTGATCGCCCGCCATCAACGTCGCCGCGGTTGTCGGGACACCAGATCGCCGGTTGGCCGCCGGTCGAGCGGGCGGCCCCCGACGCTCGGCTCCCGGCGGCCAGCCGGCCACCAACCAGCCTATTGAGAGGTGAGCTGCAATCATGACCGCTGACGCCCGCCGCGCGGCTCAGGACAGGTGGTGCGATGCCGAGGGCAACTGTGTGGCGCTGTTTTGCTGGGTCGAACAGGTCGCGGAGCACTCGGGGCACGGGGCGCTGTTCTCCCGGTTACACCAGCGGGGCCAACGCGTCGGCAGGGGCCCTGATGTGCTCTATGTGCGCTTCGAGGGCGAGGGTCACCTGATCAGCGTGTCACCTCAGCAGGTGCGCTTGCTCCCAGACGAACCGCGCGAGCGCTGGTGGTGACCGTGCAAGGTCACGGGCCGATGAACGGACTCGTGTCTGTGATCAAGATAATACGTGGCAACTCAGGTCGGGAGCAAGATCCCGGTAACACCGATCACCTCTTGTCCGTAGCCTGGAGGCAGGCAACTTGCCAAGGGAGTCAATCTCGATGACCAACACTGTCGCAGCATTCACGCCGAGGCTTACACGCACTGTTCTGGAAGAAGCATGCCGGTCCGTTGGATTGGACCCGAATGGTGCAATATTGGCTAGACTCGGCGAGAACGCGATGTACCGGCTACGCGACGAGTCTGTGATGGTGCGTATTGGCAGGTCGGAGAAAGCGGCTCGTAAAGAAGTGCATGTTGCCCAGTGGCTTGCGTCCCACGAGTTCTGCGCAGTCCGCTTGACTGGTCATTGGAATCAACCGGTGATCGCGGATGGTCTGCCCGTGACATTTTGGGAGTTCATTCATGAGGATATCCAGCCAGTCACTTCGGTCGACCTCGGACGGACGCTGCGAAAACTGCACTCTCTACCCGAACCAACAAGCTTCCAGCTCCCGAGTTTTAGTCCAATGCCAAAGGTGGAGGAACGGGTCCGCAGGCTACCTGAGTGGTTACTTTCGAGCGCTGATGCGGAGTTCCTCCGTCTTCGATACCGTGAGATCTCTGCTGAATTTGCCGACTTGGACTTCGTCTTACCTCCGGGGCCTGTACACGGGGATGCGCATGCTCGCAACCTCATGCGGAGTGCCAACGGAACGATTAAGCTGATCGACTTTGAAGATTTCTGTCATGGCCCACGTGAGTGGGATATTGCTGTGGAGGCCGTCCGACACCAAGCCTTAGACTGGGTAAGCGAGAGTGACTATCGATCATATGTTGCAGAATACGGTGTCGACGTCATCAATTGGCCCGGGTATCCCGTGGTACGGGCGGCCCGTGAACTGAATATGACGACCTGGCTGGCTCAGCGGTTGGGGCAAGAGGAGGAGATCGACGTGGAGGTGCGGCGGCGAATTTCGGATCTACGTGAGGACCAATCGACGCGGCATTGGCGCACGTTTTAGTGAGAGCTGGGTATCGGAGTACTCGTTGAATCGCCGGACGATCGGATCGTCCGTGCAGACCGCAGCGAGCCGCGCCCGGAAGTCAGCGATGTATGACAGAACGCGGGCGGACTGGAGGGTAGCCGCCGTGTCAACGACACTACTGGCAACGGCGAGCGCTTCTTCTATGTCGTTGTTCAGAAGGTGGGACGTGGCTAGTACGGTCCGGCAGAACGACAGGCTGCGAACATAGATGTTCGAGGATTCCCTGATTGATGCTGCCGCATGATAGTTCGCCAGCTCAGGCTTTTTGAGGTCGCGAAAGCAGTGCGCAAACTCGGCGTGCAGCTCAGCGCTGTCAAAGTAGCGTATCCACACAGGGTCCTTCGCTGGCTCAGACTGGGCATGTTCACGCTCTGCGGCGAGCAAGGCAGTTGTGGCCTCCGCTTCCTGGCCAAGTGACGCATGAGCACGCGCCTTCATCGCGAGGAACAGTGCCACCGAGGTGGGCGTAGTGTATCCTTTGGCGCCCTGGTGAGCTGCAGTGGCGAGATCAACAGCAAGCTGGTAATGCCCGAGGAAATTCGCCTGGTGGGACATGCCCGCGAGGATCCGGCCGCACAGCGCTTTGTCACCGGCAGCCCTAGCGAATCTGAAAGCCTGTGTCAGGTAACGCTGCGCCTGCCCGTGAGCGCCCGCGTCATATGCCGTCCACCCAGCCAAACGGGTGAGTGCCGCAACCTCTCGGAAATACTCCCGTCCCACAGGGTCAGTCAGCGAGACGTGCGGGAGGTGTGGAAGCACGTCGATTTCCAGGAACTTGGCGACTAGCGGCTTTGGTCGACCGCCTCCGAACTTGTAGTCGTAGTTTCCGAACATGACTGTTGCGTCGCGGATCGCATCAACGTCAGTCGCTGTCACGGGCCGTGGGTGCGCTGGTGGCCTGGATTGCTCGTAATCGGAGTCGACGAGCCATCGAACGAGGAGCGTGCTCCAGGCATCGGGTACCACACGGAGGCCATTTACAGCGGCGTCGTGGAGATCGCTATGAGTAAGCTGCCCAAGCGCGGCGACACTTGCAGCCACGTCTGCGGGATACTCCAGACCGACATCCGGGCCCGCCGCAACGTCTCCGTATCCGATTTCATCGAGCTTGACCGGCCGGCCGAGCTTCTCTGCGAGGGCACGGGCGACCAATCGGCAGGTCCGGGGTTGCGGGTGTCGGCCAGCGAGCCACCGACTCACTTGCACATGATCGGCACTAACCGGCGCGTGCCCGCCGTCACCTTCGCTCAGCTCACGCACCCGCCGGCCGAGCCCTTTGTTACTTACCCCGGCTTGGCGCATAACCGCTGCTAGATGGCGGTTCGGCTCTGCGTCTCGGTCACCCATGTGCCTTCACGTGACCAGTAAAGCACCCTCTGTGCACCCCCCACGTGTACGGAGTCACCCCCGCGAACACGCTGCCGCATCTCGGGCGGCAGCGGTGAACTGATTGCCATGGAACGGAGATCAGCCCCCGAGAGCCCGCAGTCGGGTCATCGCATCAGTCAGTCGATCATCGATCTCGGTGAGGTTAGTACCGACGTGGCGCAGCCGCCCTCGAACCTCGCCAAGCTCGACCCGGAGCGCCCGCAACTCATGCTCGGTGTCGGCTTGGTTCGGCCGATCGAGAACGTAGGCCGCTGCATTCGGTTTGTTCACCACCAGTCCTTCGTCCCGGAGGCTGTGAACCGCCGCCATGGCGGTGTTAACCGCCACGTCGTACTCCGCAGCGAGTTGCCGGTACGGCGGCAGCGCCGACCCAGCCGGGTACCGCCCTGAAGCGATCTGTGATCGAAGTTCGTCGGCTACGCGTCTGCTAGCAGTGCGCTTGTCCTGGTCCTCACTGAACTTATCCACCACGACCCAGAGCCTATCTGGCATGTCTCAAGACACGCCTTGACGACTGGTACATGCATGCTCATGTATGAGACAATTGTTAATGTCTTAAGACATTGGAGAACGATGAACAGCAAGTACAGCAGGGAGCCGGGTTACCCAGACGGCCCGAGGTTCAGCCCGGACGGCTTGACCGAGCAGGCCATCGATGCGCTGCTCACCGAGTTGGATGTGGCGGCGATGGCCAAGCTCCGTCCGACCTCGGCACTGATGGACGGAACAGGCGCGCAGCGTCAGTCCCGCCGTCGGACGCGGCGTCATGCAGCGGCGGTGGTGCGTGGGCTACCAGCAGTGCGCGGCGCCGCCGGTGGCCCAGGTGGGTGGGCAGCGTGATGGCCCGCCGTCGAGCGGCACGACACGACACGAACCCAATTGATGTGTACGACGCCCGACCCGGCGGCTCGAACCGCCAAGAACGCGCCCGCCGGGCCGGGGTTCCTGAATCACTTATTGAAGCAATCGAGGAGATCGGCATGGTACAGGTTCATACCTGTGTGAGTGTCCACTGTGCTCAGTGCGGGGACGCTGTGGGCGCCCCCGGGTTTGAGACGCATTACGCCACTGAGGATGCCGCGTTGGACGCGGCGGCGGCTGAGGGTTGGCGGGTCGGTCCGGGTGGGCGGTTGTGGTGCTCAGCGTGCGGACCGGTGCTGACGTGTGAGGCCGAAGGGCACGAGTTCAGCGGCTGGCGTCATGTGGTCACCTCCGATGGGCAACAGGCGCCCAGCGAGTACCGGCACTGCCGCCGGTGCTGTCTAGACGAGTCCCGCCCGGCCCGGTGGCTGATCGACCCACACCCCGAGCAGGGCACCTCGATCGCAGCGCTAGCGGGTGCCGGAGCCAACGCGCGTCGGGGTGGGGGTGAGTCCGATGACCGCCTCGCACATTGATCCGGTGCTGATTGTGGTGGTGGCGCTGGCCGGGTTGGGGTTGCTGGCGGCGTTTCGCAGCGGCGCTCGCGGCGCGTATCGGGTTGCCCAACACTCCCAGGAGATGACCCGGATGGGCGGCAACCTGGGTCGGGCCCTGGGCTCCACCGCTGTCATCGTCGCTATCCAGTGGGCGGTCGTGAGTCTGAGCACCGATCCCCGCGCCTGGGGTGTCGCACTCGGAGTCCCGGCACTGTTCGCCGGCGCCGCCATCGCCCGGATGTTCTCCGTCACCGAGATCCTGCACAGCACCGACCGCAGAGGGGGTCGGCGATGACCGACACCCAGCCCCGGCATGGCAACAACTTGATCCACTTCCCGAAGCAAGCCGGTAGACAGGTGGAACCGGCGCCGAAGGTGCTCGACAGCGAGCTGGTCACCGAGCAGGACACCGCCGCAGACGTTGTGGGCCTGCTGTCCGGGTTGCCTGCCCGGGTGGTGATGCTGGGAAGGGGTGTGGTCACGTCCCCGACGGTGACGCAGGCTCGGGCCGTGGTGGTCTATCGGCTTTGCAAGGCACCCCGGGATGTGGCCCGGTTGGGCTGGTTCGCGCTGCGAGGGCATGGGAGGTGGATCGCCAAGGGCTGGATCTGGGCCAGCCACGGGCATTTGCGAGCCGATGGCCGGGCGGCCTGGCTGGCCGGTGACTCCGAGGCCCGACGCAGGGCTCAGGAGCTGATTCGCTCGGATTCCCGCGTTCGGTGGGCCAAGCTCGGCATCGCCGCGCACCGCATCATTACCGGTGTCCTGCTTGCGGTGTTCCTGGGTGGGGTGCTGGCGCTGATCGGTTCTCAGGTGTCCCGGGCGGAGATGTGGCCGTGGCTGGCCACCGTCTACACCGTGCTAGGCATCACCGGGGTGGTCCTGACCTGGGTGTGCAAGGCGGTCCCGGTCGGGTGGCTGGTCGCCGCGATCTGGGAGGGCCGCGACCGCAGTCCGGGTGCGGGGTGGCTGGTCCGCCCCGATCGGGAGGACGCCGACTCCTGGATCGATGAGCGGATGATCTCCCAAGCCCTGGCCCATGTGGGCATCACCCCGCTCGATCGGTTTTTCAAAGACGGGGGCGAGCTGGTCTACACGGTGCCCGCGAGGGTGGACGGGGAGGGCACCTATGCCCAGATCCGGCTGCCGATGGGAGCCACGGCGGATATGGTCGCCGCCAAACGCACCACCCTGGCCGCCAACCTCGGCCGCGCCACCCTGGAAACCTGGCCCACCCAAGGACACGAGGCCGGGATCCTGGAGTTGTGGATCGCCGATAAGGGCAAACTCGGCGGTGGTGCCGGGCCCTGGCCACTCCTGCACGAAGGCAGTGTGGACGTGTTCGAGGGGGTGCCGATCGGCAAGACCCAGCGCGGCCAAGTCATCTACGGGCACTTCTTCGAGCGCAACTGGATCGTCGGGGGCCGACCAGGGCAGGGCAAGACCGCGTTGGTCCGCATCCTGCTGTTGGGGGCCGCGCTGGATCCTACGGCGGAGTTGTGGGTGTTCGTGATCGCCCAAAACACCGACTTCACGCCGTTCGCCCCCCGGTTGACCCGGTATCAGGTCGGCATGGGCCCCGACGTCGCGGCCGCCGCGGTGCAGGCTCTGGGTGATTTGTTCGCGGAGATGGAACGGCGGGGCAAGCTGCTGGCGACCCTGCCGGGTAGCCCCCCGGCCACCTCCCGGCGCCTGGCCAACAAACCCGCCTTCGGGCTGCACCCGCTGATCTGTGTGATCAGCGAGTGTCACGAACTGTTCGGCCATCCCACCCACGGGGAGCAGGCCGAGAAACTCGCGATCAGTGTGATCAAACAGGGCCGCAAGTTCGGGATCACCCTCATTCTGGACACCCAGTCCCCGACCGCGACCTCGATCCCCAAGGAAGTCACCCGCAACACCTCGTGCGGGGTCGCGTTCTCCGTCGCCGATCACATCGCCAACGACGGCCTGCTGGGATCGGGCAAATACCGGGCCGGGATTAGGGCGACCGATCTACGGATGCACACCGACCGGGGCACCAGCGTCATGGTCGGCGTCAGCGACGCCACCTTCGAACTCGTCCGCGGGTTCTACGTGCCCTACTCCGACGGTGTGGACATGCTCACCCCCGTCATCACCCGAGCCATGACCACCATTCAGGAGCTGCGCCGCACCGGCCCCACCACCACAGACACCGACAACGACGAGCAGGCCGAGGCGACCGATCACCTGGCGGACATCCAGGCGACGCTGCGCGGGGAGCGGCGGGTGCGGACCCAGGTGGTGCTGACCCGGCTGGCCGAACTCAACCCCGCCGTCTATGAGGGCTGGACCTTCCACGACCTCAGCGCCGTGCTGGCCGACTACGACATCGAGCCGATCAAATCCGGGGGAGTCAAAGTCGTCCGGGCCACTGATGTCACCCACGCACTCACCTATCGCGACCGCCACCTTGACACGGAGGGTGACGGATAGGGGAGGGACCCGAGGCGGGGACCCGCCCGGGGACCCGGGGAGTTCTCCCCACCCACCTCCCCACCCCTGCC
>JRHI01002679.1_pt1 | contig 11826 bp, 11 predicted proteins | sample 215371 | NCBI WGS metagenome assembly JRHI01 (sample SAMN02929681, study PRJNA255918) | sediment metagenome | biome: cave system; feature: Ice Cave; material: Sediment; isolation source: sediment from deep within a dark volcanic ice cave with no known source of... ... | reverse complement strand
CCGAGCCGCTCCTGGCTGTGGCGCTCGGCGACCATGCGATCGCCGCGATCCTGCCCGATGCCGGCGGGGCGCTGGCCGAGTTCGATCTGCGAACCGTCGCGTCCGCGGTCGCTGTTAGGTTCGCCCGATGACCAAGTCGGAGTTGATCGACCTGGTCTCGCAGCGAAGCCGACTCTCGCGGCCCGAGACCGCGCGGGCGATCGAGGCGACGCTCGAGGCGATCGAGGAGTCGCTCGCCGCCGGCGGCGAGATCAGCCTCACCGGCTTCGGTCGCTTTCACGTCGGACACCGCGCGGCGCGTGCCGCCGCGCACCCGCGAACCGGTACGCCGATCTGGGTCGCCGAGACCCGGATCCCCCGCTTCACGCCCGGCGCGGCGCTGAAGAAGGCCGTGCGCGGATAGTGGGGGCCACCACGCGGCGCAAGCCGTTCGGCGACGAGCTCGCCCGGCGTGTCGCGCGGCGGGAGTCGCAGATCGTGCTCGGCCTCGACCCCGATCCGGCGCGGCTCTGGCCGGCGGCCGGCGACGGTGAAGTCGGCGCGCGGGTGCTCGATCACTGCCGGGCTCTGATCGACGCCGCCGGCGAGGCGTGCGTCGCCGTCAAGCCACAGCTCGCCTGCTTTGAGCGAATCGGACCCGCCGGGGCGAGCGCGCTGCGCGGCGTGGTCGACCACGCCCGGTCGGCCGACCTGCTCGTGATCGCCGATGGCAAGCGCGGCGACGTGCCGGTCACCGCGACCGTCTATGCCGAGGCGCTCGTCGGCGAGCTCGGGGCCGACGCGTTCACCGCCAACCCGCTGCTCGGGGTCGACGCGCTCGCGCCGCTGGTCGCGAGCGGCGCAGGGGTCTTCGTGCTCGTGCGGACCTCAAACCCCGGCGCCGCCGACGTCCAGGACCTCGAGCTCGCGATGGGCGGCCCGCTCTGGGAGCAGCTCGCCCGGATCGTCGCCGGACTCGGGCGCCCGGGGGAGAGCGGACTGGCCGACGTCGGCGCCGTCCTCGGCGCGACGGAGCCCTGGCACCTCGAGCGCGCCCGGGAGTTGATGCCGCACGCCGTCTTCCTGCTGCCCGGGGTCGGCGCCCAGGGAGGGCGGGTCGAGGACGTGGCCGCGGCGTTCGCGCCCGGACGGGCCGGCGGCTTGATCAGCGCCTCGCGCTCGATCGCCGGCGCCCACGAGGCTGACGGCGGCGAGCCGGCCGCCAGCGCGCGGCGGGCGGCCGAGCGCCTGCGCGAGCTTGCATGGTCGCTCTGACGGGCTGCCCGGAGCAGGACCGGTGACCGGAACGCCGCGCGTTCCGCCGGCTCTCCGCCGGCATCGCGCCACCGCGGCTGGCGCCGTGGCGTTGACGCTGTCCGGCCCCGGACTGGCCGCGGGCCGGCCCACGACCATGGCCCGCCCGCCGCCGTCGGTGCGCGCCCCAGCGGCGATCGTCGTCGAGCGCGACCTCGGGACGACAATCCTCGCTCGGCGGGCCGATCAAGAGCTGCCGGTCGCGAGTACGACGAAGCTGATGACGGCCTACGTCGCCCTCCACCGAGCCCGGCCCGAGCGCCTGCTCACCGTCCAGCCCTACTCCGGTGTGGACGGCGAGACCCTGGCGGGTCTGCGCCCGGGCGAGCTCCTGAGCGTGCGTGACCTGCTCGCGGCGATGCTGTTGCCAAGCGGTGGCGACGCTGCCCACACGCTTGCGGTCGACCTGGCCGGCTCGACTGACGGCTTCGTTGCCGCGATGAACGCGGCCGCCGCCAAGCTGCATCTCGGCGCCACCCACTTCTCGACACCGGTCGGCCTCGACACGCCGGGCAACCACTCAAGCGTCCGCGACCTCGCCCGACTCGCTGACGCTCTGCTCGCGAACCCCGTGTTCGCGGCGATCGTAGACCGGCGCCGCGTCCGACTGAGCGACGGGCGGATCGTTGTCAACCGCAACGATCTAGTCGGCCGCTACCCGTTCGTCGTCGGGTTAAAGACCGGGCACACCGACGCCGCCGGCGACTGCCTGGTCGCCGCCGCTCGCCGCGACGGCGTTACGGTGATCAGCGTCGTGCTCGGCGACCCGAGCCCCGAAGTCCGCGATGCCGATACGCTCGCGCTGCTGCGCTACGGACTCTCGCGCTACCACCGCGTAACGGTGGTCCACCGCAGTCGGGTCTACGCGAGTGTCCCGGTCGACGGGCGTCCCGGCGAGCAGCTGGCGCTCGTCGCCCGGCACGCGGTTCGGCTCGTCCTCGGCCGTGGCGCCGTGGCGCAGCTCGTCCCGACCCACTTGGCCGAGTTGGCTCGCGGACCGCTCCCAAAAAGCACACGACTCGGGGAGCTTGTCGTCAAGCTCGACGGGCGGGTGCTCGCGCGCGTGTCGCTAGTCAGCCGCAGCCCGCTCACGGCGCCGCAATGAGCGTGTAGCCTCCACGACATGCTCAAAAGCCGGGGTGAGCGGTGATCATCACGGTCACTTTGAACGCCGCGATCGATAAATCGCTGTCGGTGCCGAACTTCCGGCTCGGGCGCCGTCACCGGTCGGTCGAGCGACGGACTCTGGCCGGCGGCAAGGGCGTCAACGTCGCGCGCACGCTGAAGACGCTCGGTGCGCCCGTGATCGCCACCGGCCTACAGGGGGGCCCGACCGGGACCCAGATCATCGAGCAGCTGACCGGCGAGTCGATCCTCAACGACTTCGTGCGGATCAGCGAGGAGTCGCGGACGAACACCGCCGTGATCGATCCGACGACCGGCGAGCAGACCGAGATCAACGAGCAGGGTCCGTCGATCTCCCCTGCCGAGATCGAGCTGTTCTGCGCCAAGCTGCTCTACCTCGCCCGCGGGGCCGCGATCGTCGTCTTCGCCGGTTCGCTTCCGCGCAACGTCGCGCCTGACCTCTACGCCACGCTGACCCGCGAGCTGCGCAAGCTCGGCGTCACGTCGATCGTCGACACCGACGGCGATCCCCTGCGCCTCGCCGTGCGTGCCGAGGCCGATCTCGTCACGCCGAACGTGGTCGAGTCCGAGGAGCTCGTCGGGCACGAGTTCAACGACGACGACGACCGGATGATCGCCGTGCGCGAGATCGTCGCGCTCGGCGCCCGCGAGGCGATCATGACGGCTGGCGACGGCTGCCTCGCCCAGCTCCTCGTCGACGGCGCGCCCCATCTGCTGCGCGCCACGATCGAGCAGCGCGAGCCGGTCGCGGCGGTCGGCTCGGGGGACGCGTTCCTCGCAGGCTACGTCGCCGCTCGCTACCGGGGCAGCGCCCCCGAGGATTGCCTGCGTTTCGGCGTCGCCTGCGGCGCCGAGTCGACCCGCCGCCTCGGCGCCGGGCTCGTCGACCCGCGGGAGGTCGACCGCCTGGCCGCGGAGGTCCACGTGGACGATGTCGAGCTGCCGGCCGGGGTCGGGTGAGCCGGGATCCCGTTGCTATGCTCGCGAAGGTGGCTGGCGCTCCGTCCTTGTCGCGAGGCGCCCCCGATCCGTCCGCCGCGAGACCTAGGATTTGACGAATGGAAGTAGAGATCGGCCGCGGAAAGAGGGCCCGGCGTGCCTACGGGCTCGACGACATCGCAATCGTTCCGTCGCGGCGGACGCGTGACCCCGATGACGTCGATATCTCCTGGAAGCTCGGCAACTATCGCTTCGAGCTGCCGCTGCTGGCGAGTGCGATGGATGGCGTCGTCTCGCCCCACGCGGCCGGCATCATCGGGCGCCTCGGCGGTCTGGCCGTGCTCAACCTCGAGGGCATCTTTACCCGCTATGAGGACGCCGAGGAGCAGCTCGAGCGGATCGCCGGGCTGCCCAAGGAGCTCGCAACCCGCGAGATGCAGGCGATCTACGCGGAACCGGTCAAGGAGGAGTTGATCGCCCAGCGGATTCGCGAGGTCAAGAGCGAGGGCGTCGTCTGCGCCGCCGCGCTGACACCGCAGCGGGTCAGCCGCTACTACGAGCTCGCGCTCGAAGCCGGGCTCGACATCCTCGTCATCCAGGGCACCGTCGTCTCCGGCGAGCACGTCTCGCTGCACAGCGAGCCGCTGAACCTCAAGGAGTTCATCCCCCAGCTCGACGTTCCCGTGATCGTCGGCGGCTGCGCCTCCTACCACACCGCGCTGCACCTGATGCGGACCGGGGCGAGCGGCGTGCTGGTCGGCGTCGGCCCTGGGGCCGCCTGCACGACGCGCGGCGTGCTCGGGATCGGCGTGCCTCAGGCGACGGCGATCGCCGACGTCGCCGCGTCACGCTCGACGCATATGCTCGAGACCGGCGATTACGTCCAGGTGATCGCTGACGGCGGGATGCGCAACGGCGGCGACGTCGCCAAGGCGATCGCCTGCGGGGCTGACGCCGTGATGATCGGCTCTCCGCTCGCCCGCGCATACGAGGCGCCCGGGCGGGGCTTCCACTGGGGCATGGCGACGTTCCATCCGACGCTCCCCCGCGGAACCCGCGTCGCGACGACGCAGAACGCAACGATCGAGGAGATCCTCGTCGGCCCGGCGCGCGAGAACGACGGATCGCTGAACCTGATGGGCGGGCTGCGTACGTCGATGGCGACCTGCGGCTACAAGGACATCGCTGAGTTCAACCGCGCCGAGCTGATGGTCGCTCCGGCGCTCCTCACCGAGGGCAAGCACCTCCAGCGCGAGCAGGGCGTCGGCATGGGCGCGACCGGGAAGGCGGCCATGCTCGTCAATGACTAGTGGTTCGTCATGTAAATCCGTGTGCCGATTGGCGAGGTCCGGTGGCCGCACCCTCCGGGGTACGGGCGAAAGAACAACTCCTTCGTGACGCGTGGCGACGAGTCTGCCGCGGACTCGCCGGCCGCGCCGTTGCAGCCGCCCGACGCGGCTCGCCCCCTCAGCCGAGCCGGCGAGGTGGCTGCCCCGGTCGCCGATCAGGCGCTCGCAGCGTCCGAGGTCGTGGTGCTCGACTACGGTGGCCAGTACTCGCAGCTGATTGCCCGCCGGGTCCGCGAATGCGGCGTCTTCTCCGAGCTGCTGCCGCACGGCGTCGGCGCCGCCGAGGTCGCCCGCCGCGCGCCGCGCGGGTTGATCCTCTCGGGCGGGCCCGCATCCGTCTACGCCCCGGGCGCGCCGCGGCTCGACCGGGAGCTGCTCGAACTCGGGATCCCGGTCCTCGGCATCTGCTACGGCATGCAACTGCTCGTACACGAGCTCGGCGGGCGGGTCGAACTCGCTGAGATCGGCGAGTTCGGCCGCTCCGACCTCCACGTGCTCACGCCCGGCCGGCTGCTGGCCGGCCTCCCGGCCGAGCAGACGTGTTGGATGTCACACCGCGACGCCGTGTTCGCAGCGCCGGACGGGTTCACTGCCCTCGCCTCGTCGAGCGGATCCCCGGTCGCGGCAGTCGAGGATCAGCAGCGCGGCATCTACGGGATCCAGTTCCATCCGGAGGTGATCCACACGCCCTACGGGCAGGAGATCCTGACCACCTTCTTGACCGACGTCTGCGGCTGCGCGACCGACTGGTCGGCTGCCTCGATCGTCGAGGACCAGATCGCTCGGATCCGCGCTCAGGTCGGCGACGCGGCGGTGATCTGCGGCCTGTCCGGCGGCGTTGACTCCTCCGTCGCCGCGCTCCTCGTCCACCGCGCGGTCGGCGACCAGCTGACCTGCGTGTTCGTCGACCACGGGCTGATGCGCAAAGGCGAGGGCGAGCAGGTCGTCGCCGCGTTTCGCGACAACTTCAAGGTGCCGCTCGTCGCCGTCGATGCCGAGCAGCGGTTCCTCGCAAAGCTCGTCGGCGTTAGCGACCCCGAGACCAAGCGCAAGCTGATCGGGCGCGAGTTCATTCGCGTGTTCGAGGAGGAGGCTGAGAAGATCTCCTCACGGCTCCCGGCGAAGTTCCTCGTCCAGGGAACGCTCTACTCCGACGTCATCGAATCCGGCGGCGGGGCCGGATCGGCCACGATCAAGTCCCACCACAACGTCGGCGGGCTCCCCGACGACCTCGAGTTCGAGCTGGTCGAGCCGCTACGCGCGCTCTTCAAGGACGAGGTCCGGGCAGTCGGCGCCGAACTCGGCCTGCCCGAGCGGCTCGTCTGGCGCCAGCCGTTCCCCGGTCCCGGTCTCGCGATCCGCATCGTCGGCGGCGAGGCGACCAAGGCCCGCCTCGATCTGCTCCGCGACGCCGATCACATCCTCCAGGACGAGATCCGCATGGCCGGGCTCTACCGCGAGCTCTGGCAGAGCTTCTGCGTGCTGCCCGACATCCGCACGGTCGGCGTCCAGGGCGACGAGCGGACCTATGGCAACGTGATCGTGATCCGCGCCGTCACGAGCGACGACGCGATGACCGCCGACTGGGCTCGCCTGCCCTACGACCTGCTCGAGCAGATCGCCTCGCGGATGATCAACGAGCTGCGCGACGTCAACCGCGTCGCCCTCGACATCACCAGCAAGCCCCCAGGCACGATCGAGTGGGAATAGCGGATCCTGAATCGGGCCGCGTCCGCGGGGACGGCCTTGCGGCCGCCGCATCGCGAGCCGCGTGGATGAGGCCGTCCAGGCGGCCACGTCCCGATTCAGGCTCCGCTATTTGCGGGTAGCTCCGCACGCAGCGGCGTTTCTGGCAACACCCGACCGCCTGCGCGGTTGCGACCCATAGCTGGCAGTAGCGGAGCCTGAAGCGGAACTCGCCCGCCAGGACGGCTTCACGACTGATCTATTCCCGCGACGGCCCCCGCGCCGTCCCCAGCGGGCGTGGGCCGCTTCAGGATCCGCTACCGGCCGAGCGTGCGCAGGAGCTCGCGGGCGCGGTCTGGAAGCTCGTCGAGCAGCTTCCGCAACCCGGACAGCTCGGCTCGCAGGGCGGCGTCGCCGACCTCGATCGGCAGCATCGTGTCCTGGAGTTCGGCGATCAGCTGAGCCGCCTCGCCGGCCGCCTCGACCGCCCGCTCAATGAAGACCTTCGCTCCCTGGGAGGCGATTCCCGGCGACTGCGCCTCGAATGTCCGCGGCGGCGCGTCGTAGCGGGCGGCAAACTCAGCGTGGGTTCGCTGCAGCCGGCCATAGGCGAGCGCGACAGTGCGGAAGAGTTGCTCCTCGAGCCGGGCGGCGCTCTGCTCGTCGAGCTGCTCATATGCCTCGCCCAGGCAAGCGAGCGCGAGCCCGAGCTCGTCGCCGGCCTGACCCACCTCATCCAGCAGTCGGGCGCGGCCCTCGGCGGTGGTATAGGCCATCGAAGGCAGACTAGTGGGCCGGCGTGCCGCGGTGCACCCGGCGGTCGAGTTCTCTATCATCCCGGCGGTGCCGCGCTCCCGCGTGGCCTTTTTGGTGCCATGAAGACCTACGTAGCCAAGCCAAGCGACCGCGAACGTAACTGGTACGTTGTCGATGCCAACGGGCTGACGCTCGGCCGGCTCTCGACGCAGATCGCCGACACCCTGCGCGGCAAGCGCAAGCCGGTCTATACCCCGCATATCGACACGGGCGACTTCGTCGTCGTCGTGAACGCGGAGAAGATCGCGGTGACCGGCAACAAGCGCGCCGACAAGCTCTACCACCGGCACTCGGGGTATCCAGGTGGCCTGCGGACCCGCACGTTCCAGCAGATGATCGACCGGCGGCCCGAGGAGATCATCCGGCTCTCGGTCAAGGGCATGATGCCCCGCAATCGACTCGCTCGCAAGCAGCTCACCAAGCTGAAGGTCTACGCCGGTCCCGATCATCCCCATGTCGCCCAGAAGCCGCAACCCATGGAGATCAGAACTTAGTGTCCGACGAGCAACCGACTCCAGCCGAGCAGGCGAAGCCAGCCGAGCAGCGCCAGGAAGCCGCCCCCGCCGCCGCAGCTCCCGCCGAGCCGGCGCCCGAGGTCGCGCAGCAGGCGGACGCTCCGCCGGCGAAGCCCGCCCAGCTGACCGCTGAGGTCGAGGTCGAGACGCCGCGTGTCAAGCCCGCCGTGCCCGGTGCCGACCTGGAGGTTGACATCGTCCCGGAGGGCACCGATCCGCTCGCCCGTCAGCGGGCGAACCCGTATGCCGAGGACGACGACGAGGCTGAGCCGCCGGCCGAGGAGCCCGACGAGCAGATCGTCGCGGTGCAGCCGATCGAGCAGGTCGCGATCGATCTCGGCGCCGGCGCTCGCTACCGCGCGACCGGCAAGCGCAAGACCGCGATCGCCCGGGTCACCCTGCGGCCCGGGAACGGCGCCTACACCGTCAACGGCAAGACGCTCGAGGAGTACTTTCCCCGACCGACGCTCCAGCGCAACATCCGCCAGCCGCTCGAGACCGTCGGCTACGAGGCGCGCATGGACGTCATCGCCAACCTCCACGGCGGCGGCATCTCCGCCCAGGGCGGCGCCCTGCGCCACGGCATCTCGAGGGCGCTCCTCGAGGCCGATCCGAACTTGCGCGGCGAGCTCAAGCGCCGCGGGTTCCTCACGCGTGATGCGCGTGCCAAGGAGCGCAAGAAGGCCGGCCTCAAGAAGGCCCGCAAGCGGCCGCAGTTCTCCAAGCGTTAGGACGCGGGTCCTCAGGCGCCCAGGGCGCCGCTCCACCGGCCTGACACAGTCGTGACCCTCGCCGCGCGCAAGTTGTTCGGCACCGACGGGGTGCGCGGCATCGCCGGCGTCGAGGTGACCGCTGAGCTGGCGCTCGCCCTCGGGCGGGTTGCCGCAACCCTGTCGCCCGCCGCTCGCCCGCAGGTGCTCGTGATCCGCGACACGCGGGAGTCCGGCGAGATGCTCGAGGCCGCATTCGCGGCCGGCGTGGCCCAGGCCGGCGGAGACGCGCTGCTCGGCGGGGTGCTGCCGACGCCGGCCGCGCCGCTCCTCGTCCGCCGCTACGGGTTTGACCTCGCAGTAGTCCTCTCGGCGTCCCACAATCCCTACCAGGACAACGGGATCAAGCTCTTCGGATCAGACGCCTTCAAGCTCTCCGATCAGGCCGAGCTCGAGATCGAGCGCCACCTCGAAAGACGGCCGATCGGGCGGCCGCCCGGCGGGATCGGTCGGATTCGCCGGATGCACGGGACCGGTGAGGACTACATCCGCGAGCTCCACGTCCGCTTCGAGAAGCTCACGCTCGAGGGCGTCGACGTCCTCCTCGACTGCGCCAACGGCGCGACGTACAAGGTGGCGCCCGAGATCTTCCGTCGCCTCGGCGCTCGTGTCACCACGATCGCCGCCGAGCCCGACGGGCGCAACATTAACGCCGGCTGCGGGTCGACTCACGTCGAGGAGCTCGGTGCGCGGGTGCTCGCCGGTGGACACGACATCGGCTTCGCCTTCGACGGCGACGGCGACCGCCTGCTGGCGGTCGACCGGGCCGGCGTGGTCGTCGACGGCGACGAGCTGCTCGCCCTGGGCGCGCTCCACCTCCGCCGCCACGGCCGGCTGCCGGGCGACGCCGTGGCGGTCACGGTGATGACGAACTACGGCTTCCACACGGCGATGTCAGAAGCCGGCATCGAGGTGGCCACCACGGCGGTCGGCGACCGCTACGTCCTCGAGGAGCTGCGCGCCCGCGGCTGGGCGCTCGGCGGGGAGCAGTCAGGGCACATCATCGACCTCGGGTTCGCTCCCTCCGGTGACGGCGTCGCCGCCGCGCTGCTCACGCTCGAAGCGCTCGACGGGCGCGATCTGAGCGATCGATCCGCGATGCGCAAGCTGCCCCAGCTCCTCGTCAACGTCCGCGTCGCCGACCGTGGCGGGCTCGAGCGCTCGGCGACCGTCGCCGCGGCGATCGCGCGCGAAGGGGTCGCGCTCGAGGGCCGCGGCCGGGTCCTCGTCCGTGCCTCCGGCACCGAGCCGCTCGTCCGGGTGATGGTGGAGGCGCCGACCTCCGAGGAGACCGTCGCCGTCTGCGGCCGGCTCGCGGCGCTGATCGAGGCTGAGCTCAGCGAGCTCCAGTAGCCTCGCCCGGTCATGTGCGGAATCGTCGGATACGTCGGCAGCCTCCCGGTCCAGGAGATCCTCCTCGCCGGCTTGCGAAAGCTCGAGTACCGCGGCTATGACAGCGCCGGCATCTCGCTGATCCTCCCGGACGGCCCGGGCGGCGCCCCGGAGATCCATTCGGTCCGCTCGGTCGGCAACCTCGACAAGCTCCACGAGGCCGTCGCCGCGCTGGTCGATCCCAGCGGCAGCGTCGCCGCGACCACCCGCCCCGCCACGACCGGCATCGGCCATACCCGCTGGGCGACGCACGGCAGAGTGAGTCAGGAGAACGCCCACCCTCATTTCGACACGACGAACCGCGTCCACGTCGTCGTCAACGGGATCGTCGAGAACTACATGGAGCTCAAGGAGCGCCTCCAGGCTGCCGGCTGCCGCTTCACCTCTGAGACGGACGCCGAGGTCATCGCCCACCTCGTGGCCCACCACTACGACGGCAAGCTCGAGACGGCCGTCCGCATGGCCTACGCCGAGCTCACCGGCCACTATGCGTTTGTGGCGATGGCGCTCGCTGAGCCCGACCTGCTGGTCGGCGCCCGCAAGGAATGCCCGCTGATCGTCGGCTGCGGAGAGGGCGAGCAGTTCATCGCCTCCGCGGTGCCGGCGTTCCTGCGCCACACGCGGCGGGTCCTCTACGTCGAGAACGGCGAGATCGTCGTCCTGCGCCCGTCCGGCGCCGAGCTGATGAACGCGGCCGGCGAGCCGGTCACGCGGGCGATCGAGGAGCTCGACTGGGATGAGGAGACGGCCGAGAAGAGCGGCTTCCCGACCTTCATGGAAAAGGAGATCCACGAGCAGGCCGACGCCGTCGCCGAGACGATCTTCGACCGCACCGCGCGCGCCGGTGGCGTCGACCTCGACGACGAGGGCGGGCTCGACGAGGCGATCCTCGCAGAGGCCAAGCGGATCGTGATCGTCGCCTGCGGGACCTCCTACCACGCCGGGCTGATCGGGCGCTATGCGATCGAGGAGTGGGCGCGGCTGCCGGTCGAGATGGACATCGCCTCCGAGTACCGCTACCGCAACCCCGTGGTCGGTCCTGGCGACCTGGTGATCGGCATCTCCCAATCCGGCGAGACGGCCGACACGCTCGCCGCGATGCGACTCGCCCGCGAGCGCGGCGCCAAGGTGCTTGCGATCACGAACGCGATGGGGTCGCAGGCGACGCGCGACGCGGACGGCGTCCTCTACACCCGCGCCGGACTGGAGATCGGCGTCGCCGCAACGAAGACGTTCGTCTGCCAGGTCGCCGTGATGTACCTCGTGGCGCTGCGTCTCGCCGAGCTGCGCGGCACGCTCCCGGCAAGCCGGATCGCCGAGCTCGTCGCCGAGCTCAAGCATCTGCCGCATTCGATCACGATCCTGATCGAACGCGTCGGGCCGCAGATCGCCGCGATCGCAGAGAGCTGCTGGGAGGCGGAGTTCTTCCTCTACCTCGGCCGCCACGTTGGCCTCCCGGTCGCGCTCGAGGGTGCGCTCAAGCTGAAGGAGATCTCCTACATCTCGACCGACGCCTACGCCGCCGGCGAGATGAAGCACGGGCCGATCGCGCTGCTCGGCGAGGCCACTCCGGTGATCTGCGTCGCCACCCGCTCGCCGGTCCTCGAGAAGGTCATCTCGAACATCCAGGAGGTGCGCGCCCGCGGTGCCCGGGTAATCGCGATCTCGACCGACGGCGACACCCGGGTTGCGCCGCACGCCGACGATTCGATCTCGATCCCCGACACCGATCCCATGCTCCAGCCGATCCTCGCGGTGATCCCGCTCCAGCTGCTCGCCTACGCGATCGCTCGCCGTCGCGGGTTGAACGTCGATCAGCCGCGAAACCTCGCCAAGACCGTCACCGTCGAGTAAGGACGCGCGGCTTCGTTCGGCTCGCCGGGGCGGGCGGAGGGGCGGCGCGCCCTCCTAGGGTGAGGC
>JRHI01002678.1_pt1 | contig 11830 bp, 8 predicted proteins | sample 215371 | NCBI WGS metagenome assembly JRHI01 (sample SAMN02929681, study PRJNA255918) | sediment metagenome | biome: cave system; feature: Ice Cave; material: Sediment; isolation source: sediment from deep within a dark volcanic ice cave with no known source of... ... | reverse complement strand
CGCCGCGTCAAAGACTACCGCCTCAGCGACTTATGATTCCGGGTACTAGTACCAGCCGGCCGGCGAGGCCAGCCGCCATGCCGAGCCGTTGCCGGTCGTCGATGCGCGTCGCGCTTGCCAAGCAGCCGCGGCAGCGTTCATGCTGCAAGCGCTGGAAGGCGTGAACCGGGCGTCCGTCAAACTACCCGGCCGCTGGCGCCAAGAGCGCCACGCAAACAATGCCGATAATGGGAGGACATCATGCAGTACCGTTCGTGCACCGTTGCCGTGGCGTCTGCGGCCGCCGCGCTGCTCGTCGCCACCCCGGCGCTCGCCCAGAAGCAGGGGGGCACGCTGCGCATGTATCTCTGGGACAATCCTCCCAGCGCCTCGATTCACGAGGAGGCGACCGTATCGACGGTGGTGCCGTTCATGCCCATCTTCAACAACCTCGTGCTCTACGATCAGCATAAGCAGCTCAATACCATGGACAGCATCCAACCCGAGCTCGCCACCAGCTGGTCTTGGGACGAGACCAAGACCAAGCTCACCTTCAAGCTGCGCAACGACGTGAGGTGGCACGACGGCAAGCCGTTTACGGCCAAGGACGTCGTGTGCACGCTCGACAAGTTGCAGGACAAGAGCCCTGACGGCTTTCGCAAGAACCCGCGCAAGATCTGGTGGCACAACCTGAAGGAAGTGACGACCAACGGCGACCATGAGGTGACGTTCCACCTCGGCCGGCCGCAGGCTTCGTTCGTCGCGCTGTTCGCCAACGGCTACAGCCCGATGTATCCCTGCCACGTGTCGGCAGCCGACATGCGCACCAAGCCGATCGGCACGGGTCCGTTCAAGTTCGTCGAGTTCAAGAGCAACGAGTCGGTCAAGCTCGTGCGCAACCCCGACTATTGGAAGAAGGGGCAGCCCTACATCGATGCCATCGACTGGCGCGTCATCGCCAACCGCTCCACCCGCGTGCTGGCCTTCGTCGCCGGCGAGTTCGACATGACGATGTCGCTCGACCTGACCGTGGCGCTGATGAAGGACATCCAATCGCAGCTGCCTAAGGCCAACTGCGAGCTCCAGCCGACCAACAACACGACCAACCTGATCGTCAACCGCGACATTCCCCCGTTCAACGATCCAAAGATCCGCTCGGCGCTGGCGTTGTCGCTCGACCGCAAGGCCTTCAACGACATCATCGCCGAGGGCAAAGCCAAGATCGGCGCCGTCATGATGCCCGCGCCGGAAGGCAGCTGGGGCATGCCGCCGGAGATGGTAGCGACGTTGCCCGGCTACGGTGCCGATGTCGAGGCGAACCGCGCCGAGGCGCGCAAGATCATGGAGGGTCTCGGCTACGGACCAAGCAAGCCACTCAAAGTGAAGGTGTCGACGCGCAACATCCCGCTCTATCGCGATCCCGCAGTGATCCTGATCGATCAGTTGAAGAAGGTGCATGTCGAGGCCGAGCTCGACGTCATCGACACCAGCGTCTGGTTCGCCAAGGTTGCGCGCGGGGACTACATGGTGGGCCTCAACCTCACGGCGCCGGCCGTCGATGACCCCGACGTGAACTTCTACGAGAACTATGCGTGCGGCTCGGAGCGCAACTACACCAAGTATTGCAACCCGGAGGTCGAGAAGCTGATCGACGCACAGTCGCGCGAGACCGATCCGACCAAGCGCAGGAGCCTCGTCTGGGAGGTGGAGAAGACGCTGGCCCGGGATGTTGCACGCCCGATCATCACCCAGAACGTGGCCGCGCTATGCTGGCAGCCTTACGTCAAGAACTTCGTCCTGCACCACAACGGCATCTACAATAACTGGCGCTTTGACGACCTGTGGCTGGACAAGTAAGAACCGCCGGCATGGCGTCCGCCGGCTCAGCGGCGGTCGGCGGAAGTGGGGAGAGCGGGGGAGCCGTTTGGAGACTTATGACTACGTGATCGTGGGCGCGGGATCGGCCGGCAGCGTGCTGGCCAACCGGCTCACCGCGGACGGTACGACGAGCGTGTGCCTGCTCGAGGCTGGCGGGCGCGACTGGCATCCCTACATCCACATCCCCGCCGGCTTCATCAAGACCTATAGCGATCCGCGCGTGAACTGGCTCTACAGCATGGAGCCGGGCCCCTGGACGGGCGGGCGGCGCATCCTCGCCCCGCGCGGCAAGACGCTGGGTGGGTCGAGCTCGATCAACGGCCACATCTACAACCGCGGCCAGCCCATGGACTTCGACACCTGGGCGCAGCTCGGCAACCGCGGCTGGGGCTACGCCGACGTGCTCCCCTATTTCCGCCGCATGGAGCGACGCATCGGCGACGGCGATCCGACCTTCCGCGGCCGCGACGGCAACCTCACCGTCACCGACATCGACTGGCGCCATCCGCTGTGCGAAGCCTTCATCGAGGGCGCGGTCAGCCTCGGCATCCCGCGCAATCCCGACTACAACGGCAGGATCCAGGAAGGCATCGCTTACGCCCAGCGCACGATCCTGAACGGCCGCCGGGTGAGCGCGGCGGGGGCGTTCCTGCATCCGGCCATGCGGCGGCCGAACTTGCGCGTCCTGACGCACGCCCACACCACCAACCTCGTGCTGGACAGCAAGCGCGCAGTCGGCGTGCGCTATCTCGAGGGCGGACGCGGCGGGTCGGCAAGCGAGGTTCAGGCGCGGCGCGAGGTCATCTTGGCCGCCGGCACCTACAATTCCCCGCAGCTTTTGCAGCTCTCCGGCATCGGACCGGCCACGCTCCTCGCCTCGCTCGGCATACCCGTGCAGCACGCGCTCGCCGGCGTCGGCGAGAACCTGCGCGACCATTACGCCCCGCGCTTCGTCGCCCGCGTCAAGAACATCGACACCATCAACGAGCGCGTGCGCGGGTTGCGGCTGGCGAGCGAGATTGCGAAGTGGCTGTTCACGCGCAAGGGCATCCTGTCGCTCAGCCCCACCCACGTCTATTGCTTCTGGCGCTCCGAGCCGACCGTGGCGAACTCCGATCTGCAGCTCACCTTTACGCCGGCGAGCTACCGGGAGGGTGTGCAGGGCGAGCTGGAGCGCGAGCCCGGCATGACGGTGGCATCCTGGCAGCAGCGGCCCGAAAGTCGCGGCTACGTCCGCCTGAAGTCGAGCGATCCGTTCGAGGCGCCCCTTATCCAGCCCAACTATCTGGCTCTGGAATCGGACCGCCGTGTGCTACTGGCCGGCATGCGGCTGGCGCGGCGCCTGCTCAAGACGAAACCCCTCGAGCCCTACTATGATCACGAGGACTTTCCGGGTCCGGGCGTCGAGAGCGACGATGAACTGCTCGGCGCCGCCAAGCAGCGCGGCACGACCACATTCCATCCCTCCGGCACGTGCCGCATGGGGCCGGCGAGCGATGCAACGGCCGTAGTCGACGATCAGCTGCGCGTGCACGGGCTCGAGGGGCTTCGGGTCATCGACGCGTCCATCATGCCGACGATGCTCTCCGCCAACCTCAACGCCGCCACGATGATGATCGCCGAGAAGGCCTCCGACATGCTGCTGGGCCGCACGGCGCCCGAGCCGATCGTTGTGGCGGCGGGCTGAAGGGGACATACAAGAACCGCCCGTCACCACGGAAGCCGACGCATTGCGGAGACTGTCCGGGATCTTACCGCGGTGCGAAGCCCATGGTCTCGGCGAGCAGCTGATAGCTCCGACGCCGCACAGCCTCGTCGGTGGCCCAGGTGACGACGGCCATCTCCTGCACGTTGAGGCGCTTGGTCAGCTCCTCGATACGCTCCGCAACCTGCGCGGCCGTGCCGACGAAGGCGCTGTTGCGGTACTCGGCCATGCGCGCCGTTTCGGCCTCGGTGTAGCTGTGCGCGAGCGCGGCTTCGGGCGTCTCCAGCGCGGCGAATATGCCGCGATCGCGCAGCAGCCGGAAGCGCGCGCGCGAGGCGAAGTGATGGCGCGCCTCCTCCTCCGTGTCGGCCGCGAGCGCCCACACGCACAGCGCAGAGTGCGGCTCGGGACGGAGCGCGCTCGGCTGGTAGAGCTGTCGGTAAAGGTCGAGCGCCTGCGCGCCGGCGATGCCGTCGGCGAAGAACCACGCGAATGCGTAGGGAAGCCCGAAGTGCGCCGCCACCTGCGCCCCGTAGTCCGAGCTGCCGAGCATCCAGATTTCCGGCGCCGTCACGCCCGACGGGTTCGCACGCACCTGCCTGAAGGGGTGTCCCTCCGCCAGGGGCGAGCCGGAGACCCAGAAGCGGTCGTAGCCCAGCGCCTCGCAGTGCTGGGCAAGCGCAATGGTGTCGCGGATCGAATCGCCGTGCGGTCGGCCGACGACGGCGATCGACTGGTCGAGTACGGAGAGGCGCAAAGCAGTTCCTTTCTACCCACCTGTCTCAGCCGCGCTTGGGGTCTTTGCCACCGAACGGCGGATCGCGGTCCAGCACCTCCTGGATGCGCTGCGGGTCGACTTCGACCTTTAGCCCCGCCCGCTCGAGCTGGAGCAGCATGGGCGAGCGGCTGTCGCGGTTCTCCCAGCCGCGGTTGAGCGCTTCGGTCAGCTCGGCATAGGCGAGATTGGCGAGCCGCATCGGCACGCCCAGCTCGCGGCCGAGCTCGGTGGCGAGCCGCATGTCCTTATGTGCGAGCTTCAGCGCGAAGCTCGGGGGGTCGTAGGAGTTGACCAGGAAGCGATCGCCCAGCCGGTCGAAGGTGCGCGAGCGCCCCCCGGCACCGCTGCGCACGGCCTCCCACAAAGCAAGCGGCTCGACGCCGCCCTTGATGCCCATGGAGAACACCTCGGCTAGTGCGGTCTGGATGGCATAGCCCGCGCAGTTGTGGACGAGCTTGGCGACCGAGCCGGCGCCGATCGGGCCGATGTAGCGCGCGGCATCGCCGATGGCATCTAGCTCCTTCTTGTACTTGTCGAAGATCGCCCGGTCGCCGCCGACCCAGATCGCCAGCCTACCCGACTTGGCTCCCGCCGGCCCGCCGCTCACGGGCGCATCGAGCAGGTGGAGGCCTTTCTCCGCGTAGACGAGTTGCGCCTTGCGCACCATGGAGGGCGCGTTGGTCGTCAGGTCGAACAGCGCCGAGCCCTTCTTCAGGCCCTCGATCAGCCCGTTCTTGCCGAGCGCCACCGCCTCGAACTCGGCCGGTCCCGGCAGTGACGTGAAGACTACCTCGCACGCGTCGCCGACGGCCTTGGGCGATTCCGCCCACTTCGCTCCGGCTTTGAGATGCGGGGTCGCGCTCTCGCGCCGCACGTCGTGAACGACGAGCTTGTAGCCCGCCGACTGCAGGTTCGACGCCATGCTGGCGCCCATGATGCCGAGGCCGATGAACCCTACTTGCATGGTCGTCTTCTCCTCACGTTTCGCGATTTCCCCAGACCGACGACAAGCACAACGTCATGCCCGCGCAGGCGGGCACCCAGGACACCGGGCCGCACAGGTACGCTGAGTTGCATGGGTCCCCGCCTTCGCGGGGATGACGTCGGCGGATGTGGCATCGGAGCAGTCTACGCCGCAGCATGCCACCTCGCACAGAGGCCGGGCGCACAGGAGCTAGGCTTGGCATGCAACGCCGGCGGGCGGTGATCCGTCGATGGTGAGGCGCGCAAGCTCCTCGGCATTGGCGGCGTAGCCGCCCACCACGGCTGCGGACCGGCGGTCCAATTCATCTTGCGTCACGTGGCCCTCCGCCTTCGCCCGCACCCCGATCGAGGCGCCGAGATCGCGCCCACGCCCGACGATCCATTCGCCGAACCGGCACCTCTCGCGATCGTAGCGCGCGAGGGCCGTGTCGAGATCGCCGCCCGCCGCCGCGATCACCTCCGCGAGGCAGAGCGCATCCAGTGCTGCCTTCGTCACCCCGGCACCGACGTGCGGCCGGGCCACGAACGCGGCATCGCCCAGGACTGCGACGCGTCCGAATACCATCCGCGGGGAGGCGAGGTCGTGAATCGCCTGGAAGAACGGCTGCTCGGTGCGAAGAACCGTGTCGGCCAGCGGCGGCGCCAGGTCGGCGCAGGCGCGCTCGCGGATGTCGGCGATGATCTCGGGACGGATCAGGGGCGGGGGAATGGAGCCGCCATGCCGGCGCCCCTGCGCATCGGTGCACAGGTCTGCCAGCGCCACCTCCTCCGCTGGACGGTACCAGACGAGATTGTAGTCGCGGTGGCCGACGCGCGTGTCCCCGTCCCGCGCCGGGACCACGTAGCACAGCGCCAGCTCGCCCTCGGGCACGCAGAACAGGTACTCCCGCTTGAGCACGGCCCGAGTGGCGGGCGCGACGTCCCGCTCCGGCACCAGCGCGCGCCAGGCGACGTACCCGGCGTAATCGGGCTTCACATCCGGCAGGAACTGACTGCGCACGGTTGAGCGAATGCCGTCGGCCGCTACCAGCAGATCACCCATCACCTGCGAGCCGTCCGCGAAGACGGCGGTGACACCGTCAGCAGAGGAGCGCACCTCGACGCAATCCTTGCCGCGGTGATAGCGGGCGGAGCGCAGGTTGTCCCTGAGCCCGCGATACAGCGGCGCCCAGGCGCTCATCATGCGCGGTGTCGGGAGCTCCAGAATCAGTCGACCGGTGCGATCGCGACAGAAGTAGGAGGGCGTCACAACTACGATGGAGTTGTCGATCGACAGGCCGAGGCGACGCATGATCTCGCGCAGCGCCGGATGCGTGCCGATGCCGGCGCCGCGGCTGGCGAGATCTTCGTTGACGCGCTCGAACACGTCGACATCCCAGCCGATCGAACCCAGAAGGTGCGCCGCGAACAGCCCGCCGACCGAGCCGCCGATGATCAATGCGCGGGGCTTGGCCATCTTCTCCTCCCAAGAGCGCCGCCGCCGCTTCTCCAGGTGCCCGGCTCGACTGAGGGAGAATGCGGTGATCCACCTCGTTCGGCAAGCGGGCCCATCGCGGGGCTGAGCGGCGAACGTGGCGCGACTTGCGGCGTTCTGATAGTTGAGAGGGATGGCGCATGTTGCTCTGCAAGGGAGGAACGCCCCATGCTCAGCGCGGATGACAACAGACTGCTCACGCAGAGCGGCTCGGGCACGGCCATGGGCGAGCTGCTGCGCCGGTTCTGGCTGCCGGTTCTGTTGTCGGAGGAGCTGCCCGAGGCCGACGGGGCGCCCAAGAAAATCACGGTGATGGGCGAGGAGCTGCTGGCGTTCCGCGACACGCGCGGGCGCATCGGCATCATCGATCAGCATTGCCCCCACCGCGGCGCCAACCTCTGGCTCGGGCGCAACGAGGAGTGCGGCATCCGCTGCGTCTACCACGGCTGGAAGTTCGACGTGGAAGGCCGCTGCGTCGACATGCCCACCTCCTATCCCGACCTCAACGCCAAGGACAAAATCCGCATCAAGGCCTATCCGGCGCGCGAACAGGGCGGAATGATCTGGGCCTACATGGGGCCGCCCGAGCGCATGCCTGATCTGCCGGCGCTGGAGGTGGCGCTGGTGCCGCCGTCGCACCGCTACGTCAGCAAGAAATGGCAGGACTGCAACTGGGTGCAGGCGATGGAAGGCAGTATCGACACGGCGCACTTCACCTTCGCGCACCTGACCTTCGACAAGGGCGAGGACGAGGGTCTCGACGTCGCCAGGCACCTCGTCAGCCCCATGTCGCGCATGAACTTCGACCATGTGCGCTGGATCGCCGACGATCCGCGGCCCGTGATCAAGGTGAACGCGCACGACGCCGGTCTGACCATCGCCGGCGGACGCATCGCTGCCGACGACAACATCTATTGGCGCATCGCCCAATTCCTGATGCCCGTACACGCCTACGCGCCGAGCGCCATGCCGGGCGAGAACATGTTCGGGCAGTCGTTCGTGCCGGTCACGGACACCACCTGCTGGATCTACACCTACGCCTGGAACCCGGAGCGGCCGATCACTGAAGCCGAGCGATCGATGTACAAGGCCGGCAACGGCGTCATCTCCGAGGTCGACGAAAACTACGTGCCGCTGCGCACCAAGGCGAACGACTATCTGATCGACCGCAAGCTGCAGAAGACCAGGAGCTATACCGGCATCAAGGGCGTGTCGGAGCAGGACGCGGCGGTGCAGGACAGCCAGGGTCCGATTGCGGACCGCACGCGCGAGCACTTGGGGCCGACCGATCTCGGCATCCTGCGCTTCCGCAAGCTGGTGATGGATAGCGCGCGCGACTTGCAGCAGGGCAAGGAGCCGGAAGCCGCATTGCACGCCGACCGCTACACCGTCCGCGCCGGCGCCTCCGTCACGCACAAAAGCAAGGACCTCACCACCGTGATGGTCGAGCGCTTCGGTGATCCGGCGGGTTATGTCGGCGTCGGCGTGGGCGTCGCTGCCGCGAAGTGATTGCTGCGCCGTACCAACAGCAGCGCGATCACCACCGTCGGCACCAGCAGCGCCAGGCCGAGGCTGATCATCTGCACCTCCGATAGCGGCATGATGCCGCCGCCGGGCGTGGCCAGCACGACGCCGCCCACGACCAGCAGCACGCGCAGCGGCCACTCCAGATAGCCGGCCCTGCGCAGGTCTCCCACGAACGCCTGGTAGCCCTGGATGCCGCCGCAGATGAAGAGCGTGCCGATGGCGGCGAGCAGGGTGAGCCCCAGCGCTTCCAGATAGGGGTTGGGGCCCTGCAGCACGAGGGCCGGGTTCAGCACGAAGAAGAACGGGATGAAATAGATGATGCTGCCGACCCACATGCTCTCCCACCCGGTCCGCATGGCCGGCGCACCGGCAATTCCTGCCGCGGCGAAGGAGGCGATGGCCACGGGAGGCGTGATGGCCGAGAGCATGCCCCAGTAGAAGATGAACATGTGCACGGCCATCTTGTTGAGCCCGAGCTTCTCGAGTGCCGGGGCGACCAGGATGGCGAGGAAGATGTAGCAGGCGGTGGTGGTGAGCCCGAGGCCCAGCACCAGGCTGGTGACCGCACACATGACGAGCAGCAGGAAGGCGTTGTCGCCGGCGATGCGCAGCAGGTCGTTGGCGAGGCTGGAGACCACGCCGGTCATGGAGAAGGCCCCGATCAGCAGGCCGCAGCCGGCCAGGATACCCACCAGCTCGACGAACGTGCGCCCGTTCACCTCCAGGAAATTGATGATGGTGCTGCCCGTCCAACGGCTGCCCTTGGAGAACAGCTGGTTCAGCACCAGCAGCAGCGCGGTTGCATAAAACGGTGCGTGGCTCTCGCGCTTGAAATGCAAGAGCATGACGATCAGCAGCGCCACGACCAGGATGTAATACCAGCCCTCCTTGATCGTCGCCCAGGCGCTCGGCAGCTCGGCACGCTTCAGCCCCTTGAGGCCGTGACGAGCGGCGTAGGAATCAACCTGCATGAACAGCGCGAGGTAGTAGAGCGCGGCCGGAATAATGGCGGCCAATGCCACCTCGCCGTAGCTGATGTTCAGGAACTGGGCGATGACGAACGCCGTAGCGCCCATCACCGGCGGAGCCAGCACGGCCCCGGTGGAGGCGCAGGCTTCGATCGCGCCTGCATACGATGCCGTGAACCCCGTCCGCTTCATGGTGGGGATGGTCATGGTGCCGGCAGTCAGCACGTTGGAGACGACGCTGCCCGACATCATCCCGAGCAGGCCGCTGGCGAAGATGCCGACCTTGGCCGCACCGCCCCGGAACGTGCCGCACAGCGCGAAGGCGAGATTGATGAAGAACTTGCCGGCGCCGGTCATCATCAGCGCGGTGCCGAACACGAGAAAGCCGATCACAGTCTCGGCAAAGGCCTGGATGGGAATGCCGAGCAGGCTTTCGCTGGACAGCGCGTGGTAGGCGGTCGCCTGCTCCACGGTCGACTGGCTTCCGCGCAGCGGACCGAGCCAACCGGCGTCGGCAAAAAGCGGATAGACGGTGAAGGGCAGCACGCTCCACAGCAGGCTCCAGCCGCCGGTGCGACGCAGCGCCTCCATCAGCAGCACCCACATGACGAGGCCGGCGACGATCACCGGTGGCGGCGCGCCTCCGAACTCCCAGCCGAGCTCGGCCGCCTTGCGCACGTTGAACATCAGATAGAGCGAGCTGCCGCCGGTCACCAAGAACAGCAGCGCGTCATACCAAGGCACCCGATCGAGCGGCGCCTTTTCGGTCCCCGGGAAGATCAGGAACGTGAAGGGGAGCATGCACAGGATGAGGAGGTAGTAGTACTCGGTGTTGAGCTGCGTGTAGCCGATGAAGAAGCGCAGCGTGAACTGCTGGTTGATGCACAGGAAGATGGTCGCCGCCGTCGCGAAAACCAGCAGCCAGCGCCAGGGACCGGAGAGCTTGCGGACACGCGTGACCTCGCCCTCGACGGGGCCGCTCAGCGCCGCGTGCGGGTCGGCGAAGACGACCCTTTCCGGTGCCGCCGCGGTGGCGGACTGTGCGAGCGCCGCCCCGTTCATCTGTGCAGGTGGTGCCACCGGCTCTCCTGAATGGTCGCGTTGTCGGCTCCGGGCCTGGTCTCTGCAATTGGCTGCCGGCGCATCCGGCGGACTATTCGAATACCGGATCCATTGCCGCCGCCGCCAACGCGGCCTTGCGGGTCGCACCCCAGGCCTTGGCGAACGCATCCTTGTCGTCGGGCGGATTGTTCTTCAGGAACGCGGTCCAGGCGCCGACCAGCGTATCCTGGCGCTTCACGAGAGCTTGGTTGTGAGCCTCGTGCTCAGGCTTCCAGACCCCCGCCTCCTTCAGCACGCGCACGGCTCCCTCGTGGTAGGGCAGCACCCAGGCCAAGTTCTGGCGCTTGACGTCGAGGCCTCCGGCACCGGGCGCAGAATCCTTGTAGGCGTCGTAGTTGGCGATCATCGCCTTGGTGAGATTGTAGATGAGATCGGCCGGCTGGGACGCATAGGCCATGAAGATGGGATAGGGATAGACCGGCAGCTCGACCGAGCCGCCCGCGGGGACGCCTGAACCGCACGTGGCGTTGTGCGGGCGGTAGTACGGGCCGATCTTGTTGAGCCGCGCCCATCCATCCTTGTCGGCCGCCGGCGTCGGCGGGAACACGATACCGCGCGGCGAGGTCTCGACCTCCTTGACCTGGCCAGAGATGTTGGATGCGATCGCCGCGTCGACCTCGTTGTTGACCATGCCCTTCCACATGGCGCCGTAGCTGGAAAACTCGACCAGCTTGACATCGCTGCGGGTGAGACCGCCGAAGGCAATAACGGCGAAGGCGTTCTGGTTGAGCGCCGGCGAGCCGACGACCATGCCGATACGCTTGCCGCGCAGGTCCTTGAGTTCCGTGACACCGGTATCCTTGGCGACGCCGAGCGAGATGGCGTTGCAGTCGGTGACTGACAGCATGAGCCTGATCTGTTGCGGCCCCCATTCCTTGACCGCGAACTCGAACACGGCCTCCTGGGCGAAATAGGTGCCGATCCCCATGGCCGAGGCCTGGGCGCGATCCGATCTGAGCGGGGCCAGCCGGGCGACGTCGTTGCCTGCCGGGAGCACGCGAACATCCGTGCCGTTCTTGTCTTTCAGGGACTTGCCGACGGCGACCGCGATATTAAACCCGGAGGACCCCGTGTCGTAGGCCGTGAGCGTCAAGGTGGGAGGAAGCTTCACCTCCTGCGCCAGCGGCGCGCCAATCGGGCAAAGCATGGCCGCCGCAAGACCGGCGATCGTCGTCAGGCAGGCACTGTGTGACATTTCCTCGAAATCCTCCCTCCCGCCAGCCTCTCAGACCCGCTTCACCTTGCTCGCACGCACCCCTGGTCGAGCGACCGAGGCACGCGAACAGCGCGGGCTCTGTTGGCTGGAAAATCATGAACCGATGCGGTCTGGCGCCGCTTGGCGGGAAGAATGTCATCAATGTCGGCGTTGGACGGAACGGCTTCGCCGTAGTAGCGGCGAGTCTCGCGGTGTGAAG
>JRHI01002677.1_pt1 | contig 11838 bp, 6 predicted proteins | sample 215371 | NCBI WGS metagenome assembly JRHI01 (sample SAMN02929681, study PRJNA255918) | sediment metagenome | biome: cave system; feature: Ice Cave; material: Sediment; isolation source: sediment from deep within a dark volcanic ice cave with no known source of... ... | reverse complement strand
GGCTCGTGGTCGCCGAGCTGCCGTAACACCACTGTCGAGCGCACGGTCCGGCGTCTCCGCGCCCGGGGTAGCCCGATGACGCTACGTGCCGCCGTCTACGCCCGAGTCTCCACGGAAGAGCAGGCCACCTCGGGCACGAGTGTCGGCACCCAGCGCGAGCGATGCCGGGCCCACATCGAGACGAACGGCTGGGAGCCCGCCGGTGAGTTCGTCGACGAGGGCGTCTCGGGGGCGCTCGCCAACCGGCCCGCCCTAGACGCCCTACTCGGTGCGTGCGACGGCGGCGCGATCGACGTGGTTGTCATCCACGACCTGGACCGGCTGGGACGCGACCTGCTCAACGTCTTGTTGGTGAAGCGCCGGCTCGACGGCCGCGGTGTCCGCCTTGAGCTACTGACCACGCCGGAACTGTCGCCGCTCGAGTTGCAGATCCGGGGTGCCTTCGCCGAGGAGGAGCGCCGAAAGATTCGGGAAAGGACGGTGCGGGGGATGCTCGCTGCCGGCCGCCAGGGCCGGTGGTTGGGCGGTCCGCCACCGTTCGGGTACCGGGTCGTGCCGTTCGACGAGATCCCGAACGCAAAGCGGCTCGAGCTCGACCCCGACGAGTGCACAGTGCTGCGCCGGGCGTACGAGCTCATCGTCGAGCACGGCATGACCACGTGGCAGGCGTCGGCGTGGCTCAACGCGAATGGGCTACGGCCGCGTCGGGCGTCACGGTGGGATCACATCAATCTCCGGCGCGTGCTGCAGAGCGAGTACCTCGGCGGGACGTGGCGCTGGAACCGCGGCCGCTCGCGGTTCCGCCAGATGGGCGGGAACCCGGTCACGGTCGAGATCCCGCCGGTGTTCGCGGCCGAAGAGTACGAGGCACTGCAAGGCGCGCTACGGGCCACCAGTACCGGGCCGCGCGGCGCGGCGAACGTGTATCCGCTCTCGGGTCGGCTGACGGGTGTGTGTGGCGGTCCGTTCCATGGCGTGTACCGGCGCGACCGTGATCTTCGCCAGTACCGCTGTCGCAACCAACGGCCTGAGGCCGAGTACCGGTGCGCCGACCGGCGGATTAACGCGAACGCGATCGAAGCCGCAGTCTGGGCAGAGGTCACGGGGCTGTTGCTCGAGCCCGATCGGCTCGTGCGCATGCTCGACGACTACCTGCAGCTGCGACCCACCGAACTTGATCTCGAGACTGACGGAATTGCCAGCCTCGACGCCCAGGTCGTCCGCGTCGAACGGGCGCTTGCCAATGCGACCGCGCATGCTCTCAAGGCCGATCTCGACGCCGGCGCGCTCCAGCTCGCAACCACGGAACTGAACGCGGAGCTCGTCCAGCTCCGACGCGACCGTGAACTCGCCGAGGCGTGGCGGGCCGACAGCGCCCAACGAGCCCGACAGATCGCGGACCTGCGGGACCTCGCCGCTGTCGCGCACGACCGGCTTGAGCGCATGGACCTGGTCGAGCAACGCGAAGTGCTCGCCCTGCTGGACGTGCGCGTCACCGTCCTCGGCTACGCACCCAAGGGCGCGTTGCCGCAGCTGCGCCTCGAAGGGCGCCTCCCGTACCACGACCTTGTCAGCTACATCGGCCACCCCGACAACGATGGCATCTTCACCGCTCCGAGCGTGTCGCCACCGTTCAGCGTCGACCTCACCTAAAGGAGCACTCGGTGACCCGCCATCCCGCCAAGTTCAGCGACCCGATCCTCGAAGCGATCGAAATGCTGTGGCATGACCTCAACGCACGTGGCCTCGTGTCGAACCCCTTCGCCGGCACCGGCAAAGTGCACGACCTCGCCGACCGCCTCAGCGTGCTATCGATCGGCGTCGAACTCGAAGGCGAGTGGGCACAGCAGCACCCGCGCACCTTCATCGGCGACGCGCTCCATCTGCCGTTCGCCGCCGGCGCGTTCGGTGCCGTGATCACGTCACCGTGTTACGGCAACCGCATGGCCGACCACCACCAAGCGCGAGACAAGTCGCGCCGCAACACCTACCGGCACGCGCTCGGGCGGCCGTTGTCGGCGGGTAGCGCCGCCGGGCTGCAATGGGGACCGGCATACCGAACGTTCCACCTGCGGGCTTGGCGCGAGGTGCACCGCCGGCTGAGCTCGGTGAGCCAGCCTTGAACCACGAGCACGAGCCACCGCTTCCCCGGTCCGAGAAACCCCAGGTCCGGGGAGCCACAATGCCCAATGCCCCAGCGAGGTCCTCACTACTGTCGCGCCATGCCGCTCTGCGGGTCGTGGCGGTGAACGCCGAAGAGCTTCTCGCCTCGCTGGGAGGTCTTCCCGGCGCGCGGCCGGTGGCGGTCTCGGCTCCACTGGCGGGGTCACACCTCGTTGCGGGCGTCGAGGTAGCCGTCACACGGCCGGCGGAGGAGCGCACGTTCCGGCGAACGTGGCGCGATCGTCGAGGCCGCGGTGCGACACCACTGCTGCTCCTGGCCGACGACCCGACGCGGCCCGAGTCAGTGCTCACGGTTGGCCCGCTCGACGAGGGCGGCGAGCTCCACAGTGTCGCGATCGCCGGGCTCGCTGAGGTCCTACGCCGCATGTCGTCGCTGCCGCCGCTCGAGGCGGTGCGCGAGCTGGCCGCCGAGCTCGATCGCCTCGATCAGGCCGGCCTCCCGGGCGTCAAGGTCCGCGACCTGTTGACGGTTCACACGCTCGACGCCCGTCTGCGTGGTGACGGCCCGCGTTGGGAGCGCGCCCGAGAGCTGACCAAGACGTTGTCGCCGGGGGACGACTGGCGTGCTGTGCTGACCGGACTCGGGTACACACTCGAACGCCGCAAGCAACGCGGCTGGCTCGCGCGCTTCGACGGCCGGCCCATCATCGTGGTGCATCCGAAGCCCAACGCGGCGGGATTCGCCCGGCTCGACGAGGATGGCCGCCCGCCCGAAGGCGTGCTGCTCAACGACTGCGCTGCGGATGGCGCGCAGTTCGGGATCCTCGCTGCGGGTGGGCGGCTGCGTTTGTTCCACGCCGAGCCGGTGGTCGGTTCCGCGACGGCGAGGTATCTCGATCTCGATGCCGCGACCTTGCAGGACGACGATCGACCGTTTCTGGCGATCATCGCTCCCGAGTATCTCGCTGGCGACGGGTTCTCTGGTCTCGTCGGCGAAGCGCGGAGCTTCGGCGCCGAGTTGCGGCTCCGCTTGGACGAGACGTTGCGCCAGCAGGTGTTGCCGGCGCTCGCTCGTTCCATGGGCGAATGGGCACGATCGCATGGTCAGGATCTCGCGGACGATGCGACGCGCGAGGAGCTCGAGCGAGCCGCGCTGACACTCGTCTTCCGCGCGCTGTTCTTGCTCTACGCCGAGAGCGCCCGTTACTTGCCGATGGACAATCGCGTTTACCGCCAGAACTCACTCACGAGCCTTGTCGAGGAAGCGACCGCGACCCGCGAACGGCTCGGCACGAAGTCCACCGCGTTGTGGGGGCGCTTTCGCGTTCTCGTCGACGCAATGCGCACGAGTAACGACGCGTGGGGCGTTCCGGCGTACAACGGCGCGTTGTTCGCTGCCGATGGGTTCGACGGCGCGGAGATCCTCGAGCGCGTGACGCTGCCCGACCCTGACTTCGCCGAGGTGCTCATAGGCATTGGACGTGACAACGAGAGCGATGCCGGCGTCGACTACTCGACCCTCGAGATCGGACACCTCGGTCACCTCTACGAGAGCTTGCTCTCGCTTCGACTCGCGGTCGCCGACGCCCCGCTGCGTTATGACGACCGCGCCGATCGGTTCGTCGTCGCGAAGAAGGGTGACCGCGTCGACGTCGAGGTCGGCGCTCTCCTGTGGCAAACGCACGAAGGCGGCCGCAAGAGTGGCGGCGTCTATTACACGCGGTCGGAGCTTGTCCGGCACCTCGTCCGCCAGGCCGTAGTTCCCGCCTTTGAAGCCCATCTCGACGAGGTGCGCAACACGGCAGTTTCCGATCCGGGGCGCGCGGCTGAACAGCTGTTCGACTTCGCAGTGCTCGACCCTGCTTGTGGTAGCGCGCACTTCCTTGTGGAAGTCATCGGCGAAGTTGCCGACATGGTGGTGCGGTTTTTGGCCGGCACACCGTTGCCTGCGATCGGACAAGCATTGGAGCGACTCCGGGCGAAGGCAAGCGCCGGGACCGCCATTGATGATGTCGCGTTGCTCCGGCGCCTGGTTTTGAAGCGCTGCGTGTTCGGTGTGGACGTGAGTCCGATGGGTGCCGAGATCGCCAAGCTCTCGCTCTGGCTCGCATCCTTCGTGCCCGGCCTGTCGCTTGCGTACCTCGACCGAAATGTCGTGGTCGGCAATGCGCTCGTCGGTGTCGCTCGTCCCGAGGCGCTACTCCCTGGCGGCAGCAAGGGCGTGTCCATACTCACGAGCGCGTTGCACGACGCGATCGCAGCCGCCGCAAAGCCCGTGCGGCGCGTGGCGGAGGGTGACGATCGGACACCCGAAGAAGTCGAGGCGAGCGAGGCGGCGGATGCGGAAGCGTTCGCCGCCACCGCGAATCTCGCGCGCCTCTTCGATCTCTGGACGGCTGAGCCATTCGGTATTGAGGATGCCCGCGATCAAGTGGAGTTTTACAGCGACGACATTCTCAACGGTCGGCTGAACAACACGCGCCAGCGCTTGTCCGCGGCTGCCGAAGCCGTCTCCGCTGAGCATCGGTTCCTCCATTGGCCCATCGCGTTCCCCGCCATCTTTGATCGCGATAGGCCAGGCTTCGACGCCGTGATCGGGAATCCGCCATGGGAGGAGGTCACAGTCCAGGAGCTCGAGTTCTACGCTCGCTTCGCGCCTGGCCTGCGAAGCCTCGCTGAGCGCGACCGCGCGAAGGCAGTCGATGAGCTCCTCGCCCGACGGCCGGAGCTGGAGGAATGGCTCGCCGGCGACCAGGAGCGCGCTCAGGTCGAGCGCGACTACTTCAACCGCAGCGGCGACTACCCGTCGATGGCTGGTGATCCGGATCTGTACAAGTTCTTCTGCGAGCGCTACCGCATTGTGGCGCGCGAACACGGTCGCCTCGGCGTGGTGCTGCCACGCAGCACCTTCGCCACGAAGGGATCGGCGGGCTTCCGGATATGGCTCTTCGAGGAGAACACCGCGGACCGCATCGACTTCCTCTTGAACTCGGGGCGTTGGGCGTTCGATTCGGAGCCGAGGTACACGATCGCGCTTGTTGCGGCGCGGCGTGAGACGCCCGACGCCAGTCATGCGATCCATGTCGCAGGTACAGCCGACTCATTGGCATCGTGGGAGGAACAGACGGCGTCCTTGGGTCTCGAACTTCCGACAGAGGCGTTCGGCCCTGATTGGACGATCCCGCTTCTGCGCGATCAGGCCGAAGCGGATCTCCTCGCCAAGCTGCGGCGCGGCGCATGGTTTCCGCGAGGCCCCGCGCAGCGCTGGTCCTGTTTTCCCGTGCGCGAACTCGACGAGACGAATGACCGGCACTTCTGGGAGCGAGCGCGGAGTGGCAGACCACTCTGGAAGGGCGAGAGCTTCGACCAGTACAACCCGCATGGCGCAGGTGAGCGCGCGTGTCCCAATAGCCCAGCCGTCAAAAAGAAGGTGCGCAAACCTCGACCAGGTTCGGAATCGCTCGTCGCAGAGACACTCTCGCTCGAGGATCGGCGTGAAGCCGTGATCGACGAACTCGAAAACGCTCGCGTCGCGTTTCGGGATGTCACCCGCGCGACGGACTCGCGCAGCGTACGCGCTTGCCTCATTCCTCCTGAGACCTTCCTGACGAACAAGGCGCCGTATCTTGCCTTCCGTCCCGACGACGATCGTTCCCGCGCTGTATGTCTCGCGATCATGAACAGCTTGCCGTTTGATTGGCAAGCGCGGCGATTCGTCGAGATCAACCTCAACTTCTTCATCCTTGAGGGTCTCGTCGTACCCGACCTGGACGATGAGGATCTGGAGGCAGTAGGTGAGGCCGCTGCTCGACTGTCGTGTGCGGACGAGCGGTTCACAGACTTCGCCTCATCAGTGGGTGTCGAGGTCGGACCGCTCGACCACGACGACCATGACCGCCTAGTTGCTGATATTGATGCTCGCGTCGCTCGTGCCTGGGGACTGACCGACGGTGATCTCGACGTGCTGTTCCGAGATTTCACAACCGACGCGGTTTCACCCGAGTACCGAGACCGCGTCCGGACTCGGCTACGCGAGCTGAAATAGGGACGTCATGCCGCGCCCTGATCTTCTCGAGAATCTCACCGACGAGACCACGCACGCCGCTGCGCTCGAGTATCTCGTCACTGATGAGGGTCCGAACCGCCCGTTGTCGATCGCGACTGGCTATGTGAACCTGGGCGGCCTTCACTTGCTCGCGGTCACGGTCACGGACGGTAGAAAGACTCGACTGTTGCTTGGCGCGGCACCCGATCCGGGGCTCGGTGGGGCACTTCCACTCCAGCGATTCGACCTGACCCTGCAGGCGTTGGCACGCGACCGCGACCTCGCGCGCTTCCCGCCAAGCCGCGCCGCTGACCGACTTCAGGCTGTCGACGCGTGGCTCGCCGATCCCGAGGTCGACGTGCGTCGCTACCTCTCAAGGTTCCTCCACGGGAAGGCGTATCTGTTCGGCACCGTCGATGACCCGCGCGCTGCGCTGGTCACGTCGGCCAACCTCACCGGGGGAGGGCTCTTCGGAAATCTGGAGCTCGGCCTCGCGCGGTACGACCCCGGACCGGTGCGACAAGCGCTCGAATGGTTCAATCTGTTGTGGGGCGATGCCACCGACTACAAGGACGAGCTTCGCCGCTTACTGTTTCCCGACCCGGGCCTCATCGACCCGGAGACCGTCTTCCTGCGCGCGCTGCTCGATCTCTACGGCGACGAGCTTGACGATCCGCTGCCGCCGGCCCTGGTGCGATCGGTCCAGCTCGCGCCGTTCCAGCGCGATGGGTACGAGCGCGCTCGGCGCATCCTCGCCGACCACCATGGCGTGATCTACGCCGACGGTGTCGGCACCGGCAAGACGGAGATCGGGCTCGCGTTCGTCGAGGAGTACGCGCTGCAGCGGGGATATCACGCGCTGGTTGTCACTCCCGCGCAGCTGGTGAGTAACTGGCAGGAGCGGATCGACCAGGCTCGGCTGCCCGCTCAGGTTGTTAGCTTCCAACAGCTCGCGTCAGACGAACAGCTCGTGCCAACCGCGACCTTCCCGCGCCGCAACCTGCACAACGCGCGTGATAGCTACCGCCTTGTCGTCGTCGACGAAGGTCATGCACTGCGCAACCCGGATACCACATGGCATCGAGCAATGGAGCGTCTGCTCGGCGGAGAGCCGAAGGACCTCGTGTTACTGACCGCGACACCAATCAACAACGGCCTGTGGGATCTTTACCACCTCGTAATGGTGTTCGCTCGTCACGACCGCGCGTTCGCCGCGTTCGGAATTCCGTCGGTGAGGGATCTGTTCGTGCGCGCCGGCGCGAATGAACGTGACCCCGAGAACCTCGACCCGAACGTGCTCTTCCCACTTGCTGACTCGATCAGCGTCCGTCGCGACCGGCGGTTCATCGAAGAGAACTACCCCGGAGCGACCTTCCCTGACGGCACGCCGGTGAAGTTCCCACAGCCCCATCTTGCCACTGAGCGGTACGACCTCGACGATGCGCATCCAGGGCTATTCGAAGCGATCACTGATCGCATCGCGCAGCTCACCATGGCTCGCTATCGCCCGAGTGTCTACGACCTCAGTGGCGAGGAGGCAGCGTCCGAAGTGACGTTGAGCGCGCTGCTCCAGTCACAGGTGCTCAAGCGGTTCGAATCGTGTTGGGCGGCATGCTTAAAAACCGTCTCCCGGTTGCTCGCTGCCCACGAGGCATTCCTGGCCGCGTGGGAAGCCGGCGTGGTGCCGTCGAAGGAAGCGTTGCGGGTGGCGGCCGCGGAGGAGATCGACGAAGTCGGCGTGGCCTCGTGGGTGGCCGAGGCGTTGGTGGACGACGGCATGAGCAGACCCATAAACGACTTCGGTCCCGAGTTCCGCGACCACGTTGCCGCCGACCGAGATCTTCTTCAAGAGGTGCACGATCTGCTCAGCCCGCTTGACGCCGACTCCGATCCCAAGCTCGCGCTGCTACGCCAGCTGCTCGACGAATCACCTTCACAAAAGATCGCGGTGTTCGCAACCTTCGGTGACACGATCGACTACCTCGACCGGCATCTGCCCGCAGACCTCAACGGACGTGAGCGCGTCGCGGTAATCGGCACCGCGACCGATCCGGATCAGCGCAGTGCCGCTCTGGGCCGCTTCTGCCCGGAGACAGTGGTGCGCCACGGATACGAACCGCCTGATGGTGAAGTCGATCTTCTGCTCTCCACCGACGTGCTCTCCGAGGGTCAGAACCTCCAACAGGCCGCCGCGGTCATCAGTTACGACATGCCGTGGAACCCACAGCGGGTCGTGCAGCGAAACGGACGCGTGATACGACTCAAGAGCCCACACGACGACGTCTACCTCACAACGATGCTCCCGGTGCCGGGCGACCTCGACACCCTTCTGAACTTGGAGACAACGATCCGCCGCAAGGTGCTGGCCGCGAGCATTTACGGCATGGAGAGCGGCGTCCTCGATGTCGAAGTCGACGCCGAGCTGCGCGCCTACGCATCACGCCTCGAGGCGGGCGACGAGTCACTCCTCGACGAAGAGGACGACGCGGTTGGAGCATTCGCGGGCGAGGCACTACGCGCTTTGCTTTTGCGCGCCGCGGCCGAAGGCGAGCTCGAGCGCATCGTGGCGCTCCCATGGGGCATCGGTGCCGCGTTCCGGCAAGGCCCTGGTGTCCCGTCGCGAGGCGCCCCCGGCGTCTTCTTCGCATGCCGAACAACGGGCGGGCAGCGGTACTGGCGCTACGTCGAGCCCGACGACGGCGACGTGCTCGACGCAGAAGCGGAGATTCTCCGGCGGATCAACCCGGGATCGGCACCGGGAGAAGATCTGGCGACGTCAGGCTTCGACCTCGAAGCCGCATGGTTGCGAGCGGTTCCTACCATCCTCGAGGAACACAACCGACGCGCCGATCCGCGGTACGCGGAAGAGCGCATCGGACCGGTGCAACGATTCGCGCTCGACCTCTTGCGCGATCCCGCCGTTGCTCTGCCGGTCGGCGCCAGTGAAGCGGCAGAGGCTCTCTCGGTCGAGCGCAGCTCGAGTGTCCGTCACGCGCTTGGAGAAGTTCGCACGCGCGTGCAGGAGGGTCTCATCTCGCGCGATGAGGCCGCGGTCAAGATCGTCGAGGTCATCGACAACTTCGGCCTCCGCGCTGTCGAGCCACCGCCACCACTCGAAGTCATCACCGAAGACGACATCGGCGTCGTATGTTGGATGGCCGTCCTTGGAACGGGATCGAGTTAATTATCAAACGATTGGAACCGCACGAGCCCCTCGCAGGCTCAATCGTCTGCGGACGCCGCTGGCCTCTCTTGCCTGCGTGTCAAGCACCCGCCCAGAATCGCCCGAATGCCGACCATCCTGAACCTAGGCGGAGAAGGGGAACAGCCCGACGCGATCGATATCAAGAAGTCATGCGGTTGTTAGGTGTCGGATCGCCGTTCGCGCCTACGAGATGGAACCAGTGGCGGAGTGCCGGTATGGGTCCGACCGCCGCCTGCGCATTCGCGGACGGGCTAGCAAGGCAGCCACTTCCCTGGTTAGGATAATCTCACGCGTGTAGTTCCGCAGGTGAGGAACCAATGGCATCGACCGGCTACCCCAAGGTAACTACGAAGGCGTGGCGAACGCTCCGAGCGCGAGCCGCCGCCGCCCCGTCGACGAAGTTCACGCCGTCGACAGTGGCGGCGCTGCTCGGGATGTCGAGCCCAACGAGCGCGCGCGACAACACGGTGGCACCGATGCGTCGACTGGGATTGCTCGACGAGGAAGGGGCGCTCACCCCCAGGGGCAACAAGTGGCGCGCCGATGGCTCGTACGCAGAAGCCTGTGAAGAGATCATCAAGCACGTATATCCAGCCGATCTGGCCGCGCTGGCGGACGAATCCGGCGAGCCGAACGCGGATGCCGTAAGGAAGTGGTTTGACCACAAGGGCTTTGGTGATTCGAACGCTCGACAAATGGCGGCGACGTACGTGATGATCGCCAGGAAGTCACCGCCCGAACCAGCGGGCGCGACAGCGAACAAGGCACCTTCCAACAAGGTCGCGCCCCGGAAGCAACGGGCGGCGACCCCTCGAGCGATCCCAACCGTGGCGACCCCCGCATCCGCTGAGCGCGCAGTTGAGGGCTCCGGGTCAGCGCCGAACGTGCATCTCGATATTCAGATCCACATCCCGGCTGATGCTTCGGCCGAGCAGATCGATCAGATCTTCGAGAGCATGGCGAGGCACTTGTACAAGCAGTGAACCGTGAGAGGGGTGCAGCGCGACTTGTAGACCTCGCTCGGCGCCTTGCCGGGGATCTCGCCGAGTTCGCTCAGCCCCATGCAGGTAGTCCCGAAGCGGCAGTCGAGGCGCTGCCGCCCGCTGACGAGTTGCTTGCGGAATACGACCGGCGCGTGCGCGACCCGGATCTCCGCGCAGCTACGCGCTCGCGCTTCGTCTCGACGCACTATGCCGACGCCGTCGAAGCGGGCGTTAAAGCGCTCAACGAGTGCGTCCGCGCGCGGTCGGGCCGCACCGAGGACGGCGACGCGTTGATGACGCTGGTCTTCTCTCCCAATGCTCCACTGCTTCGTATAAACCCGGGTCGAAGCAAGAACGACGAGAGTCAACAGCGCGGTCACATGCATCTCTGCCAAGGGGTCATCGGCGCATGGCGTAATCCAAGAGCTCACTCCCTAATCGACGACTCGCCCGCGCGGGCTCTGATGATGCTCGAAACGATTGACGAGCTGATGACCACGACCAAGACGGCGACTCGGACACGGAGACGCAAGAAGTAGCGCGGTTCAGCCATCTCGCTGAGGCCCGCCCAATGGCAGCTCGTCCTATCGCATTGGGAGCGCCCGTCCCACCGCATGCTCTACGCGATGTGGCCCACTGTTAGGTTCTCCACTCCGTGTCTTCGAGCTCGGCTCGCCGACTCGAACTCAGGACGGCGGCTGTTGGGGCGGTAAACACTTCAACGGAGTGCCGAGGCCCTCGACATGCTGCTCGCGATGAACAGCGGAGCGGGCGCGATGACATCGGTGCACGCCAACTCCGCACGCGAGGCGCTGCGAAAGCTCACGACATTGCCTTTGCTCGCCGGCGACAACATCGACCGCCGTTTCGTCGCGCAAACCGTCGCGGCCTGCATCGACCTCGTCGTGTTCTGTCGCCGCGCTGCCGGCGGGCGGCAGATCAGCGAGATCGTTGCGGTCGCCGATCAGCTCTCCCACGGCGAGGAGCCGACCGCGGGTGCTGTCTTCACGGGGGGTGGCCGCGCGTTGCACTGGACGGGAGAGCGTCCGCGACATGCCGAACGGTTTGTGGAGCGCGGTATGGATCTCGGAAGCGTGCTCCGATGACCGTGATCGTGGTGCTCGTCTTCGCAATCGGGGTGTTCGTGCTCTACGACGCGCTGACCTCGGATCCGCGCCCCGCGCGGCCACGCCGTCGGGTCGTTCACGACGCCGTCTCGTCGCTCCTCGCGAGAGCGGGAATGGGTTCGATCCGGCCCGCCCAACTGGGCGGCGCGTGTGCCCTCGCCGCGGCGATGGCCGCGGTGCTCACCGCGCTCCTCGTCGGATCGCCGGTGGTGATGCTCGTTGCACTCGTCGCGGGCGTCTATCTCCCCCTGGGCGTCGTGAGGGCGAGGGGGCGGTCACGTCGTTGGGCTTTTCGGCAGTGCTGGCCCGAGGCCGTGGAGCTGCTCGCCGGCTCGGTGCGCGCGGGTGACACGC
>JRHI01002676.1_pt1 | contig 11840 bp, 15 predicted proteins | sample 215371 | NCBI WGS metagenome assembly JRHI01 (sample SAMN02929681, study PRJNA255918) | sediment metagenome | biome: cave system; feature: Ice Cave; material: Sediment; isolation source: sediment from deep within a dark volcanic ice cave with no known source of... ... | reverse complement strand
ATGCGCGGTCCCTACCATATCCGTATCTGTTCAGTCCTTCACGACGTGAAGCAATTCTCGGATACGCGCCGTGTGTGGTAGGGGCGATCCCTTGCGTCACTCTATAGTGTGCATGCAGTCAAGAGAGACTAAACCCTTTTTCTTCAAGAGCATCTTCCATAACATCCTGTAAGATCATATGTAGCCCTTCGTCAATTTCCTTAATCATGTCAAGCACGCCTGTCATATGCCAGATCAGGTAGAGTTCTGTAAGCGTCTTTTCATCGACGATCCAGGCAGATTCGGTTGTGTGATGTGTCTCTGGGGGGATAGCGCGTCGCCAGAGATCCAGATTGTCCGAGACATCCTTCACTTCCGGCCCCCAATCGGGGAAAGCGTCAGGCTGCAACATGTCAGGAGAGACCTGTGTGCCGGTAGACATGATTTTGTAGACGATGCGGCTGTAGCCCTCAAGTGCCTCTTTAGCGGAATGGAGACCGTTTTTGACTGCGACTTCTCGCAAGATGGTGATGAGACCGCCGGGAGAATTACCTCGCGGGCAACGATCACAGGAGAAGCACTGCGAACAGTTCCAAACATCCTCGTTCATCTGTTTGTAGACAAGTTCGATATCTTCGCGGGCTACGGCCTGGGTGATTTTACGCGGGCTGAAATCATAGAAGCGAGCAGAGGGACAGGCTGCTACACAGATGCCGCATTCATAACATCCCTTCAAGTAGTCATGAAAGCGCATGTCTTGTGTGACCTGTGTGAAGAGCCGCTCTTTCTCTTCATAGGGGACATCGGCGTGATGAGTCGTTACATGGACCAATAGAACACCTCCACGTGGGCTAATGGCACTATTTGCGCTATTAGAACGAAATTACTGCATCAGCATCAAGTGCCATATCGTTAAAGGCAGCTCCGCCGATCATCTCAACGCCGTCAATGAGCTCTTCGTAACATACGTTGTTCAGGTCCAAGCTGGGTTGACAGACGTAAAACTTCACACCGAGTTCAGCCGCCTGATCGATGAAGCGGCGTAATGGCGCACCCTTCCCATCTTTTTTGGCGATGAGTTCTTCGGCAACGCCCCGCACGAGCAACGTTGGCCCGTTAACAGTAAAATAGATGCCTACTTCAATGTCCATTGCTGCTGCAGAAGCAGCAAGGTAGAATGGTGTTGCCGAGCGCTCTGGGGACTCGACGCCGTTGGTCTGGATATACAACAACTTCTTGGTTTCTTCATCATCCATCAAGCTTCTCCTTCTACCGAGGGGTCTGTCCTTGTGACCATACCTTCATACAGTACTCAGCGCGTTTTACGTATATAGAATTTGAATACCTTGCCTTCCTCTTCGATGCCCATCAGCTCGTTGCCAGTCTGCTTCGCCCAGGCAACCATATCGGCTTTTGCACCGGGGTCGTCGGCGAGCATGAGGAGGGTTTGACCTGTTTGCAGTTCCTTCACTGCTTTGCTGATCTTAATGATGGGTACTGGACAGAGCATTTTGAGGCAATCGAGGGTGCGATCAGTTTTGTCAATTGGTGGCATAAGCATCTCCTTACTCTAAACCAATGATTAGCTCATTATTCGCGGGGTTTTCGCGAACGGAAGCTTGGCTCGTCAACATACGTCAAAAGAAGTTGCATTGTTTCGAATGTATGAAACAATAATAATATATACTCGGCAGAAAGTCAAGGGGTACGCCACCCGTATGATGTGTCTTCGCATGAAAATCGAAAAAATGAACTACCCTATTGAGCTTATGTTGTGCTGTTCAGGGCGCGTACTCGTGCACTGAAGCGGAAATAGGTCCATGATGAAATAAGCTTCGCGTGGCTCTAGTAGCCGATTTTTATCTAGCGCTTAATCTTGAGCGTATTGAGAAAGTTTGCCGAAAGTGTGTTATAGGTCTCGGCATAATACTGTTCAATGCCGCCTGTATCGCATAATGCTGCCAAATTGGGGTCAATTGGCAACTGTGCCAGCAACGGAGCACTTGTCATATTGATTAACTCGAGACTATTACTTGGACCAAAGATTTCATAACGCTCACCAGAAGGAGTTTCAAAGTACGCCATATTCTCCACAATCCCAACGATGATACCCTTGAGCTGGCGCACCATGTTAATGCATTTTTTTACCACCATCGTCGCGAGCATCTGTGGAGAGGAGACGATGATAATACCATCGACTGGTAATGATTGCATCACCGTCATCGGGGCATCCGACGTACCCGGAGGTAAATCTACCAGCAAGTAGTCAAGCTGATCCCACTCAACATCACTGTAGAATTGCTTAATAGCACTGGAGACCATAGGTCCACGCCACACTATTGGGTCGCTCTCGTTCTCCAGGAACATATTCATCGATATGACTTTGACGCCCCCTTTGCTCACCAAAGGCTCGATGCCCCCGCTGACAGATTGGCCGGGTTGCCCTGTAGTGCCAAACATCCTGGCGATGCTTGGACCGGTAATATCACCATCAAGGACACCGACGTGCAGTCCCTGGCGCCGCAATGAAACAGCTAACAAGCCTGTGACCAATGATTTGCCAACGCCCCCTTTACCGCTCATGATGGCGATCACTTGCTTAATCTTGCGGTCCGCGCCAGCAGGAGCCATTTGTAGGGGGACACCGCGCCCAACGGGGGCCTTCTTCGGAGCAACCGAAATAGGTTGACCATTGACAGCAGCGTTCAAGTCTTTCACTAATAGATCAAGCTTCTCTAGCGCAAAGTGATGGGTACGCGCTCCGCCAGCCACACTTTCGCGCGAGCCAATAGCACATGCCGTGCAGGGTAGACCATGTCCGTGAAAAACCTTCACTGTCTCAGGATGCCTGCTGACCACGTCATGGATAATCATATCAGCCGTAATCATTTCTGCCATGTCTTTTAACCTCTCAATCAACAACACAAATGAGCTTCAATAAGCCATGCCAAGCACTATTGCACCCGCTATCCAGCCAATTTATTCCTGTTCCCAAGCAAGAGCTTCTTTGGCTGACTTGCAAGCTACTCCGACGAAGTAAGCAAGCATTGGAGAGATGGCCCGACAACGATAGTGGACCCGCTGGGAAGCGAGGGGGCGAGCGCAGCCCTGGCAATGGCATGGCCCATCTCGCACACGGTTGGCAAGACCCCATAGCTGGAACGACGCTGGGAGATCAGGCCAGGGGCAGAACGCTCAAGGAGCCTGGGCGCGATAGTGCCCTCGATCAGATCACCGGTAACAACAATGAGTCGCACCCTCCTGGAAGTGAGGTCGGACTGCAATGCACGTAAGGCTTGTTCCCCCGCATACTTGCTTCTGGCAATCGGCTCGTAAGCAGGAAGCTGCCGTATTTTGCCATAGAGGTGTGCCCAGTGACTGGTGACAAACACAATCACGCTGCCAGAGTGCAGCAAGGGCAAGACTTCCTTTACTAGCGAGAGTTGGGCATCACGATTCATCAACGTGGGATAGTCAGGATTCGCAGCTACTAAGTCACGTTCTAGTCCACCAGAGGCATTGAGTACAAGTATATTCAGATGATCCGTCACCGGGCGCATCTGCTCGAGCATCTTCGCAATAGCCGCTGTCTGTGTGATGTCACAGGCCAGCGGAAGTGCCTTCTGACCACGTTGGGTAATCGCGGCAGCGACTTCTGCGGCACGGTTGGCTTTGTTGCGGTACGTAAACACGATGTCATATCCGTCATCTGCCAGGATAAGCGCAACTTCCCTGCCAATGCCCCTAGACCCACCGGTAATTAGAGCGACCAATCTTCCTGGCATCCTCTTTTCCTTCCTCTCAATCAAGATAAGAATGATACTCCCCTTTCAAGAAAAGTGCTGTCATATCCTATAAGTTCCTGCTCAGGGAATGGTGACTAGCGGTTCAACGACTTCGCGCCAACGTTTCAGGTGAACACCGACCAGCCTGCTTTCTAAAAGAAGTCTTGTTTTCTCTGATAGCTCACTTGCTAAACTCACTTGCTCGATCACATCATTCTGGACAAAAAACGTGCCGCCGATGACCGTTCCGTTTATCCGGGCTTCTTCGGCGTGGACAAAGGCATTGAGCGAAATTTTCAATTTCCGCATTGGTTCGTCATCAATCTGTGAATGGAGTTGAAGCCATTTCTCGGAGATAAGCCGCTTTTCCATTGCGGCGGCTTTTACCTGTTCCGCCTCTGTTAGTGATCCGGGTACGACTGGACGATTCAGGGCGAGAGGAAATTCTTCGGCAAGACGCACCTGGACTTCATCGGCGGATACAGGCTGCGCGAGTCTGCTCCATAGTGTTGTCATACGGTGCTGCATCCCTTCGTAGGCGAAGTGCCGGAAATCTTCCGACGGAACACGCCAGATACGCGCCATCATTTCGTAATCAAAATCGAGCAGAATATTGCCGACCACGACTACTGCCTCGCCGATCCGTCCACCGCCCACTCCGGCGATCCGCCGCCCATCGACTTCAATTTCATTTCCGTCGCGTACATCGGCATTCAGGCCAAACTTGCGCAGGACGGCGACTGGCGCGCCAAGCAGCCGGGCATACACCTCATCAACGCGGAAAGGTAGACGCTTGTGATGGAAGATACACTGGTAAAATGGCTGATATTTGTCGAGGTAGGTTGTGCCTCCGCCCACCCGGCGCCGGACGATGGGCAGCCCTAAGGCGTTGCAGGCCACCCGGTCGAGTACAGTACTCAGGGACTGATGATAGCCAACACAGACATAGGGTTCCTGGGGACGCACCAGGATGAGCGTGTCGGGTGCATCTTCTGTCATCAACTCTGCCAGAGCATGATAAAGTGCCTGGGTACGAATCCAGGAAACTGTACCCAGTGCCAACAGCCGGACAGGCTCACTCACCAGGATTTCCCTTCTGCATTCATGACAATAGTGCGAGCGGCAATTATGCCGTTCCTCCTTGAGAATCCCAGATTTCTTCCAGGCGCATCTGCTGCCGAATTTGCATCAGGTCATGCGCCATTGGGAGGAAGGGATAATCGCGGAATTCCTCGCCGGGGCGGTACGAACCATAAGGACGGTTGCAGGCAAGTTTCCCGTGCCTATCGGGACAGCCATTGGTCATGAAAGGCAATCCGGTGTTGATCGCCACCTCTACCATCATGTCCGGCGCATCGATCCGCGCAAGATTCCCGGCCTGATCGAACTCGATCAAGCGGCGTTCAAGATTTTCATTTTCGATCAGGTATTTCGTCAATTGTATCCGCCGCAAGCGATGGAGTGGAGCGCGTGGAACATGCTGCATCGCCGTGCCGGGTTCGGGGTTGAAGCTGAAAAGGTAAACAGCGATCTGTTCTTCTTTCGCCAGGTAAAACATGTCGATCAAATTCCGGTCCGTCTCGCCCAGCCCAACCACGATATGGCAATTGACTTTCATCGGGCCGTAGATGCGGCGGGCTTCGCGGACAATGTGCCAGTGGTAATCCCAGTCATGTGGGCCGCGTGCCTTTTTGCCGCGTGTCTCCTCAAAGATTTCTTTACTGGCACCATCCATCCCCACGCCGATAATATCGGCTCCTGCCTCCTGGATGCGGTACAGGCGTTCGACATTGAGGGTTGTGGCGGAAACCAGTGCGGAAATTGGAACATCGCTCAAGCGGCGCACACGGCACGTCATATCCACCAGGTCCTGATAGGCGCGGTGATCTTGCACCTGTGCAATGCACACGCGCCCGACCGCGTCTTTGTGTTCGGCGATTTTCTCAGCGACTAGATCGGTCGAGTACAGGGGCCACGACACTCTAATAAAGGTGTTATCTTCCGGGTTGCCGGGGCGTTCACGCGCCAACCCACAGTAAGAACAATTCGCATAACAGCCTTCGGGATAATTTTGCAATAAATTGATGCAGCCACAGGTCACTCCCCGCAACATCCGTCCCGGTTTTAAACCCAACTCGATCGCGGCGGCCATCGAAATACGAACATAGTCGGGGGAAATTTGGAACTGCTCCGCCTGTTCTTTGACAGGAACGGTTACTTTTGCCATCGAAGTTCTCCTCTCGTCTGACCTGAGTCCGCAGGACTAGCGGCAGAGCGGCGTTAGCCAGACAATTCAATGCCGAAAAAATTTCTTTGGACTACCATTGCACACCACAGCAGGCGTTGATAAGTTTTGGTTGAAGACCATGCAACTGGGCATAGGTAATGATGCCTTCGGCTGGGTAGGCGATACCATTGAAGCCGGCATCAACCGCCGCGCGGTCAGTCTGTAATTTGGTTGGTCCGACAGGGCGGGCGCAACCCAGCATCACTGAGGACTGCGGTAGAGTCATGCGGGTGTGGATAAAAAATCTCATAATTTCCTCAACTGGCGGCGGCGTTACATGGGCCATCGGCGCGTCAATGAGGGACATCAAGATCACCAGCACAACCGCCCGGTGGTGATGGCGGGCGATGATTTCCAGTGCTTTTTGTTCGCCTCGCATCTGCCCATAGTGCAGCCCCAGGATGATATGGGGAATAGACGGTACGTTATATCGATCAAGGAGAGTGAGTGCTTGCTCGTAATGTTCGGTAGTGGTATCGGCGAGATGGTAAACGTCGCGAATGGTGTCGTTATCTCCGATAATATCCATCATCGCGCCGTCAATGCCGATCTCCGACAGCCCCGCAACGGTTTCTTCATCGGGTATGCCTGGATGGATACGGATCGTCAAGCCGAGTTCGCGCCGGACGCGGATCAAATCGGGGATATGCTTGAGGAGCGGCACACGTCCTTTTTTATTACTGCCGCCGGAGATCAACACTCCACCTGCACCCTGGCGTGCCAGTTCGCTGCACATCTCGAAAAGCGATCCGCCGAATTTGGGTAGCGGAGCCATGCTTTTGAGAATGCTCATGTTGCAGTGGTCGCAAGCCAGCGCACATTCCGCCCCCGTCAGGCTGATCGACACAAAGCGCCGGTGATCCTGGTTGGTGTATTCGGCTGTTTTATAGCGCCGCAGCCCGGGAGCGTGAAAAGTAATCTCGTCTGGAAAATGTTCCCGGCGCAGCGCGAACGCCCCGTCCATCGCTTGTTGCATATCCGTGGCGTAGGCCTGCTCCAAGCGGCTGGGTAAAGAGATGGTGTGCAGCGAATCTCGTGTCACAAAAACGGCTTCACTCATGATCTTTCCTTGTCCTGGGGATTGACAAAACAGCCATAAGGATCTGCTCGGACGGCAGATTCGGCTTTTTGAGCAGCGCGAACTGCTTGCCGAATTGCCTCTTGCAATGCTTCCACAGGAAGATTGTTCAACTGGTTGGCATATTCAGCATAACCTGCTACCAGAGTTTCCTGAACTCTTTCCGGGCTGGTCGGATGCCAGCGCAAGCGCGATTCGAGACCGGCAACTGCCCCTTCTGCCGCGAAGAAATCTCCGCCGATGAAAATAGCTTTGATGGTATTGCCTGCCAATGTAGCGCGAACATCGAGCAACCCAGCGGGGGTTTTGACCTTCGCCGAACCGAAAGTATCAGGAATAGCCGTTGTCTGGTGTACCCAATCGGTTGTCAGGTATTTGCTTTTTTCCAGCGCGTCGATAGCTTCCAGTTCATCCGGTATAAAATTACCCGGTGCCAGTGAAACACCAAACGCCCTGCAAAAACCGGCAGCGATATAGGCACGGATTTCATCCAGCCCGACGGGTGATCCGGTTTCGCGCCGTATCGTAGTGACACGGTCTGCGACGTCAGCGATGGCTTTATCGGTGATTTTTTCAAACGGGGTTTTGAGAACATGCAGCATAAAGGCAATGTCAAGATCGACAAGCACCGAAGCATGAAACAGCAATCCCCTTTCGGGAGCACGGTATACCCCCAGCCCGGCAACCTTCCGATTGTGGATTTCAATGTCGTTTTTGCCCCAGAAAGCTGCCTGGATACCAAGCTGTTCTAAACCTCTGATGATTCCTGCCGAAAAATCCACCATCAACTCGCGGGCCTGGCGGTAAGAATCGCCCTCCTGGCCTGGAATGCTCAGGGCGATGCCAAGCTGATCTCTGCCCATGATGATGGCTCCGCCGCCGGTAGGTCGCCTATTCAACGGGATGCCGTTCGCTTCGCAGTAAGCCAGGTTGATTTCGTTGTCGATATTCTGGAATCGCCCGATCAGTGCGCAATGAGAGCGGTAAGTATATAACCGCAGGGTTGGCTGACTTGTCCCTGTCCCGACGCGGTGCGCCAAGCATTCATCGGCAGCCAATCCAAAGGAGGCACTTACGCCATCGTCTTCAATCAAACGCCATTCGTTCATTGCTCCAACCCCACATCTTTGATCCAGCGTTCCAGCGTTGGGCCATGTATCAGAGCGGCTGAATCCTGATCCCATGCCGCAGGCTTGAGTTTGACCAACCAGCCGCCGCCGTAGGGATCAGCATTGATTAATCCTGGATTGCGCTGGACATCTTCATTAAAAGCAATAATTTCACCGCTAATGGGGATAACCAGGTCGTCAACCATCTTTGCTGCTTCAATCGACCCGATCACCTGACCGCGTTCGACGGGTTTGCCAGCCTTGATTGTGGAAATATAGACAATATCGCCGAAGGTCTCCAGAGCAAGCACACTTAAACCGATGGTAGCGATATCCCCTTCAACAAGCACCCAGAGACGGGTTTGGCTTTCATAATACAGTTCAGGTGGAAAATAATACTGCTGTCTTTCTGCTGGCATGAGAAACTCCTTTCTACTCGCAACGAAATAAAAGGGGCGAATGTACTCCGTTTGCAAAACCCGGCAATGTGACCCTACCACCAACTTCCATCTTGTCAACGAAATCCTTGCGTCTGATGCCCATCACATCCATCATCCATGGTCATTTGACTGACAACCAGCTTCCCATCCAACTCAATAGCTTGCTCTCTGCATCACTCGATTCACTAGCGCGTGTGCTTTGAGATGACATCAACCATCTGCGCCACCGCTTTTTCCAGTGAAGAAGCATCTTCTATATGTTGCAGGCAATGCAAAATAAACTCTTGCAGCAAGTGCATATCCAATGCATGCGTTGCAGCCCGCATGGCAGCAATTTGATTCAAAACGTCCTGGCAATCCCGCTCTTCCTCCATCATGCGTTGAATACCGCGGGCCTGTCCCTCAATACGTTTGAGCCTCTGAATGATGTCATTGCGTGTTGCTGCGTCGAGATGAGAAATACTGGTCATCGTGTCTCCAGACTATCACAACCCAATCTACTGTTCTGCTCTCGTTTTTACTGCTCTACCCCCGTAGGGTACCTACATTTAGAATAAAGTAAAACAAACAAAAAGTCAAGCCCGCGTATTCCGTGATCTCCATCCTTCCGGGGGATTTTGGCTGTTTTCCTTTTCTTGTTCCATTCCCACTACTTGACAGCGTTAAGTGACGCCACCACACGCTCTAAACGTGTACGCGCTTCAGAAGCCACTGCCTGCATTGCTGGATTCTGGATCACGCCCAACATTGCCACCGGGTCTGCAACATCAACCCGTGTGTGGGTCGTGCCATCGCCTTCATGCGCTTCATGAACCACCACGTTGCACGGTAAAAGAAGCCCGACATTATGTTCCAACTCAAGCGCACGATGAGCCAGTTGTGGATTACAGGCACCCAGAATGGTATAGCGTTCGAAGTCCACGTTGAGCTTCGCCTTCATGGTTGCCTTGACATCAATGGTGGTGAGAACTCCAAAGCCCTCAGCTTTGAGGGCTTCCGTGACTTTGGTCACCGTTTCCTCAAAAGGCGCAGCAATAGTGGTGCCAAAACCGTAGTTTGGTGCCTGATTCGTTTGTTGTGTACTGTGCGATGCATTGAATGGTGTTTGTGTCATGGTATTTGTCTCTCTTTCTCTTCATTAACAATTCTTCAACTGGACACTTGTTCGTGTGTATCTACTGAATGTCGTACCTCCACATTCCATTAGACATATCACACGCTATCGATGCTCACGGAACATCTCCTGTTTGCAAACACACGGAATGCTAGCGTAGACTTCAGCCACCACCACTGCTGGACCCGCTTGCACAACTGCTGCTGTCGTTCCCCGCGTTTCCACCGGCACCACTGGTCCGTATCGCTATCTTTGAAATGCGACGCTGCCCGTACTGATATCCACAACGTGGGCATGGCACCTCATCGGCTTTGCTATACCTCACCAGTTGTTCATAGGTTGCCTGGCAGTGTGGGCAGCGATAGTCATACATCGGCATCTTTTTCCTCCTTCGTCTCTTCCCGGTCTTCAGCCGCATTCACCAGGTTCCTGCTCCCTTCTACCAGCGTACTCAATCCCAGCGTATTGGCCTGTGCCGCGAAACGTTGCTGCACATCGGCACACACCACGTCACAAAGCGTGACGATGGATGGATCAGCAATTGAATAGTAGATGCTGGTCCCAACCTTGCGTCGATTGACCAGTCCACCCTGAGTGAGAGCGGCCAGGTGCTTTGAGATATTAGCTTGTCCTGCTCCCGTCAGTACCACAAGTTCACCAACATTCCGTTCGCCCGCAATCAACGCCGCCAGTACCTTGAGACGCAATGGCTCACCAAGGAGCCGGAAACGTGCAGCAATCAGATCAAGCAACGGGTCGGAGAAGTTCTGCTCCTGGTCTTTCAGTTGCCACGCTGACGAAAGTGTTGTTCCTCCGGCTTGCGAAGGAGCGGCATCATGGAGTGTAGATTGTTGTGTTGCCATATTACGTCTTCCCTTTCCTCTGCTAACGCCTTAGAGAGCATACGTCACTCACGAAACTCGAGATCTTGTGAAACTCGATGCTCCTTGACTTTATAGCTATATAGTAATATAATACAAAAAGAATGTCAAGTGCGTATTTGCTTGCCTGTTGCGTAAACCAGAAACAAACGTCTCGCACAAAAGAGTTCCGACTCTCAGAAGTGCAAAAAAGATAGATGGAGAAAGAAACGGGACCGCAAGAAGATGCCAATTGCAAGAATGGAGAAAACTATGCTTAAACGGATATTTGGCGGTGAAAAGAATGCCATCCCTTCAATCAATCCACAGGAGGCCTGGAATCACCTCGCTGACTCTGCATTGTCCAGTGTGCTGATTGATGTACGAGAACCCTGGGAATACACCAATGGACATGCCAGGAACGCCAAAAATATTCCCCTAAGTCAACTCACGCAGCGCGTAGATGAGGTGCCAGGTGATCGTGAGGTCCTGCTGATCTGCCAAAGTGGCCACCGTAGTATGCAAGCCGCGAAGTTTCTTCAGCAGCAGGGGAAAACGCAGGTGGTCAATGTAACCGGAGGAACCACAGTTTGGAAGATGCATGGGCTGCCCATGGGACAAGGCAAAAGTAAGCACTAGCTTTGAATAGAGGCTGACCTGCTTTCACTGTGTTGGCCCTCTTCACAGGGCGAAGTATGTTTTCTGTGAACTTCGCCCCGGAAACTGAGTAAATGGCTGATGGACCGAAGGAAGCGCGTGGTCTTCATCGACTCATTCAGTGCTAGAAGAATGTGAACACGATATGTCATCAGATCTCGGACGAGACCAGTATCTGCTTGCAGGTATTGCAACAAACATGCGCAGTGGCTTCATCCTTCTCAACTCCTCAGAACACGTCACCTATGCCAATCCAAATGCGAAACGTTTGCTTGGAGAGGAGGGTCTGGTCGCGTTCGTCGACCAGCCTGTTTTCGACGTGCGCAAACGCCTGATCGAACTTGCTGCCGATCCCGAAACCGCGCAAGCTGAACTCGATCGTATCTGGAGCTATACCGAACAGGAGAGCTATGCCGACCTGGCACTGGTCAATGCCGCCGTACGCTGGCTGCGCGTCCAGCGTTTTCCTGTGCGTGACGATCCGGGTCACCTCCTGGGACACGGCATCTTGCTCGACGACATCACATTAGA
>JRHI01002675.1_pt1 | contig 11846 bp, 10 predicted proteins | sample 215371 | NCBI WGS metagenome assembly JRHI01 (sample SAMN02929681, study PRJNA255918) | sediment metagenome | biome: cave system; feature: Ice Cave; material: Sediment; isolation source: sediment from deep within a dark volcanic ice cave with no known source of... ... | reverse complement strand
AGTCAAGGCAGTCCAGAATAGCAGTGATGCGGTCTGGAGCACCTCTTGACGGCCTGCTGGAGGGAGCTCATCCGGGGCTGACTTGGCCGATCGCGGCCCCCTGGTCGCCTGCCCGTGGCGCGGACGGGGCAGCCTCCGTCCACCATGCAGGTATTTGCAGACTAGGGCGTACAGTTGGGGTCATGGGAATCATCGAACCGAGCAAAAACCCAGTAACATTCGAGGGCATACCCGTCGGGAGTGTGGCCAAACTGACGCCGTCTGGTGGAGGATGCCAACGACGAGCCGGCTGACGCAGTCGTTGCCAGTGGCGCGGCCGGCGGCGCCAGGCGTCACGGTGGAGCCCGGGTCCAAGATGCCCACTGTCAGTGTCTGCCTGCCAACCCGCAATCGGGCCCAGCAACTCCGGCACGCCTTGGGCAGCGTGCTCGCTCAGACTTACCGCGACTTTGAGATTTGCGTGTCGGACAATGCCTCGTCAGACGAGACAGCGGAAGTGGTTGCTTCCTTTGCCGACCGACGCATCAGGTACCACCGCAACGTCCGCGACATTGGCGGTTACCGAAACCACATAGTGGCGCTAGGACTCGCGCGTGGTCGCTATTGTGCGGTAATCCACGATGACACATCGTGGAGCCCAACGTTCTTGGGGCGCTTGCTCAAGCCGTTACTTGACGATCCCTCGCTCGACCTCGCCTTCTGTGACCATTGGGTCACTGACGGAATAGGTGAGGTCCAGACAGCGCTTACGGACAGGGTCTCGCGGTTTCACGGGCGCGCCTCACTTACGCCTGGCCGTCATCAGCCGTTTACGACGATTGCTTTGCGACGTAGAAGCGTCCTTCTAACTGCCGCCGTGGTTCGACGTGAGATCCTGGCGACGGCAGATCTCTTCGACTCGCGGTCGGGATTCGTCTTGGACTTCTACCTGCTGGCGCGCGTCGCCCAAGCGGGCGGCGCAGCCTTCTACGTGCCCGATCGACTTGCGTCCTACGCGGTCCACGATGGCTCCACTTCGGGAACCCATCAGGCCGAGATCTGGCGCCACATGGCGTGGGCGTGTGCGGACCTGTATAGGCGGTCTGCGACGAGAGACGAGCGACGGGCGCTCCAGCTGACATGGGGCGAGGTGATCGCGCATGAGGCGATTACCCTTTGCCGCACCCTCTCTTGGCGCGAGTTGCGGCTTGTAGCTGATCAGATGGGGGAGGTGCCCAAACACGCCCGCTTCCAGGTCGGTCTCGCTACGCTGGTCATGGCCGGGTCGATTGGCATCGGCCGCGCTCTGCGGCGGTTCTCAGGCTAGAGGCAGATGCGAATTATTCACCTGACCGCCTTAACTAGATTCGGGGGCGTTGAGACAGCGAGCCTCGACGTGTTCAATGAGTTCGAGAGGCAGGGCCATGAAGTGGTAGTTGTTTTCGACGGGCAGCCGCTCCCTGGCCTGGAAGTACCGGGAAGGACCGTCGTCCGGCTGCCCGGCTTGGCACGCGCCCAGAATGACGGCGGCGACCATATGGGCCGTGTAGCGGAGTTGATAGACCGCCTTCGGCCCGACATCGCGCTGACGCACTGCACATTGAGCCGGCAAGTCGCCGATACGCTCTGCGCAAGGCTCCCGTCCATCGCCTTTGCGCACAACTACGTTGGCATCTGCCCGAGCGCCAGCTTCTTTTATCGGCGCACGGATTCCATATGTCACCTGCCTGACACTCCCAACTGGCGTTGCCTGGCCAACGCGTATCTCCAAGGGTGCAACACTCGCCGCCCTGTTGGTCTCCTAGCCAGCTACCGAAAGGCCATCGCGGCTCGCGCATACCTCGAACGGTTCGACGCCATCGTCTGCGACTCTGAGTACGTTCGCGAACGCTACTTCGAGCAGGGTTTTCTCAGTGAGAACTTGGTTATCCTCCCTTGCCCGGTCGACATACCCTCGATGTCCAACTCGAACGCAGGCGTTGATCGTGACCAGAGCCTTATTCTATTTGTGGGCAGAGTGACTCCCCAGAAGGGACTTCACTTACTGCTCAGCGCGGCGAGCAAGCTTACGCGTCCGTTCCGGCTCGTGGTGGCGGGCGACGGGTACGACCTGCCCCGATGCCGCAAGCTTGCGCGGAAACTAGGATTAGAGGATCGCGTGACCTTCGCCGGGTACCTCGATCGCCATGACGTGCAACGCCTCTATCGCACTGCGACGGTGCTGGTGGTGCCGTCAGCATGGCCGGAGCCGCTGGGCATGGTTGGACCTGAGGCGATGGCGTTCGGGCTCCCGGTAGTGGCGTTCGAAGTGGGCGGCATTACCGAGTGGTTGTTGGACGGTCGGACCGGGCTCCTCGCCAAACCGAATGACACCGAAGACTTGCGCGAGAAGATCGACAGTCTCCTCGGTGATCCTGCCCAGCGCGCACGATTGGGCGAGAATGGCCGCCGGTTGGCACGCGACCGTTTTGCGCTGGCCTCCCATGTGGAAGGGCTCATTCATCTTTTCGAAAGGGTTCTTTCACGGGGCAACCACAGAACCCCGTTTCGGGTGGCGACGTGATGAACGTCGAGCTTGGGTGGAGCGATCGCCAAGTTGCGATTATCGCAACCCATCATCGTGGAGGGATGGACCATTGAGAGTTCTACTCCTACGTCGCTTTACGCGCACTCAGCGTGGTGCGGATGTATCGATAGCGGTCGCCGTACTACTGGGCGCGGGGTTGACGGGCGTGCTCGTGAGCAACTTTGCGAACACGCAGAACTTGCTTCCGTTGGCCGAGGGCGCGACCGCTTTGTTGGGATTTGTATTTGTTCTCCGCTGGCGCTGGGGAGTTTTGGGAATCCTGCTCTACCTCCCGCTGGAAGGCCTTGTCGAGAACTTACTCTACCCAGCTCCAACAGCACTTCTGCTGAAGTATGGGCTCATTGGAGCCACCTACGTTGGCTTTCTGCTCGCACTAAGCCGGCGAGAGGAAAGATGGCGTGTGCATCCGCGGTTCGTGACGGCTCTTCTCCTGCTTTCAGGCGTCTGCTTTGTGCAGACCTTCAATCCTGACCTGGCGGGCCCGGCGCTCGCCCTGGTGGGGTTCGGAGTGCTCCTCTTCAATATCCCGTTGTTCGTCATCGGCATTACCCTCGCGCAACGATCGCCCATGCTGCTCGACCGGCTTGTCTGGATCGTGCTCGCCATGTCACTTCCGGTGTGCATGTTCGGAATCTGGGAATGGTTCATAGGGGCGTCGGCCGTCTCGGCCCTCGGCCCTGCCTTCGCGCGCACGATTTGGGTCATTGGGCCCGAGGCGACAGCGTCGTTCATCTTCCGCCCTGCCTCGACCTTCGGCTTTATCGGACAGTTCAGCGAATACCTGGTCTTCGTCACCGTGATTGCATTTGGCGCACTTCACGCTGCTCGCGAGGCGCGCACCCTAGTTCCGTTGGCGGTCATTTTCGGAACCGTCGCGGTGTCGGTAGTCCTGTCGGCGGGCCGCACGGCCTGGTTCGAGTTGCCGGTGGCGGCCGTGGCAATTTACCTGATACGTGGCCGCAAGGGTGGCTTGCCGCGAGCGCTTCCGGTGATCGCGGTTGGGTTGGCATTAGCCTTCATCGTCGGCCAGCCGGTACTCGACAATCGACTGCCAGTCCTCGGTAATACCGCCTACCTTTCCGCTCATTTGGACGTGATCAACCCGTTCCGAGCCGAGGGGCTGAGCCCCCAGCTTCTGATCGGGCACGGGACAGGGAGCGCCCTTGGCGCAATCCGCTTTGTTAACGGAGGCAGCGTCCCTGGGCAGTTCGAGAGCGGCTGGAATGCAATTGTGTATATGCTCGGACTCGCTGGCGTGGTGGCGTATGTCTTCCTCTATGCGGTCGTGTTTGGCCTTGCTTGGTTAGGCCTGCAGTCCATGCTGAGCGACCGGCGCTGGCTCGGCGCTGCTATTTTTTCCTATCTCCTTATGTTCGCGGCACTTGAGGGGGCGATCAACTACCCGCCGTCCAATGTATTTTTCTGGCTCTTCGCGGGACTTCTTGCCGGCCAGGCTACAAGAGAGAAGATTCCTGCCGCTGAATGGGCCTCGGCGGCTCTCGCCGCGAAGACATATGTCACGCCGTCCCGTGTGTGATCATGGAAGGTATTCACAACGGTCGTTCGTTGCAGGCCCTTCCGACGCGCCAACTTGGCCACCTAACCGGAGCAGCCGCTGTTAGCATCTTCCGCATAGTTTGCTGGCCGCCAACCCTTCAATGGTAAGACCACTTCGGAACATACTTCTCTACTCATTTCCGTTTGCTCCGCAGATCGGCGGTCTGGAGCACCTCACCGAACGGACGGCAAGAGCGCTGTCAAAGCGGGACTTGAGCGTCACCGTGGTAACGGACACGAGGCAACCGCTGGCCGAGGGCGGCGACAAGGACTTCCCCTTCCAAGTCCTTAGGGCACCTGACATCCGGCGTCTCTGGGCAGCTGTTCGCTCGGCGGATGTGGTCCAGATGAATGGATTCGATATCCATGTTTTCATTATGTCGAGGCTCGCTCGGCGCCCGATCGTCTGGCAACACATCGACTACAGCACTGTTGATCCAAGAGGTATTTGCTCGACATACGGTCGCTCGTGCAGTTTCTCGCCTCGACGATGCTGGTCCTGTCTTCGCGAGGACCATTCGAGCCGGGCCGCCGCCCTAAAGCTGGCAGCCTTCTTCGTCAAAGTGGTCGCCTCGCGGATCGTCGCGGTCAACCTGGTCGCATCTCAGTATGCGTGCGAGCGGTTGCGACTGCCGCGCATGGTCCACCTCATGCTGGGTGTCGACACTGGACGCTTCACTCCCGGGCCGGTGCCAGAAACTACCGGGGCTTTCCGTCTGCTATTCAACGCGCGTCACATACCGGCCAAGGGATGCGACGTGCTTCTTCAAGCGATCGCCGAGTGCCGCCGGCGGGGTGTTCGAGTCGAGGCGACAATCGCAGGAGACGGACCTCATCGATCTTCCTCCGAGCGTCTCGCCGCATCCCTCGGGATCGGGGACCTCGTCATTTTCGTCGGATTTATACCGGACGCTGTATTACTCGAACGTCTGCGCTCGGTGGATGCGGTCGTCGTGCCATCGACGAACGACGAGTATTTCGGCCTTTCGGCTGCAGAAGCGTTGGCTTGCGCAACCCCTGTACTTGCTTCTGATGCCGGGGGCCTGCCGGAGGTGACGGGCGCGGGTGGCGTCCTATTCCCACCTGGTAACGCCGGGGTCCTAGCCGACCATACCGTCATGCTGGCACGTGATCCCGGCGCCCGCCAACGGCTGCGTATCGAAGCCCGCGCTCACGCCCTGAGGGCGCTTCGTGAGGAAGCCATGATCGACGGCTACATCGCAATATACGACCGTGTGATGCGCGCGGCGCGATCATCCGAGGGGTCAGGATGGGAAGCAGCCCGCAAAGTATGCGGGCCCGGAGCGGAACGGACCGTCACTGCGCCTGACGAAGGCGGCCGGGATCATTAGAACAGTCGCCCCCGCACGGCACGTCCTCTGCCCCGTCTGCGACGCCGATGTCGCGTTACGGGTTCTGAATCTGCCCCTGGATCGTGCCGTCACCAGCCAAGGTCGGGGCGAGCAGCTTCGAGTCCACGCCCGCAAGGTCTAGGCAGGTGCGGGTCGCAATCGTCACACCGGCCGTCAATCGACGAAGCGGAACCGAGAAGTGCCTGTCCTTTCTGGTCGAGGAACTTTCGAGGGTCTGCGAGCTCACGGTTTATTCCGCCGAGGTCATGGATACGGACACGGTACGATGCAAGGTCCGTCGTGTACCGGTGATCGGTCGTCCGCGGCTGCTGCGCTACCTGTCCTTTCTAGTGAGTGGGACGGCTGCTTACACGGTCGATAGGTGGCGTGGCCGGAGGTACGACGTCGTCCTCTCGACCTCAGGGGACAGCTTCTTCAGTGATGTGATGTACGCGCATTTCTGCTGCCGTGCTTGGCTCGATCGAATCGAGGAGGGTACGGTGGGGCTCCCGGCGACCCGATTCTCGCACCGTATGCGCAACCTGCACTACCTGGCGTTCCTGAGTATCGCCGCGACGTGCGAAGGCTTCCTCTACAGGCGCCGTCGGCTGAAGGCGGTCATCGCGGTTTCCTCCGGCTTGCGGCGCGAGCTCGTGACGGCCTACGGTATCGATGAGCGGCTCGTCAGCGTAGTACCGAACGCAGTGGACGATCGGATTCGCGCTCCGAATGCGGCCCGAGCTCGGCAGCGCGCCGATATTCGCGCTCGACACGGGGTTGCTCCAGAGGCGACAGTCCTACTGTTCGTGGCCGCGGGCGACTGGAAGCGCAAGGGTCTCGTCTTGGCGCTCGAGGGCTTAGCTCGACTTGGAGACTCCGATTTACGATTCCTCATCGTCGGGTTCGACGACCTCGATTTCTATGGCGGCGAGGCACGACGGTTGGGTGTGTTGGATCAGGTGGTGTTCTGTGGCTTTCGAGCCGATGTCGACGCTTACTATGCTGCGGCCGACATCTTCCTCTATCCATCGGCCTACGAGGCCATGGCGCTGGTCGGGATAGAGGCGGCGGGCGCGGGTTTGGCGCTGGTGACGACAAGGATCAATGGGACGGACGATTTCATCGAGGACGGCCGAAATGGCCTATTCGTGAGGCCCGACCCAGCTGACATCGCGGAGAAACTTCGGATGGTGGTGCGTGACCGGGTATTTCGCGAGCGTTTGGCAGTCGCGGCTCGCGAGGATTCAGCAGGCCATACGCCGGCCTTAGTGGCAGCCAGGATCCTCGACCTCATCGTCGGAGCGAATGCACCTCGATGACGGGGCCCACGATCTCCATGTTTCACACTCTGGCAGCCGAGGCCCGCACGAGTTCAGAGGTGTATGCGGGCGAGCTCGGAAAGGCACTCCGAGCCGCTGGCGTCGAGGTGCTCGACGTGTGGCCCCCCGCAGAATGTGCCGGCGCGAAGGTGGGTCTTGGCCTGGCCACCGCCCGACGCTATTCGGACCGGTATATCTGGTACCAGGCTCAGGTGGCGAGGTCGGCATCGCAGGTCAACCATATACCTGACCATGGCTACGGCCACCTCGCCTTCAGTCTCGACCCTGAACGCACGGTCGTCACCTTCCATGACGCCATGCTTCTCAAGCTTCAAGCCCATGAGTTTCTTAACCAGCGGGTGCCCTGGCTTACCATTGCCGGACACCGCGTCAGCCTTCGTGCTATCCGGAGGGTGGCCAGGGTGATCACATCCTCCACGAGCGCGCGCGAAGACTTTCTGCGTTTCCAGGACTACCCGCCGGAGCGCGTGGTCACGATCCCGCTGGCTGTGTCGCCATCATTTCGTTCGCCCCGGGGGGTTCAGAAGGATCCGGGGAGAGACCTGAGTATTCTCCACGTCGGTCACTGTGCGTTTTATAAGAACATTGAATCAATCCTGCGTGCGGTGCCGCTCATCGAGCGGCGGCTCGGCCGTCAGGTTCGGCTTCGCAAGGCCGGAGGCCAGTTCACACCGACACAGGAGGACTTGATAGCGTCACTAGGGATAGGAAAATCCATTGACCGTCTTGGCACCCTGTCTAATGACCAGCTGGTGCGGGCATATGCCGACGCCGACGTTCTCCTGATGCCGTCTCTGCATGAGGGCTTTGGACTACCCGCCCTGGAGGCGATGGCCTCCGGAACCCCCGTGGTCGTTTCCAATCGCGGTTCCCTTCCCGAAGTCGTCGGAAATGCGGGCGTGTTGGTAGAGCCAGAGGATCTCGATGCGATCGTCGAGGCGGTGGTCCTTGTCCTTGCCGACCCGGTGCTGTATTCCGAACTGGTCGGGCGAGGCTTGGAGCGGGCTCGAGAGTTCACTTGGGAGCGAACCGCCCATGCGACCCTCGACGTCTATAGAGCGGTTTGCGCCGAGGCAACCTGATGGGTTGGCCAGCCCGTAACTCGCTCGCAAGCCTGGTCTATACCCGCCTCATGGGGGTCGGCGCCGAAAAGCTGGCGAAAGGGGGGAGAGACACCGACGCTCACCCCGTGCGCCTTCGCGACGTGGCGTATTACGCCTACAAGAAGGGTGCATGGCAGCTCGTGCGTGGTCTCCTTTTCCGGACGCGACTGCGCAACTCCACCGGCCGTTTCTTCTTGGGCAGGGGAACCTGCATCCTCTTTCCCAGCCACCTGTCTGTCGGTGGCAACGTCGCCATTGGCGACCACGTCTATATGAACTGCTTTGGCCGGACGGGCGTGGCGCTCGGCGATAGGGTGCGCTTACGGGAGTTCGGGTGGGTCCAGGTCACCAGCCACCTCAGCCATCCGGGCGAGGGTCTGGAGGTGGGAAGCGACACATATATCGGCCCGCACTGCGTCCTCGGCGCTGGGGGCGGGATCCGTATTGGCCGGAACGTGACGCTGGGAGCCTACGTTCAGCTCCTGGCGGAAAACCACGAGTTCGAGGATGCCAGCCGCCCGGTTAACGAACAGGGAGTCACCCGGCGGGGGATCGTCATCGAAGACGGTTGCTGGCTTGGGAATTCGGTCATCGTCTTGGACGGGGTCCATATTGGCAGTAACGCGGTTGTCGGGGCGGGGTCGGTGGTGACACGAAGCCTTCCCGATGGTGCTGTGGCAGTCGGCAACCCGGCCCGAGTCATCAAGAAGCGCGCATGACACGGTCCACGCCTTGGACCCAGGTAACCATGGATGTGCCCGGAAATGCTATGTAGGTCTACCGCTTCCACGTCCTCCAGGGCGCTTCGCCTGCAGTCCACATAGCATTCAGGTCGACGTTGTCCTTATACGTGTCCATGCACGCCCAGAAGCGGCGGTGCTGATATGCAACCAACTGCCCATCCTTGGCAAGTTGCTCGAACGGCTCTCGCTCCAGTATTGAATCAGTATCCAAATAGTCGAAGACACGGCGGTCGAATACGAAAAAGCCGCCATTGATCCAGGCGTCCATCGGTGGCTTCTCGCGAAAACGGGCTACCTGGCACTCCGGGCCGATCTCAACTAGACCAAAGTTCAATCGGGGACGAACCACTGTCATAGTCGCGATTTTGCCATGGGCCAGGTGGTATTCGAGCAAGTGTCTGTGATCGATGTCCGCGACACCGTCTCCATAGGTGGCGAAGAAGACATCGCCGTCGATGTACTCCTCCAGTCGCTTGATCCGGCCACCGGTGTTGGTGTTTAGGCCGGTATCGGCCATCAGGACCGTCCAGCCGTCGCCGGAGCCCAGCAACTCTGGCGCGGTTTGCGATCCGAGGTGAAGTCGCACGTCGCGACCACGCCAGCCGTCAAGCTCCATGAAATGTTCCTTCACCTGGCCTCCCAGGTAACCGAGCGCGAGGATGAAGTCGCGAAAGCCGCTCTCTGCATAGCCTTTCATGATGTGCCATAGGATCGGGCGGCCCCCGATTTCGACCAGTACTTTGGGCAGGGCGTCTGTGTACTCGCGCAAGCGAGTCCCTTTGCCGCCGCAGAGAATCACTGTCTGCATTCGGGCATCACGCATCCAAAACGGTATCCAACTTCGTCAAATATCACTAATTCGCGACCGGCTCCGGACGAGAACCGGGCAGCCGCTTTTGGGCTGCGGAAGACCCTAGCAGAACTCATCTCTACCTGCCCGTGCCGCCGAGTACGGCTCCAACTGTTTGCAACAGGATCTTGAGGTCCGACCGAAGCGACCAGTTGTCTATGTAGTCAAGGTCGAGCTGCACCCATTGTGCGAAGTCCTTTATGGAGTTGCGGCCGGTAACCTGCCATGTGCAGGTCATACCAGGCGTGGCGCTCAGCTTCCTTCGCTGTCCACGTTCGCAGGCAGTCCATTCGTGCTCGAGCAGCGGTCTGGGGCCAACCAAGCTCATGTCGCCGATTAGGACGCTCCACAGCTGGGGAAGCTCATCGAGGCTGAACTTCCGCATCCGGCGACCTGCAGGAGTCACGCGCGGGTCATCTGCCAGCTTGAAGACCGGTCCGGTCATTTCATTCAGGTGGCTGATTTGCGTCTTCAACGTGTCTGCATTCCGCACCATCGTCCGAAACTTGTATCCGCAAAATTGCCGGCCGCACCGCCCCACGACATTCCACCTATAGAAGATCGGTCCGGGCGATGAGGTACCAACTATCACCGCCAATACCACGAATAAGGGCGCTAAAATTACGAGACCCAGACCAGCTGCGACGATATCGATCGAGCGCTTGACGACTCTGTATCTGAAAGTTCTCGTGATCGGATCAGCTTCGATGGTTCCTTTCACATCTAATTCCCCTGCGTCCGATCCCATGATTGACCGGAGCGTATGGGCATCGCATGCCTAGCCAAGGACTTTGTTTCAGAGAGTAGCCCAAGGACGGGCAGTTACGACACTGGTCCTCCGAGTACAATGCGCGTCGCCGAAGGGCCCAACCGAATGAGTTCCAACTTGACATGACTGCCAAAGATAGCTCTCGCCCCACCCAGGGGGCCGTTCGCGCCTACCTCAACGGCATGGTGGACGCGATTCGCGGCGCCGATGACAATCAGCTTGCCGCCTGCTTCGACGCGCTATGGATGGCATGGGAAGAGGATCGCACGGTTTTCATCATCGGCAACGGTGGCTCTGCTTCCACAGCTTCGCATATGGCCATGGATCTCTCGAAGCAATCCCATGTCCCAGGCCTTAAGCCACTACGCGCCCATGCTTTGACTGACAATGTTGAGGCTCTCACTGCGATTGCCAACGATTTTGGCTACGAAAACGTTTTCGCGGCTCAGCTCAGAACCCACGCCCGACCCAGCGATCTGCTGATCGTGATCTCGTGCTCGGGCAACTCGCGCAACCTGATCGAGGCAATCGATGTTGCGAAACGCGTCGGGCTCACCACGATAGCGTTTGGTGGTTTGGACGGAGGACGGACACGCAGCCTCTGTGATCTCTATGTGCATGTCCCATCCAGCGACTACGGCCACGTGGAGACAGCGCACCTGCTATTCGAGCACCTGCTCACCAAGCTCCTCTTCGACGCCGGGAGGGCGGCTCGTAAGCCAGCGGTTCTGATCGACCGCGATGGCGTGGTGGTCAAGAACCGCGATGACTACGTGAAGAGCGTAGGGGAGATGGAGGTGTTGCCGGGCGCTCTCGAGGCTCTCGCTGCTCTCTCGAAGCAAGATCACCGAGTTTTCGTGGTCACCAACCAATCCGCGATCGGCCGGGGGCTCACTACCCTCGCCGAGGTCGATTTGATCCACTCTCATCTGGTTAGCCAACTACGAGGCTTCGGCGGCGAGATAGAGGCCTTCCTCGTATGCCCTCACACGCCAGAAGATGGCTGCGAGTGCCGCAAGCCGGCGCCAGGGCTCCTCTACCAGGCGCGCGACAGATACGGGGTCGATCTCAACTCGGCGGTGATGATCGGCGACTGGAAGACCGACATCGAAGCCGCGCGCGCTGCGGGTTGCACCAGCATCCTCGTCCTCGGCGGTAGGACGCGCGATAACGGTCCGAGTGGCGCCGACCACACCGTGAGCAACATCTCAGAGGCGGCTGATCTGATCCTCAGTCGCAATGGACACCAGCCGATCCGCAATTAATTGTCGTCGCCGACCTTGAACTTGGTGGCTGCCTGCGGTCGCTCGGGGTCTGAACCGGGTTCCATGGGGCCCCGCCAGTTGCCCACGAGCGCGAGCCCTACGGACAGCAGTATTCGGAGGTCCATCCAGATCGTGTAGTAGCGGGCATAGCGCAGGTCTTGCTCGATCTCCTCCTCGACCCTGACCGGGCGGCCCTGACCCGAAAGCCACCAGGGCCCGATGAACCCTGGCTTCAATGCGGTGAGTACGTCGAGCCAGGACTCATATGGTCCAATCTCTCCCTCGGTCAGCGGCCTCGGGC
>JRHI01002674.1_pt1 | contig 11850 bp, 14 predicted proteins | sample 215371 | NCBI WGS metagenome assembly JRHI01 (sample SAMN02929681, study PRJNA255918) | sediment metagenome | biome: cave system; feature: Ice Cave; material: Sediment; isolation source: sediment from deep within a dark volcanic ice cave with no known source of... ... | reverse complement strand
CCGGAGCCTACCGCGCGCAAGCCTCATAGAACATTCATCTCATCTCCTTTAGTAACAATTTCGTTTCAGCTTGGATCAGCTGTCACAATGTCAGATTAAGAAAATCTATTTTCTGATTGAGCAAAACACCGGCAAACTGAAGTGGTTTTCCCCAACGTCCAAAACTCGGGTTTGATTGGTCACGGAAATTAAAAGGTTCGACTGCTCGAATTTTCAACGCGCGACGGTGATTGGTCGACTCGATTTGCTTCATGCTCAAACATATTTGATTTTGATGAATCTAGTCGATCTTCGATCTCATCAAAAAGCAGAATAAATTAGTGCTATGCAGGACGGAGGCAAGCGAAATGTTTACCAAAGCTGATTGGCTCATACTTTCTGCAGCTTTTCTCTCTTTTCTGTTTTCGGTGTCCTTGTGGTTCGGAATTGGCATGGTCGCAAGCAAGAACGCCGGCGTCTTCGTGGGCCTATGGGTTCCATCCATCCTCTCGGCAGGAAACTACTTCCGTCAGGCAGCGCGGGAGAAGGGAGATGTCTGACACCGCGATATTCATAGTCGGCACGTTTACCTTCTTGCTGCTCTCGGGAGGCCTATTCTTTACATTTCTGGAAATTCGTCGCATTGACGCGGAAACGACGGCTAGACGGCAACTGAATAAGGCGCGGGTACCGGCATCGCTTGCGGACTAAAACTTAAGACTAAAAGGTAAAGACTGATGTTGCGCAGCCGCGGTTCCGCGTGTGTTCGTGACTCGATGCAGGGAGTGTGAGGCGATGGAGAGGGGTCCTGCGGGTTCGCAATTGAAAAGACAGAGAAAACCGAGCAAGTCGTGCATGCTTTGCGGTGCGACGATCCTGTGGCGACGACTCCTAGCCGCCAATTGGGACAAGGTTAAGTATTGCAGCGCCTCCTGCCGGCGCGCTGCAGTTGCCGGGGAGAGAAGCTCAGGTAACGACAGCGTAGAAATTCACAAGAGCCCGAATCAGTCGCTTGTCTCCGCTGCGTGAGCGCCAGTCTGATGCGCGCGACGGCATTCCATTTGGGCTTTGCTGGAAGGCTGACATGACTCAATCGTATGTGGTTTTCGGAGCTTACGGAGGCGTAGGTTCGGCGCTCTGTCGTCGCCTCGCCAAAAAGAGCGCACGTCTGCTGCTGGCAGGCCGAGACGAGGTCCGTCTGGCTAATCTGGCGGCAGAACTGGACGCTGAAACATTCTGCCTCGACGCCTGCAACTTGCGACAGGTGGAGTCGTGCATGAAACGAGCCGCGGAATTGCATGGCCCGATCAATGGCGTAGCCAATTGCGTGGGCTCACTCTTACTGAAGCCTGCACACCTGCTCTCCGAAGAGGAGTGGGATGCCATAATCGCCACGAATCTGAAATCAGCATTTGCGGTTGTCCGTGGAGCCGCGATCACCATGGCACCGCTCGGTGGATCTATAGTGCTGCTCTCCTCTGCTGCAGCACGCATTGGAATAGCCAACCACGAAGCAATTTCGGCCGCTAAAGCCGGAATAGAAGGGCTGGCGCTCGCCGCCTCCGCCTCTTACGCCTCGAAGGGAATTCGAGTCAATTGTGTGGCGCCGGGTATGACACGAACTCCTCTCACGGCCACGCTGCTGCGGAACGAAATGATGGCCAAGGCATCCGCCGGCATGCACGCATTAGGTCGAATCGGAGAGCCCGATGAAGTGGCTTCGGCGATCGCGTGGCTGCTCGACCCCGAGCAGAGTTGGATCACAGGGCAGGTGATTGGTGTGGATGGCGGGCTTTCCCGGGTTCGCTCTCGATCTTGATGCGGGTCATGAAGCCACGGGTCGTGAAGTCGCGGGCCGTCAAGCCATCGATCATACTTCCCCCAACCATTCCGATTGCGTAGTGGTGGGAGCCCGTATCGCGGGACCGGTAGCCCGCTCAGCTTGCAGGCCCAGGTCTTGGCGTTCTCATTTCACGACACTGTGGTAATGAGCGCCGTACAAGGGCTGTCTCCAAACCGGCAGTAAGTGTGAGGCACGCTGGAATCGAAATATATCGAGTCGCCGGCTTCTAACTCGTAGCCCTGGCCCCCAATCGCCACCACGAGTGCCCCGGAGAGCAAATATAAGAGTTCCACTCCCGCGTGCGTGTGCACCTTTAGTTTCTCCCTGGCGATCTTCTGGAATTCCGCGTAGTACGCGTTGAGCTTTCTCGGCGTGGCCCCGTAGTCGAGAGTCTCGAAGAAGTATGAGACATCAGATGTTCCCGGACGCTCTGGAAACCGCTGGCGATCCCGCTTCTTTGCCACTGCCACTACATGCCGCTTCCGTTCATCCATGAAGAAGTGGTCCAGGCCCACATCGAACACGGTCGCGATGCGTGCCAAAGTGGGCAAGGTTGGGTAGAGCTTGCTGCGCTCGAGCTTGGATAAAAGTGCCGCTGAAAGCCCTGTATGCCGCCCCAATTCCACCAGACCCAATTTCTTCCGGAGGCGCAGGGCTTTCAATTTTTCACCGATCGAGTATGGTTTTAGCCAACCGGCCACTGTCTCTTTGGAGGAGGCAGGCTCCGCCCTCTTCACGGCCATCCCAGGGTTGCGTTTGTTTTGAATTCCGTTGACGCCGCTTCCAGCCAATCTGGTCTCCAGTCGTGTCAATATAAAATGTTTTCCTTACGTTCAATCAATCTCTGCCATTCAGATGCAATCAAAAGGCAAAACGTCACAACTTCTCTCCCCGGGGCTTGAGCTATCAGTTCCGCACATCCGCGGGCCGAGGCTCGCGGATGTGTCCATCTGCTTGCCGCGTCTTTGGTGTGTTTTGATCAACGAGAAAATCTCGCTCTGAAACTTGCGCCAGCATCCCCGAAACTCGATCCCAGCCGCAGTTCCGACCTCCTTTCTCTTTGCTTCCGTCATCCATATGTTTAAGCAGTTTCCGTAAACGCTTTGCGGTGACCATTTGCACGGAATAGGGGAGCGAGGCAAGCCGCCTCGGGAACGGCCGGGAAAACCTGCCCGGCCTTTCACCCCTAGAGTGACCCGGGGGTGCCCTCCGGCCGCGCGTCGCTGAACCACGTTCCCATCGCGCCAATTCACTTGCGACGCTGGTCAGATCGACCCTGCCACTGGGTTCCCCGGGGGTTTCCTCTAACTACATCTTCGCATTCATACTTTAGGGTCTTGTATTGTCACTCAAATAGTTTTTACTTTTATGAGTCAGTGCGTGAACCGTGGTCATCTACTTTGCTGCAGGAGTAGCGCCGGGCAACCAGACAGCATCCTCCAATCACATAAACTTAAGGAGAAACGAAGATGGCAAAAAATACCGCAGACACTCGCTCTTGGCCAGACCTTGCGATTGGCCTTTACGACCGACACATGGGCCGAGGAGCAGAAATTAATGGAATTGTTAGCTGATTCTCGCCGCCGACCGCTGGTCCTCCTAACTGGAGCCACAGGCTACATCGGAGGGCGCCTTCTCAAGGGCCTTGAGAAGGATGGGTGGCCAGTTCGCTGTTTGGTCAGACGCCCTGAATTTCTGCAGCCGCGCGTCGCTCCCAATACCGAAGTCGTGAAGGGCGATTGCCTTGACCAAACTTCACTCCCACCGGTTATGGCCGGAGTGCACACAGCCTATTACCTGGTTCACTCGATGGGCACCTCGGGTAAGTTCGAAGAAGAGGACCGCCAAGCGGCCCGCAATTTCGCCGTGTCCGCGCGTTTAGCGGGCGTACAGCGCATCATCTATTTAGGGGGCTTGGGTGCAGAGGGGCAAGATCTTTCTGCCCATTTGCGAAGCCGCCAAGAAGTAGCGGACATTCTCCGATCGTCTGACGTTCCCACCATTGAGCTTCGGGCATCGATCGTCATCGGCTCCGGAAGCCTCTCCTTTGAAATGATTCGAGCTCTAGTTCAGCGCCTGCCGGTGATGATTTGCCCACGTTGGGTCGCGGTAAAAGCTCAGCCGATTGCCGTCGAGGATGTTGTCGCATACCTCTTGGAAGCACTGGAGCTGCCAGTTGGGGAAGCGGCAGTCTTCGAGATAGGAGGCGCCGACCAGGTCAGTTACGGCGAGATCATGCAAGAATACGCGCGGCAATGCGGCCTCCGCCGATGGACCATCTCGGTGCCAGTTCTGACGCCGCGTCTTTCCAGCCTGTGGTTGGGTCTGGTCACCCCGATTTATGCCCGAGTTGGTCGCAAGCTCATCGACAGCCTGCGCAATCCAACCTTAGTCCGCAGTCCGTCGGCGCTGAGAGTGTTTGATATCAGGCCCAGAGGTTTGCGAGAAGCCATCGAGCGGGCCTTGCATAACGAGGACCAGGAGTTCGCCGAAACGCGTTGGTCCGACGCCCTCTCGTCCGCAGGGAAAAGCGCTTCCTGGGGTGGAATCCGGTTTGGAACCAGGCTCGTTGACTCTCGTGTTGTGCAAGTCCACGCTTCCGCGGCAGCGGCATTTACGCCCATCCGACGGATTGGGGGTGAGAACGGTTGGTACTTTGCTGGCGCTCTGTGGCGGTTGCGCGGTTTTCTGGATCTTCTAGCGGGCGGCGTTGGCATGCGCCGGGGACGGCGCAATACTCAGACTCTGGCTGTGGGCGATGCGCTGGATTTCTGGCGAGTGGAAGCGTTCGAGCCCGATCGTCGTCTAAGTCTGGTTGCCGAAATGAAAGTGCCCGGACGCGCTTGGCTCCAATTCGAGGTTGAGCCGACCAGTGCAAAACCAGATTCCCAGGCATCAAATATCCGCCAGACTGCCATTTTCGACCCGGCGGGCCTGAGTGGTCTGGTCTACTGGTACGCGCTGTACCCCATCCATCGCTGGATTTTTGCCGGAATGCTGCGTGCGATCGCTTCCCGGGCAAAGCTTCAACCAGGCACGACTCCCGCACGCGGAGGCGCTCCTTCGACTCGTAAACCAGTTCAAGAGCAGCGTTAGCCGAGAGAGGTTAAACCTAGTTCGCTTTTACTTTTTTCGCTTAGAAGCACTTCATTCCGTTTTGTGAGTCAGGCCTCCCTCAACGGCATCCAAGAGAAACCTGGACAAATATGAGTAGCGCAGACACGGCAATCGTCCCCTCGGCAGCATCCAAAGCTCGCATTACTCCACTGCTATCGGTCGAACGTGTGACGAAGGATTACAAGACCGACGGCGTCTCAGTTCGCGCACTCAATGACGTGTCGATCGGAATTGACTTGGGGAAGTTTGTCGCTCTTGTCGGACGCAGCGGATGCGGCAAGTCCACGCTACTCAATCTTGCTGGTGCAATGGACTTCCCAACCGGCGGACACGTTCTGCTCGACGGCGTTGCGACCGATCAGCTCAGCGAAGTCCAATTGACTCAACTGCGCCGCAAAAAGGTCGGTTTCATCTTCCAGTCGTTTCAAATTTTGTACACATTGAGTGTGATCGAGAACGTCGAACTTCCGCTATTGCTCGCGGGGCATTCGGGCTCTCGTGCCCAGGCTCTGGAGCGACTCGACTCCGTCGGACTAGCCGGGCTTGCTCACCGCATGCCCCATCAACTCTCCGGCGGACAGATGCAGCGCGTCGCCGTGGCTAGGTCGCTGGTTCACTCGCCTCGCATCCTCCTCGCCGACGAGCCAACGGGAAACCTCGATACGGCGACCGGAAACTCGATCCTCGAACTGCTTCGGCGGATCTGCACCGAGCAGAGAACGACGATCCTGATGGCGACACACAGCGTCGAATCAGCGGCCGTTGTGGATACGGTGGTTCGAATGCGCGATGGCTATATCGAGGAGATTGTTCATTCCTGAGATGGCTTACCTGTTGCTCTTCTTCCGCTTGGTCGTCCGGCCGGTCCTGCGCGAACGCGTTCGCTCTCTTCTCGTCGTGTTCGCGGTTGCTCTGGGAGTCTCGCTGGTGCTGGCGATCGATCTTGCCGGTACTGCGGCCGCGGGATCGTTCCGCTCCTCGATGGAAACACTGGCGGGCGACAACGACCTCGAGGTCACCGCGGTGGGCGGAGTGCCGGAAAAAATCGTCGGCCAATTGGCGACTTTGCCAGACTCGCTTCGCGTCAGCCCACGAATCGAGGATCACGCGACCGTTATATCGACGGGCGAAACAGTGCCTTTGATCGGTATCGACGTCATCGCCGAGGCTAACAACCATCAGGACCAGAGGATTGAAACTCCCCAAGGCAGCGGAAGCTTCCAGCACATCAACGATCTAGACGCCATTTGGACGACGCAGCAACTCGGCCAACAACTTGGCGTAAAGATCGCGTTGCTGATCAACGATCAAAAACGGGACTATGTGGTCCGTGGCTTCGTTCCCGAGTCGGCACAAGTCAACGGAAATGTCGTTCTGATGGACATGGCCGCCGCTCAGCGCGCAACAGGAAAGGCAGGCCGTGTCGACCGCATTCTTCTGAAGGTGCCGGACCAACCGAGCTTCGACTTCTGGCAGCAAAAGTTGCGGGCCGTTTTGCCGAGTGGCGTTGAACTAAATTCGCAGGGCAGCCAAACCGCTGCCAATCGTCGGATGCTCTCTGCGTTTCGGTGGAACCTCCGCATTCTCAGTTACGTTGCTCTTCTGGTTGGAGCGTTCCTCATCTACAACACCATTTCCGTTTCCGTCGTCCGCAGGCGGGCGGACATCGGCACGGTCCGGGCTCTGGGCGCGAGCCGTCGCGCGGTGCTCCTTGCATTCTTAGCAGAGGCGGCGATTTTCGGTTGCGCGGGCGCGGTCCTGGCACTTCCCCTGGGGCGACTGATGGCAACGGGAGCGGTGCGTCTTCTGGCTACTACGGTCGACGCATTGTACATTTCGAGCCGTCCTGGTTCTCTCAGTCTTTCCGCAGAATCCGTAATTCTGGCCTTCCTCGTCGGCATCGGAGTCGCGGTTGCTTCCGCGCTTGCTCCCGCGCGGGAAGCCTCGCTGGTGCCACCGACCGAAGCGATGGCCCGGGGACAGCGCGAATATACGATTCGCGTCGAGCGCACCCGCGGCGCTCTCATTGCGCTGGTGCTGGCTCTTGCCGGAGCGCTCGCCGCTCGCATTCCCGCAATCGATGGCAAGCCATTGTTCGGATATCTCTCCGCCCTCCTGCTCGTTGCGGCGTCCGCACTTGCGATTCCAGCCCTGGTTTACTGGCTAACTTCAATTGCTTCGACGACACTGCGGAAATTCATGGGTGTAGAAGCGATGCTCGCCTCGCGGAGCCTCGCGGGCTCGCTTCGGCGCACCTCGGTGCTGGTCGGCGCACTCTCAACCGCGATTGCGATGATGACCTCCGTTGGCATCATGGTCGGCAGCTTTCGGCAGACAGTCATCACTTGGATGGACAGCCAGCTTCCCGCCGACCTCTGCTTGCGACCGGCTGGCGATCCGTCTGCTGATCGGCATCCGACGATCTCACTCGACCTTACTAATCGCATTTCCACATTGCCGGGTGTAGAAAGCGTCAGCCGCTTTCGCGCCTACGAAATCCAGTACCAAGGTATGCCCGTAACGCTTGGGTCTGCCGAGACCAACGCGTCACGCTACTACCAATCTTCAAGCTTTCTGTCAGGACGGCCCGCAGCGAAGGTGTTGAAAGAACTCTTGACGAGTGATGCGGCGATTGTCAGCGAACCCTTTGCCAACAAGCATCACGCAAAGGCTGGAGACATCGTTACTCTGCCGCTCGGGGAGAAGCTCGTGAGTCTTCGCGTCATTGATGTTTTCTACGATTACGCCAATGAGCGCGGGTACATTATTCTCGACCGTTCGACCATGTTGCGTTACCTGCCCGATCCCGCACCTTCGAATCTCGCTGTCTACCTCGCTCCCGGCGCCGATCTTGAAACCACGCGCAACGAAATCAAGAGAGCCGCAGCCAACAGCGAGGTGCTGATCTTTTCTAATCGCGATATCCGGCGCGAGGCAATCCGCCTCTTCGACCAGACGTTCGCTATCACCTATGCGCTGGAAGCGATCGCGGTCATCGTTGCCGTCATGGGCATCGCTGGCGCACTGATGTCGATCGTCATCGATCGGCGCCGCGAGTTTGGACTCCTCCGCTTTCTCGGAGCCGCAACCTCACAGATCCGCAAGCTCATTCTCGTTGAGGCGGGGTTGATCGGCATTCTCTCCAACATCGCTGGGCTCATACTGGGAGTTCGCTTTCATTGGTGCTCATCTTCGTCATCAATAAACAATCCTTTGGGTGGACGATTCAATTTCACTGGCCCGTTTCAGTTCTGGTGGGCGCGCTCAGCATCGTCTATGGAGCAACAGTGCTCGCGGGGATTTATCCGGCACGTATAGCGCAACGCCTCAATCCAATCGAGGTCGTGCATGAAGAATAGCCTCGCTGCTTTACTCATGTTCTTCCTGGTTGCGAGCACTTGGGCCGGAGACTACAAGGTCGCGCTACCCGGCTATCACTACCAGTTTCCTCACGACCATTTCGATCACCCCGACTACCAGACGGAGTGGTGGTATTACACCGGCAACTTGAAGTCACCCGACGGGCATCGGTTCGGCTTCGAGTTGACGTTCTTTCGTCAAGGTGTTTCGCGCGACAGTGATGCTTCACCTTGGCACATCCATGATCTCTACATGGCACATCTCGCCGTGAGCGATCTCGGTGCACATCGCTTCTATCACGCCGAGCGTATCAACCGCGCGGGGCCAGGCATTGCTGGTGTCAATGAACAAACTGGTTTGATCTGGAACGGAAACTGGCAGGTGCAGTTGGATGACAAACGGCAGCAACTCCACGGAATCGGCAAAAACTTTGAGCTGAAGCTTAGTCTCAAGACGGACAAGCCGCCCGTCATCCACGGACGAACCGGAATCAGTCAGAAAGCGGAAGGCGTGGGCCACGCATCGCACTACATTTCTTTCACTCGGCTGCTCACTGCGGGATCAATCGAACTGAACGGCACGACATACCCGTTAGAAGGTACGTCGTGGATGGATCATGAGTTCTTCACCGCGTCTCTGGACCCAAGCGAGAGCGGGTGGGACTGGCTCAGCCTCCAACTCGACGACAACACCGAACTGATGCTCTACCGGTTGCGTCGCAAGGACGGCACCGTCAATCCGTATTCTTCGGGCAGTTATGTAGACGCGGAGGGCAAGACTACCTTTTTATCGTCCAAGGATTTCACCATGACTCCCGCCGGCGAAACCTGGACGAGTCCGCAGAGTAAAGGAACCTACCCGATCCGATGGCACGCCTCCATTCCAAGCCTCGCGCTGCAAATCGACGTGGTCACGCCGCTCCAGAGCCAGGAACTGGTCAGCACGATCAGCCCGAGCTACTGGGAGGGAGCGATCGACGTTACGGGGCAGCGGGCCGGCAGTCGGCTACACGGGGTTGGGTACCTTGAGATGACTGGCTACGCCGCAGGGCGTACTTGGAACCCGGTTCTCCTGAGCGATGCGGCACACTGAGTGATGCCTGCCCTCGGTTTGTTTTCCGCCAACCCAATTTTCCGACTCGAAAAAGCGGAACCGGAGTTTCGCTCATGGCGTCTGTTTTGCCTGATAGGACAAAAAGCGATGGGGGTTGCACTCTCATGCACGCGGATTCAACAATCAATTACTTTTGCTCTAAGTTCAAATCGATTGTCTGTATGATCAAAACGTATCAAATCCAGAAATCTTACGGGAGAAACAACATGTCGCAACAGACAATCACCACCCACGATATCGTCGATACGGCAATCGCAGCTGGTTCTTTCAATACTTTAGCCGCCGCCCTCACCCTGCCGACTTGGTAAACACAATGAAGGGTGCAGGACCTTTCACCGTTTTTGCTCCGACAGATGAAGCCTTCGCCAAGCTACCTGCGGGGACCATTGAGACTCTACTCAAACCAGAGAACCATCAAAAACTGCGTGGCATTTTGACCTACCACGTCGTGTCGGGAAAGGTTACGGCTGCGGACGTCATCAACCTGAAGTCGGCAAAAACCGTGAATGGCAAGTCACTGAAGATTGCCGTCCACAACGGTGGAGTCACAGTCGATGCAGCGAACGTAGTAAGGACTGACATCCTCTGCAGCAACGGCGTCATTCACGTGATCGATTCCGTTGTACTGCCTCAGTAACGTTCGCGAACTACGGACGGCTTTTCCGATCGTTCAGAGGTCAAGCGCTATTCAATATCAATTCTCTTAACATGACGGTCAGGGGATGGGACAAAATCAAACCGTACTGTCCCCTGTTTTTTCGGCTAATTGCGCAAGCGACTGCCGCGGAAGGGCGACACTCCCCGGACGTAGTTGTTCCATCCCGATATTCTTGCGAGTGACGTGATGCGAGGAATAGGAGTTGGCGTGCATGGCCCAACTAAGATTGACGGGGTACAGCTTGTCGGACCGACTGATCTTCGTGCTCGGAATCATGATGACTATGATCTTCGCCTTTGGAGCGAGGATAATAGTTCTTGAGTTTCGCCGTTCTGATCAAGAAAACAAGCGCCGCGCGGCCCGACGAGCCGTCTATGCCAAGCCGCGGGTCATTGACATCGATCCCACAAAAGACAGTGAATATGACAGTTAATTGGTGACACTATGTTCCTGAAACTCTACCTTATTGCCCTGCCGATTTTCTTTGCGCTAGATATGTTCTGGCTCGGCGTAGCAGCGAAGAATTTCTACGCCAAACATATTGGATTTTTGATGAAAGCCGACGTCAATTGGGCGGCGGCCATTCTCTTTTACCTTCTCTTCATAGCCGGCTTGGTCGTGTTCGTGGTTGCTCCGGCCCTTGACAAAGGTTCATGGGTGCGTGCGCTGCTGCTCGGGGCATTGTTCGGTCTCATCACCTATGCGACGTATGATCTCACCAATCTTGCCACGCTTAAGGATTGGCCGCTTGTGTTGACGGTGGTGGATTTGATTTGGGGTATGGTATTGGCCGCTACTGTATCGGTCGCAACTTACCTCATCGCGGCGAAGATAGGCTTATGAACTACTATGCAACGTTGGCATTCCTGCTCTGGGGGTACATGAGCTTATGGTTCGTGATCTCGTTGTTCAAAAGAAGGAATGACGTGGCCGATGTCGCCTGGGGGTTGGGCTTTGTGCTTCTCGCATGGACATCTTTCTTCCTATCCGGGGCGTCTGGAAGGCGAGGCATACTGGTAGGCATTCTGGTGAGCGTATGGGGCTTACGTCTTGCATGGCACATCCATGCGCGCCACCGAGGCAAGGCGGAAGACTACCGTTACATGGCTTGGAGACGCGAATGGGGCAAGTGGTTCTATGCGCGTTCGTATGCGCAGGTCTACCTTCTGCAGGGCGCGCTCCTATTCCTCATTGCGTTGCCGGTGCTCATTATCAATAGAAGCGCTGGTGGAACGTTCGGTTTTCTTGGCGGCATCGGCGTTTGCGTGTGGCTGTTTGGTTTCCTTTTCGAGTCGGTAGGTGATGCAGAGCTCGCACGATTTGCGAAAGATCCCCTCAACCGGGGCAAAATACTGCAAAGCGGGCTGTGGAGGTACACGCGACACCCCAACTATTTCGGAGAGGTCCTGCAGTGGTGGGGCATTTGGCTGGTAGCACTCGGTGTTGCGGGTGGCTGGTTTGGGATTATCGGGCCCGTAACGATCACCATTCTAATCCTAAAGGTTTCGGGGATTCCCATGCTTGAAAAGAAGATGGCCGAGAATCCTGATTTCGTGGATTACAAGAGAAGGACGAGCGTGCTCCTTCCCTGGTTTCCAAAAGGACAGCTTACCAACAAAAGTAAACCGTAGAGGGGCAGACCACATCCTGCATCTTCCATTGGACGAGGAAGAACTGAGCGGTTTGTTTCAGTCGGCCAAGAGTATAAAAGCGCCATCGCCGCGCTGAACCTGGATCCTCACTGTCGCCGCGCATTAGAAAGCGCGGTTTTTTGGACGCA